>JFJP01020511.1_pt1 | contig 13182 bp, 12 predicted proteins | sample 431651 | NCBI WGS metagenome assembly JFJP01 (sample SAMN02602958, study PRJNA72255) | Microbial mat metagenome, whole genome shotgun sequencing project. | biome: fresh water; feature: sink hole; material: water; isolation source: purple microbial (photo- and chemosynthetic) mats found in...
CTGACTGAAAAACCGGTTCTATCCTATGGTATGATGGATTATGTCGTCGGTCATCACGTCCGCTACCAGCGGGCCAATGACGCCTCGATGATACGTTCACTTAACGGAACAACTGTGCGCTTTGGATTCGATTTGTTCCTTGGCGCCAGGACGGCGCCCTTCAGGGGCTATCAGCAGGTGTCCCGCCACATATGGCAGAAATATGGACACCCGCTGTTTGAGCAGTCAAAACTGCCAATGACCTTCGACGAGTATGTGAAGACCATCTACGGGGTGGTCTCCCATCCTATGGATCCCGCGATCCAGCCGTCTGTACCCGGATACGAGGATCACGGCGTGTTCCTGGATTTCGAGATGAAAGGCCGTCCGGTGGGCGGCATGGTAGCGCCGCTCGGGGTGCTGGGCTTCGGCGATGCCCTGTGGAACTTTGAGTTCTGGAACAATGTGCGCGATGCAAGCGGGATGTACTACTGGGGCAGGAAACAAAACACCCCGGAACTTGTTGACCGCTCTCGCCGAATCGTGAACCTGGCCCTATGCTCCCCGACTAACGAAGCAGGCTTCTTCTGCCTGGTCTACGCCGCCAAAACAAAGGAATGGCTCAGAAGCACGCTTGGCCCCTCTCCTCATCCGAATAACATATTTGCCCGCGCAGACAGCATGTACGATGTGCCGGCCATGAGCAAAACGGCCGCACACCTCCTCGAATACTACAGGCAATGCGAGCAGGATCCCCGGATTCCGGCCTACCTGCGTCCCTATGCCAACAGCCTCCTTGACCGCATAGACGAGCGAGGTATCATCCCCTCGTACTACACATCTGACATGCAACTGGTCGACGACTTGAAATTCAGCGCACAGCCCGCCGCGACCATGTGGTTCCTGGCCGAGATGGCTGAAGTCAGCGGCGACGAGAAATATCTCGACGGCGCAAAACGCATCGCGACCTTTCTGATGAAGGAGATTCTGCCCAAACAACTTTGGATCGACCTCGAACCCTACTATTCGTGCGGCCATAACCCGCTTAGCTTACGCGCCGATAAAGAACAGGGTCTGCCGATCCGCGGCAACCTCTCAACATCTTGGGCAGCCCGCGGATTCGCCGCCCTTTACAGGACCAGCCAAGAAATGATCTACCTCGATGCCGGCGAGGCCGTTGTTGATTACCTCTCATTCTCACAAGCCTCATGGGCTCCTCATTACATCTACACGGCATTCCCCCTTGGTGGCTTCACGGCCGACAATATCGACACCGCCACATGGCTCGACGCCCGCCAGTGCGAGATGGTCGCGCCGTTCATCTGGTACGGTCAAACCCTGAACCGCAAGGATCTCGTTGAGCGCGGAACGGCTGCGGCACGATCATCTGTTGTGCTGATCAATCATCCGCGCCATAAGGAGACCGGGCTCTATCGACACACCAACTTCTACGGCTTCGGACTGGGTCCGGAGAACATCAACCACGAAGGCCATAACCAGTCCGCCATGCGAACCCATCCGAGCTGGGGCGAGTGCTCGGGCATATTCACAGGGCTGGCTGATGCGGATCGTATGATTCATGGGGATTGAGAGTAGAGATTCTGAAATTCTGTTGCGACTGACTGATTGCGGATGCCGTGGGCACCAGTCGGTGGCGTGTTGGCCGTTGCCATCAAGTGTTGGGGCTGGCGAGACCAGCGGGGGGGGCGGGTGATGCGACCAAGAACGCCGTAATAATCGCTTTACATCGCCGTGAAAAACCTTCTATGTTACACACTTGTCAATAGGCGGTTTACAAAGGTTCCGGAAGAAAACTTGAAGGAACATAGAAAAACCGCTCAATAACTTGTTAAAAAAGGTGAATTATGAAGCCTTGTCGAGAGTGCCGACGCGAAATATCCGATCAGGCCATGGCATGCCCACAATGCGGAGCTCCTTTTCCTGCCAAGGAGAAGTGGGACGGATGGGGATTCGAGTACAAGTCCCGAGCCACCCTGTTCGGATTGCCCTGGATCCACATCTCGTTCAAGTACCGTCCGACGAGGCGGCCCGTCCCCGCCATGGGCGTAATAGCCATCGGGCAGTTTGCCTGCGGCATCTTCACGTTGTCGCAATTCGGTGTGGGGGTGGTCAGCATCAGCCAATTCACCATTGCAGGCTATGCTCTTGCGCAGTTTGCCCTGGCCTATTCACTGATCGCTCAAATGGGAATCTACATTCACGAGGGGCATGGACAGATCGTGCGAAGCGTAATGGAACTGATGAGTATGCTCTAACCGGTGGTGGGTGTGTCGCTACGCGCTGCCCCACACCGCTGCCGTTCTCGTTCACCGAAATTTGCGACAAAATGTTCAAGTTATAAAAAAAGCGGTCACACCATGAAAACCAAACAGCTCATCACCTGTATCTACGCCCTGGTTGCCTTCATCGGCGGAGCCTGGCGGCATTTGCAAACCGGCGACAGCCCGCAGGCGGTCTGGTTCGGCCTCGTGGTCGCCCTGCTCGCCCTCGCTGGAGCCTTTCTTCTTTCAAGGAAGAACCGCCTGCCCGGATACGTGTTGATCTACAGTTCTCTCGTGCTTGAGAGCGGCTGGTTCCTGCACAGGATGTTCTCCGGCCATTCCGAAGGAAAGTCCATCCGCGTCATACTCATCCTGACCATGTGCGCCGCAGAGCTGGCGGTATTGCTCTGGAAGACGAAAGGGACGGCAAACTCATTCCCCCCGAAATAAAGGCAAGGGACTGCCCATGAATCAATCACAGGTATTGGGCGGCGGCGGCGGCCAGGGCGCTGCGTTCGCTGGTCTTGAGCGTCATGTGGCCGTGGATCTTCAGTGACTTGAGGCGTTCCGTGGCGTAGGTCAGGCCGTTGCTGGAGGCGTCGAGGTAGGGGTTGTCGATCTGGTACGGATCCCCAGTGAGCACCATCTTGGTGTTCTCGCCCGCGCGGCTGACGATGGTCTTGACCTCGTGGGGCGTCAGGTTCTGGGCCTCGTCGACAATGACGTACTGGCCGGGAATGGAACGACCGCGAATGTAGGTCAGAGCCTCGAGCTCGATCGTGTTGTTGTCGATCAGGGCCTCGATACGGTCCCTCGTCGTCATCTTTACCTTTTTCTTGCCGGCAGTGGTGGTGTCCTGGTTCTCGCTTAGCAGATAGGTCAGGTTGTCGAAGATCGGCAGCATCCAGTGCGACAGTTTCTCGTCTTTCGACCCCGGAAGATAGCCGATGTCCTTGCCCATCGGAATGATCGGGCGGGAGACCAGGATGCGGTCGTAGCGGTGGTGCTTGAGTGTGCTCTGCAGGGCGGCGGCCAGCGCCAGCAGCGTCTTGCCGGTACCCGCCTGGCCCACGAGCGTGACAATCTGGATGGCCGGATCCATGAGCAGTTCGAGTGCCATGCGCTGTTCGCGGTTGCGCGCGAGGATATTCCAGACACGTTCGGTCTCGCTGCTCAGATGGGTCAGCACTCCGGGTTCGACGACCCGGGCAAGCGCGGTGCTCTTGCGGTTGCGGTTGGTCCGTTCCCGCATCAGGATGAACTCGTTCGGATAGGTGCCGAGCGAGGAGTGCTTGTACTCCCGTGCCTTGAAGAATCCGTTGATCTGCGCCAGCGGAACCTCGACTTCGCTATAACCGCAGAAAAGCTCGTCGAAATTGACTTTCTCCTTCTCGAAATCCATGGCGGGCAGGCCGAGCGCATCGGCCTTGAGACGGGCATTGATGTCCTTGCTCACAAAGATCACTTCCTCGTTCTCCGAAGCCGAAGCCAGCTCGTAGGCCAGCCGCAGGATCCGGTTGTCGGGGATGTTCTCCTGAAGCATGCCATCGGCATCGCTATTTTTCGCGCTGAGGATCTGCAGGCTGCCGCCACCGCGGATCGGTACGCCGTCGCGCAGGTTGCCCTCGGCGCGCAGGATGTCGAGACGGCGGATGACGTGGCGGGCGTTGCGCCCGAGCTCGTCGTTGTGCGTCTTGAACTTGTCGAGTTCCTCGATCACGGCCATCGGGATCACGACGCGGTTGTCGGCAAAGGCCTCGATGCATTCGGCGTTGTGCAGGAGGACGTTGGTGTCGAGCACGAACGTCTTGATCACGGATTTACGGGCGGGGGTGGTTTTTTTTGTGGACACAGGAGGACTCCTTATTATTCAGGTTGATGAAAGTATGGACGAATCAAAGGCTTCGGGAAGAAGGTTGCCAAGTGTGAAGACACCGGTTGCCTCGGGCGGGCTGAGCGAGGCGGTCACGATCCGCAGTCCGGGAGGTCCGAACTCGGCGAGCACCTGCCGGCAAGCCCCGCAGGGGGTGACGGCCTTCGGGCCCCCTGCGGCAATCGCGATCGTGTCGAATTCCAAGGCTCCAGCGGCGACGGCGGCGCTGATGGCACCGCGTTCGGCGCAGATCGTCAGGCCGTAGGAGGCGTTCTCGACGTTGACCCCGGTAAAGACACGTCCGTCGCGGGTCAGCAGGGCGGCACCAACGGGAAAACCGGAGTAGGGGCAGTAGGCGTTACGGGCGGCATCGACGGCGGCGCGGATCAGTTGGGCATCGGTCATTGGGCTTATGCGCTTTCCGGGTAAAGGGTTTCCACGATCAGGGCGGGTATCGCTGCCGGCTGGTCGCCAATCGCGACGGCTTTCCGGGCGAGCTGCATCGCCTGTGCAAGTTGCCGGGCGTCGGCGGCGTGCAGGTGCATCAGCGGCTGCCCCCTGGTCACGGACTCGCCGATCTTGAGCAGGCCGCTGACCCCGACGCGGGGATCGACGCGGTCTGTTACCGCGGCACGCCCGGCACCGAGGAGCAGGCAGATGCGCCCGATCGTGTCGGCATCCATCGTGTGCACGATCCCGTCGGCATCGGCCTCGACCGGGTGCACCATGGGGGCTGCCGACAGGCGCTCGGGATGGTCGAGGACGGTACGGTCGCCGCCATGCAGTGCCACCATCTCGCCGAACTTTTCATAGGCCGCGCCCGATTCCAGATGTCCGATCAGCCGTTTCCGGGCGGTGGCGGCATCGGTCTCGACGCCTGTCAGCAGCAGCATGGCGGCGGAAAGCGTGAGTGTGACCTCGCGCAAGTCCCCGGGGCCACCGCCCTGCAGGGCCTCCAGGGTTTCGCGAATCTCGAGGGTGTTGCCGGCGCTTCGGCCCAGTGGCTGGTTCATGTCGGTGATGATGGCGGTCATGCCGCGGTTCATGCGGCTGCCGATGTCGACCATCGTGCGGGCCAGCCGGCGCGCGTCGTCCCTTGTCTTCATGAAAGCGCCGGTGCCGCACTTGACATCGAGCACGAGGTTGGCCGCCCCTTCGGCCAGCTTCTTTGACATGATACTGGCGGCGATCAGCGGGATGGAGGGAACGGTGCCGGTGACGTCCCGCAGGGCGTAGAGTTTCTTGTCGGCCGGGGCGATTCGGGCGGTCTGTCCGGTAATCGAGCAACCGGCGGTTCCCAGCACGGCCAGGAATTCAGTGGTGGAGAGGTCCGTGCGGTAGCCGGGTATCGATTCCAGTTTGTCGAGAGTGCCGCCGGTGATGCCGAGTCCGCGACCCGAGAGCATGGGCACCGCGATCCCGCAGCAGGCGACCAGCGGGGCCAGGATCAGCGAGACCTTGTCGCCGATGCCGCCCGTGGAATGCTTGTCGGCAGTGGGGATGCCCAGCCCGCGCGTGTCGATCAGGTCGCCGGAGCGCATCATGGCATCAGTCAGGATGGTGATCTCCTCCGGGGTCATGCCCTGGAAGTAGATGGCCATGGCCAGCGCGGCCATCTGGTAGTCGGGGATGCTGCCTTCGGTGTAGCGGCCGATGAAATCGCGGATTTCCTGCTCGGAGAGCGGAAGCCCGTCGCGTTTTCTTTCGATTGTCCACTGCGGAAGCATGCGCGGGATTCTAGCCGTAGCGATTCCCGTTTGTCAACGCACGTGTGCATTCTGGAAAAAATAAGTTGGGTTTCCTTTTTGCTTGCTTGTTGAACATGGCTTCCGGTAAAGTTCATCTTTTCTGGAGGGATAATAATGGCAAGAGTATGTGATGTTTGTGGTAAGGGTCCGGTTACTGGAAACCGGATTGTTCGTCATGGCTTGAAGAAATGCAAGGGTGGTATCGGTTTGCACACGACGGGAATCACCCGTCGGCGTTTCCTGCCGAACATTCAGCGCGTGCGGGTTTCCGAGAATGGCGGCGTCTCTCGGCGCCATGTATGCACGTCTTGCATCAAGGGCGGCAAGATAACGAAGGCCTAGGTCTTCGGGGTGTCCTCGCGGATGCCCTCGGCTATCGCTGGATGTGTTGGTTGACCGGTAAGCACGGGGTGCGCACATGATTCATGATCCGGATACGACTATCGAGATCAAGGACACGGATATCATCTTCGATTGTCCGCATTGTGCCAAAAGCCTGGCGATCGACTATCGCGGGGCCGGATTGACGATCAAGTGCTCGGATTGCGGTGGCGATGTGCAGGTCCCGATCCCGGATGGCATGGAGCTGGAAGATCTGGATCGGCCGCTCGAGGATCAGGAGTTGCAGATCATCCAGTTGCGGCGGTCCCTGCTGAAGGCCCAGGATCGCATCGCGGACTTGGAGAATGCGGTCGAGGATCTGATGGAACGGCGTGACGCGCTGGAACGCGACCGCTCCGAGCAGACGCTCAGGATGGGCTCTGTCCTGGAAAAAACCGGCGTGATCGAGACCTCCCTAAAGGAAATCTCCAAAGCACTGGAGGCCGTTTCCGCGCTGTGTCATACCGAGGCTCCCGCTGCCGCCGCTCAATCGGCTTCCGTCTGATTGATGGCTTGTTCCAGCGCGTTGATCCTGGCTTCGAGGGCCGCAATCCTTTCGTTCTTCTGGTCGTGGATACCTTCGATGGCGGCCAGTAGCAGTCCGTTGATCTGGTTCTGCTGCGACCATAGCCGGAAGGTGTAGAACCGCAGCATCGACCAGATCGCTTGTTTTGTCCTGACGAGCAGGCGTCTGAATCGCGGGCGTTTCTCGACGATCTCGAAGTCCCCGATATCGACAAAGGCGCTCTCCCTCAGGTTTTCCAGATAGAATGCCAGGAACGCGGCGTTGTCCTTGAACTCAAGCGGGGCAAATCGTCCGGGGTCCCCCAGTCCGGCGGACTGGTAGCAGCCGGACTCCGCCTTTTGTTTCACGGATGCATGGATGTCGCGGATGACGGCTTCGGTATCGACACCCGGCGCGGCGATGTGGATCATATCAAACCTCGCTTGTCTTGTACTGCATGAAAGGGTTTACGCGTTTCTCCCGTCCGATGGTGGTCACCGGCCCATGGCCGGGGTAGACGCGGCAACCGTCTGGCAAGGTGGCCAGGCTTCGCAGGGATGCCGTCAGCAGCGTCGGGCTGCCACCGGGAAGATCCGTCCGCCCGGCGGAGCCGGCAAAGAGGGTGTCGCCGGATATCAGGGTGGCTTCCGCCGGAATATAGAGGCAGATGCAGCCCGGCGTATGGCCCGGCGTTTCAAGGATCGTGATGTCCAGTCCTGCGGCCTGGTAGCCGATGCTTTCGCGCAGTTCACGGATGCCATCCGGCGGGGCTTCGGGCTGGGGGTAGTAGGGCATGATCTGGTTGCGCGGGGTGAACGCCCAGGCGGCATCCCGTGGATGCATGCTGACGGGGGCGGGAAAGTCCCTGACCAGCGAGGCGAGTGCCGAGATATGATCGGCATGGCCATGCGTCAGCAGCCAGCCGTCGACCGTCAGGTTCTGCTCGCGGAGGTAATGCGCGATACGCGGCGCATCGGCACCCGGGTCGACCACTACCGCCCGGTTCGCCGTGCCATGAAGCACCAGGCAATTGACGTCGAACGCGCCAACAATCAGGGTTTCTATTTTCATGGCGGCAAGACTAAGCGGAAACATGCCGGTCTGCAAGCGGTTAATGGTGGCCGTTTCGGGCGGATAGTGATGAGAGATTGATACTGTTCACCACCGGGCTTGCCCGGTGGGAACATGACGGGCCGCACAAACACACGGGAGACACGAACAGACCGCTTCCTCCGTGATGATTTTTTGCTCTTCATTTTGTTGTGGCATGTGATAGGGTTCAGGAATGAAAACAGGAATGCAGGATTTCTTGATCGGGTCGGTCTGTCTTGAGCGCAACCGCTGGGGTAGTCGCGTGCCGTCGTTTTCGGTCAGCGACTGGCTCCAGCGTTTCGAGTCCGATGGTTTTGATGGTGTTGAATTATGGCAGTTCCACTACACGGCTGCGGATGCCGCGGAGCGTGCCCGGTTGGAAAAGGCGGCGTCACTGTTGCCGATCTATAACAGCTACATGGGGTTCGATGATGCCGACGCGCCCGCACGCGAGGAGGCGGTCGCGATTGTCAAGCGCCTGGGCTCACGCGCAGTGAAGTACAACGTGGGGAGGAAGCCGGATCTGCTGGCGGAGTACCGCCGTAACCTGCTGTCCTGGGCCGATGCCCTGCCTGCGCCCTGTCGCCTGCTGTGCGAGTGCCACCCGGGTACCATACTGGAGACGCCTGGGGCGGCCGCATCCTTCTTCGCTGATCTGGATCCTGAACGCTTTGGTGTCATCGTGCATGTCGGCAATGCCGATGCCGGGAGCGTCTCGCAGTGGTTTGACGCTTTTGGTGCAAGGGTCCAGCATTTGCATGTCCAATGCCGGGCGACAGAACCGGATCCGGAAACATCTGCCGGCAAGGCGGCCCTGGGGGCGAGTTTGGCGGTTGTCAAGTCGCACGGCTTCACGGGCTCTGTCACGCTTGAATTCACCCGCGGGATCGGCCGCGATGAGAACATCGAGACCCTGTATGCCAATGTCTGTAATGACATGCGCTATTGCCGGGAGGTGTTGTCATGCTGAGGATGTTGCATATCTGTAACCGCCGTTCGCAGATCACCCCTGACGGCCCGTTTGCCAACGCCTTGCGGGAGCTGGGTGAGCTGACGATAGTCGAGCGGGCGCACGAACTTAGCGACGAGGACGTGGCCGCGCAAGTGCGCGAAGCCGATGTGCTGATCACCAACTGGGCGACGCGCCCGATCCCGGTGGCCGTAGCGGAGACGCCGGGGCGGCTGCGCTATGTACTCAATATCGGCGGCACCTGCAAGGCTCCGGTGCCGATCGAGATCATACGCAAGGGGATTCCGGTCACCAACTGGGGCGATACGCCGGCCCGATCCGTGGCCGAAGGGGCGATGGCATTGCTGCTGGCTGTCCTCAAGGATCTGCGCGGTCGCACGGAAGCCGTCCTGGCCGGCAAATGCAGCAGCGCCGGTCAATTGGGGCTGCCTTCGGGAACGGTGAATGGGTTGAGACTTGGACTCTACGGCTGCGGTGTCATTGGGCAGCGCTTTGTCAAGATGGTCGCACCGTTCGAGCCCGAACTCATGGTGTTCGACCCTTACGCCAGTGTGCTGCCTGAAGGCTGTCGCCGGGTTGATAGCCTGGATGCGCTCTTTGGCGAGAGTGAGGCTGTCGTCATCTGGGCCGGGCTTTCCGAGGAAACGCAGGGGACAGTCAATGCCGCCCGCCTGGCCATGCTGCCAGATCATGGCATCATCATCAATACCGCTCGTGGGGAGATCGTGGATCAGGAGGCTCTTTTGGCCGAGCTGAAAACCGGGCGGCTGCGTGCCGGGCTTGATGTCATGGTGGCCGACAACTACCTGCCCGCCGGGCATGAGGCGCACACGTGGCCGAATCTGCTGATCACCTGCCACGACATCAATTCGGCCCATTGGCCTAAGCGGGCGCCCCATCTGACCTATGGTGACAAGATAGCCATCGATAATCTCAAGCGTTTCATCGCTGGCGAGCCGTTGCGCTTCGTCATGGACGAGACCCGCTATCTTCGCAGCAGTTAATAAGGAGCTAGGCTTGCCGTATGAGAACAAGGACGTGTATCGATTTGGACTGGCGTTTTTCTCTTGGTGATTTCCCGGCTGCAATCAACGGCAGCTTTGATGACCATGACTGGCGCGTGCTGGATCTGCCACATGACTGGTCGATCGAGGCCACGCCCCATCCCGATAATCCGGCCCAGGCCGGCGGCGGTTTCTTTCCCGGCGGCCTCGGCTGGTATCGCAAGCAGATCGCGATTCCCGCTGATCTGGGCTCCCGCCATGTACTGATCGAGTTCGATGGCGTCTACATGAACAGCGAGGTCTGGTGCAACGGTCAGTTTTGCGGTACCCGTCCCTATGGCTACAGCAGTTTCTGCTACGACCTGACCCCGTTCGTCAAGGCTGGCGAAACCGCCAGCATTGCCGTGCGCGTCGACAATTCACGGCATAAGAACTCTCGCTGGTACAGTGGTTCCGGCATCTATCGTCATGTCTGGCTGACGATGGCAGCTCCTGTACGCGTGGCGCACTGGGGGACGGTCGTGACGACGCCCCGTGTGGAACCGGAAGCGGCCACCGTGCGCGCCGCGGTCACGCTCGTGAATGATACCGCGGGAAGCGTCAGCGTTGACGTGAACGCCAACGTGCAGGATGTGTTTGTATCGGCTTGCTGCACGCTACCGCCCAATTCATGTGAAGCCGTGATGCTGGAACTCACGGTTGCAACCCCTAGTCTCTGGTCGCCCGAATCCCCGGCACTTTACAACTTGCGCGTTGAGATCCGGCAGGGAGGGACTATCGTGGATGTCCACGATACCCGCTTCGGCATCCGTGCGATCCGGTTTGACGCCGATGCGGGATTTTTCCTGAATGGCCAGTCGCTCAAGTTGCAGGGGGTCAATGAGCACCACGATGCGGGCTGTCTCGGTGCCGCCATCCCGGACGACGTCCTGCGTCGCCGCCTCCGTATTTTGAAGGACATGGGCTGCAACGCCATTCGAATCGCCCACAATCCGGCCGCTCCCGCGTTGCTTGACCTGTGCGATGAGTACGGACTAATGGTGGTCGAAGACGCTTTTGATGAATGGAAAGACGGCAAGACACCCTTCGGATACCAGCTCTACTGGGATCAGTGGTGGGAACGGGACCTGGCTGATATGATCCGCCGCGACCGAAACCACCCCTGTGTCGTCCTGTGGTCGGTGGGTAATGAGATCAAGGAGGTGCGTGCAGGACGACCGGAAGGTTTGTCTATCATGCGCGATCTGCAGGCCGTCTGCCACCGGGAGGATCCCACGCGGCCGATGACCTGCGGGTGCTGTAATTCGCGGGAGACGCTCAAGGCCGGTTATGCGCAATACATGGATGTGTTCGGTTACAATGGCGGCGGTGGCGGCTGCTTCGACTACGAGAAGGACCATGCCACCTATCCGGCGCTGCCGATGTTTGCCAGCGAGCACCCGCACACGCTGCAGACGCGCGGCGTCTACCGCACGAAGACCTGGTACCGCGATCTGCACCGTAACCAGGACAATGTGCGCTGGTATCCATCGCCACGCGGCGAAACCCCATCTCATGACCTGACATCCAACCAGCAGAAGGACCGCCCTTTGCTGGACTTGATGCATATTCCGGATTTGACGCATGATGAGGTATTCAAAGGCATTGATCCGCATTACCAGTCCTCTTACGGCAATGCGATTGTCCGCATGTCGATTCTCGATTCCTGGTATCGCACGCGTTCCCTGCCGTACTTCGGCGGGGAATTCCGCTGGACCGGTTTTGATTACCTAGGCGAATGCTACGGCTGGCCCGCCAAGAGCTGGAATTTCGGTATCATCGATCTCTGTGGTTTCCCGAAGGATGCCTACTATTTCTGCCAGAGCCAGTGGGTCCGGAAACCAATGGTGCATGTCCTGCCGCACTGGACCTGGCCGGGCTTGGAGGGCACCTTGCTCCCCGTGATCGTCTATTCCAACTGTGACCGGGTGGAACTCTTCTGCAATGATGTCTCCCTGGGTGTGCAGGAGCACGATGCGACGCGGATGCAGTTGCGCTGGGATGTGCCGTACCAGCCGGGTGTGATCAAGGCGGTTGGAATGCGGAATGCGGACGTGGTGACGTGCGTGCATAAGACGGCCGGGGTGCCCGCCGCGCTGAGCGTGATCTGTGAGGAAGCGTTCGTCCGGGCGGATCGGACCGGTGTCGCGCATCTGCCGATTACAATCTTGGACACGCAGGGGCGTTTCGTGCCGAACTCCGGTCCAGAGGTCACGGTGACGGTGGAAGGTCCGGCTCGGCTGATCGGGCTCGAGAACGGGGATCCGATCGACAGCACGAACTACAAGCTGAACCACCGCAAGGCGTTCAACGGGATGCTGCTGGCGATTGTGCAGGCGAGTGACGCGGAAGGCACGGTTACGGTCACCGCTCAGGCCGAGGGGCTGGAATCCGCCTTCGCAGAGGTACGGCTACAGCGCGTCTTGTGATGTTGCCAAAAGAAAAGGCCGGCGGGATTGCTCCCGCCGGCCTTTATCGTTTGTGATATGATCCCGTTTAGATCACGCCGCCGTAGATCGCGTCCGCGCCCAGCATTTCCTCGATGCGGAGAAGCTGGTTGTACTTGCAGATGCGGTCCGTGCGCGAGAGCGATCCGGTCTTGATCTGGCCGGCATTGGTCGCCACGGCGATGTCCGCGATGGTCGTGTCCTCGGTCTCGCCCGAGCGGTGGCTGACGACGGAGGTGTAGCCCGCGCGGGTGGCCATCTGGATGGCTTCCAGCGTCTCGGTCAGCGTGCCGATCTGGTTGACCTTGATCAGGATCGAGTTGGCCACGCCCATGTCGATGCCCTTCTTCAGGAACTTCGTGTTGGTCACGAACAGGTCGTCGCCGACGAGCTGGACCTTGTCGCCGATGGCCTCGGTCAGCTTCTTCCAGCCCGCCCAGTCGTTCTCCGCCATGCCGTCCTCAATGCTGATGATCGGGTAGCGATTGCACCAGTCCTGCCAGAAGGCCACCATCTCTTCGGCGCTCTTCTTCGAATTATCGCTCTTCTTGAAGTGGTACTTCTTGCCTGCCTTGATGAAGAACTCGCTGGCTGCCGGGTCGAGAGCGATGAAGATATCCTTGCCCGGCTCGTAGCCTGCCTTGCTGATCGCCTTGACCAGGACTTCCAGAGCCTGCTCGTTGCTGGTCAGCTCGGGGGCGAAGCCGCCCTCGTCGCCGACGTTGGTGGACATGTTCATGCCCTTGAGGACGGACTTGAGCGCGTGGAAGGTCTCGCAACCCATGCGGATGGCGTCCGAGAAGGTCTTGGCGCCCTTGGGCATGATCATGAATTCCTGGATGTCGACCGGGGCATCGCTGTG
>JFJP01002176.1_pt1 | contig 13181 bp, 11 predicted proteins | sample 431651 | NCBI WGS metagenome assembly JFJP01 (sample SAMN02602958, study PRJNA72255) | Microbial mat metagenome, whole genome shotgun sequencing project. | biome: fresh water; feature: sink hole; material: water; isolation source: purple microbial (photo- and chemosynthetic) mats found in...
TGGTTTCGAGCGGCAGGGCGAGGAAGGCTTCGACGCGCGATTTCAAGGATTGGTAGGCCTCTTCGAAGGCCTCGCGGCGGGCGGCCAGCGGCTCGACATGCGCCGGGTCGGGAATGCCCCAGTGGGCGGTGGTCGGGTGGCCAGGCCAGACCGGGCAGGCCTCGGCGGCGGCATTGCCGCAGACGGTGAAGATGAAGTCAAAAGTCGGCGCTAGCGACACGGCGTTATTGACGTTGTTGACGCTGTTGGCGGTGCCGGGGCCAAACTCATCCCACGACTTGCTGCGCGCGCCGGCGCTCGGAACGCCATGCTTTTCCAGCGTCTCCAGCGCCACCGGATTGACCTGCCCGGCCGGCTTGCTGCCCGCCGACCAGGCTTTGACACGGCCGCCGCCGAGATGGTTGAACAGCATTTCGCCCAGAATGGAACGGGCGGAATTGCCGGTGCACAGCACCAGCACGTTGAAGGTTTTGCTCATCGTTGATTACTCCGGCTGAATCTATCGATAATGAATGTCACGACCACCGCCATCGCCATCAAACCAAAGGCGATGCCAATCTGGCTGATGCGCTCGGGAGCAAGCAGCAGCAACGCACCCAATCCCAGCATCATCAAGCCGGACAGCAGCTTCAGCAGTCGGCCTTCGCGCTCGCCTAGCTTGCGCGCGCCCAGGCTGCGAACGAAAAAGAAAACGATGACGGCGAGCGGCACGACGTAAATCAGGTTATAGAGCGCCAGATAGGCGTAGCGCCCGGCGGCGGGCAATTCGGCCAGCGTGAGCAATCGCGTGTAGACCATCGGAAAACCGGCGGTACACAGCAGCTCGTAAAAATTGGCCGCCACCGCCAACACAACCGTGGCAGCAAGCATGGCCATGGTCCGTTCGGCCAGTTGAATGTCGCGGACACGGCGAAAGATGTCGGCTTTTTGCGCCGCTGGAATCGACAGGGAGATGCCTTTTTTGAACCAGAAATAATCCTTTACATTCACTGCACCGACGAAGACAGCAACGACGCCGGCGACCAGCGTCACCCAGGCGAGATGACCGAACAACTGGAAGACATTGAGCCAGGCGGCCATGAAGGCGAAATACATCAGGCCCGACACCATGACGAAAACGCCGCCGACCAGCAGCATGCGCGCGCGACTCTTCTGGTGCGCCATCATCGAAAGCAGGAACAGCAGGACGAAGAAAGCACAGGGATTGAAGGCGTCGAGACCCGCCAGCACCAGCGTCAGCGCCGGCAGCGACAACGCGGCGGCATCGAGTGCGCCAAAAAATGGCAGATCGATGGTCTCGCTGGCCGTGGCCGCGGTCACACTAACCGCCAGCTGACCGGCCAGCACTCGTGCGTGGCAGGCATCGAGCCGGCTGCGCAATTTTTCGCCGGTGCCGGCATCGCTGTCCCAGCCAAAATACATTTCGCCGCAAAAGAGAAAAGCCGGCACGCCAGCGGTCTCCTGCGCCCCGCTACGCTCAACGATGGACTGGAATTCGCGCGCGTTAGCCGCGTTGCGCGAGAGTTCCAGCGCATGCAGCTTCACCCACGGCCGCGCTTGCGGAATGGCTTCGACATGCGGATGCGCCGCGGTACAGTGCGGACAGGTCAGCGACCAGAAAAAATAGAGCTGCACCTCGGGTTGCCCCGTGGCGCCAGGCTTGACCCAGGGGTAGGGTTCGTCGGCGCGCGCGGCAAAGGCCAGCAGCAGGGCCACCAATCCAAACCACGCCAGACGCATGAAAGCCGACATACTCAGAACCAGCCTTCAACCTTGGCGCGGGCCGGCACGCCACCGGCATGCACCACTTTGCCGTCGATCACCACGCCGGGCGTGCTCATTACCCCGAACCGCATAATCTGTTGCAGGTCTTCAACCTTTTCCAGCTGGATCTCGGCGCCCCTGGCCCGGGCAACCTCCTCGACCAGTTTCAGCGTGTTCTGGCAGTTGGCACAACCGGTGCCGAGTATTTTTACGTTTTTCATGGCGATCTCCTCAAGTTAGCGGCGGCATTCAGCAACAGGCATTGCCCTTGGCCGTCGGCGTGCAGCAGGCGGCCTTGGCGGGCTCGGCTGAAAAAGTCGGCGCTAGCGGCATGGCAAGCGACGCGGCAGATGCGTCCAGCCGCGCTTCGATGTCGAACTCGGCGTCGAGCATCTGTCCCGCCTCGTCGCGGAGGTGGCGGGCGATGTCCACCACCAGGTCGATCTGCTCCTCGGCGATGCCATAAGCGCGCAAGCGTTCGAGCTGGCACAGGCCTTTCTTCGGATGATTGGCGGCAATGTTGGCGGCGAGGGAAACCATGGCCACGATGGACGGATGCAACAGCGGCTCGGTCATGACGGCTACTCCTTACAAAACAGTGTTGAAAACGACGCCAACGAGAAGAATGCCGATGGCGACAACGCCGGCGAAGGTGACGATCAACGGCACTTTGAGCACCTTGCGCAGGATGATCATTTCGGGCAGCGACAGCGCGATCACGCTCATCATGAAGGCCAGCACCGTGCCCAGCGCCGCGCCCTTGCCGAGCAGGGCCTCGACCACCGGGATGATGCCAGCGGCGTTTGAATACATCGGCACGCCGATCAGCACGGCGGCCGGCAGCGACCACCAGGGAGCGTCCTTGCCCATGATAGAGGCCATGAAGTCCTGCGGCACATAGCCGTGGATGGCCGCGCCGACGGCGATACCGACCAGAATGTACGGCCAGACCTTGCCGACGATCTCCTTGACATGGGCCACGCCGGCGTCGATACGTTCCGCCCAGTTCGTTTCTGTCGCTGCATACTCGGCCGTCTGCGTGGCCTGCATGGCGCGCACCCAGTCTTCGAGATGGTGCTCCATGCCCAGCTTACCGATCACCAGGCCCGCGACAATGGCCACGCTCAGTCCCAGGCCCAGATAGAGCGCCGCCACCTGCCAGCCGAACAGGCCGAACAACAGCGCCAGCGCGATCTCGTTGACCATGGGCGCGGAGATGAGGAAGGAGAAGGTCACGCCCAGCGGTACCCCCGCCGACAGAAAGCCAATAAATAGCGGCACGGCCGAGCAGGAACAGAAAGGCGTAACGATCCCCAGCGTCGCCGCCAAGACATTACCGATACCGACACGGCGACCCGCGAGCATGGCGCGCGTGCGCTCGGGCGAGACGAAGGTGTGGATCACGCCCATGACGAAGACGATGCCGGTCAGCAGCAGCAACACCTTGGGCGTGTCGTAGGCAAAGAAATGCAGTGCCTCGCCCAGATGCGTCCGCCGGTCGAGGCCGAGGGTGGCGACGACAGCGTCGGCGAATGGCGTCAGCAGACCATAGGCGACGATCCATACCGCCAGCACCAAGAGCAGCCAGCCCCACGGCGCCCGCCGGCCAACGCTGGCCTGTTCCACGAATGTCGACATCGCCGCGCGCCTACTGTCCGCTCTCGCTCAGGCGGCCGATGCCGTCGAGTTCGCCCTTCAGCGCCATGGCATCGAGCTTGGCGAGCGGCAGGCTGACGAACAGTGAAATGCGGCGATTGAGCTGGGCGAAGGCCTGCGAAAACGCGCGCCGCTTCTGCTCGTCGGAGCCCTCTAGCGCCGCCGGGTCGGCGACGCCCCAGTGCGCTGTCATGGGCTGACCGGGCCAGACGGGGCAGACCTCACCGGCCGCGTTGTCGCAGACGGTAAAGACGAAATCGAGGCGTGGCGCCTCGTCAGTGGCGAACTCGTCCCAGCTTTTGCTGCGCAAGCCTTCCGTTGGCAGCTTGGCGCGCCGCAGTTGGTCGAGCGCCAATGGGTTGACCTGCCCGCCCGGATGGCTACCGGCGCTGAACGCGCTAAAGCGGTCGCCGCCCAATTGATTGAGGATGGCCTCGGCCATGATGCTGCGAGCCGAGTTGCCAGTACAGAGAAAGAGGACGTTGTAGCTGCGGGATGGCATTGGCATGGCTCCTTGTGTAGTCTGATTGTTCGCGCCCTGCCGGCGCAATTCGGTCGTGCTCGCGGCGGCGGTTTTCGGCAGGCAACTGCCGCCGTTGCAGCAGTTGTCGGTCAGAAAGGCGATCAGTTCGTCCATCGCCACATAGTTGGCCGCGTAGAAAATGAAGCGACCCTCCTGCCGCCCTTCCAGCAGGCCGGCCTGGGTCAGCGTCTTTAGGTGAAACGAGAGGGTGTTGGCCGGAATAGCCAGGCGTTCGCCAATCTCGCCGGCGGCGCGGCCCTTCGGCCCTGCCTCGACCAATAGCCGGAAGACAGCCAAGCGGGTTTCCTGTGCCAGTGCGCCAAGTGCATTTACGGCTAGTTTCGAGTCCAATTTTTCGGCCGCCTGATTTCGTTAATTCCAGAACTATTGAAATGATAACACAAAAAAATGGGAGACAAGCTCCCATTTTATTGAGATATTTTTATCAGGCCGGCGCCGTGGCAGAGGGCTCGGCCCCTGGCGTGTTGTCATCCACGGCAGGCTTGATCTGCACTGACGAAGGCTTGGGCGGGCGCGGCGGCTTGCCGGCCATGATGTCGTTGATCTGGTCGGCGTCGATGGTTTCGAGTTCGAGCAGGGCAGCGGTCATGGCCTCGACCTTGTCGCGATTCTCTTCGAGCAGCCGCCGCGCCAGCGCATATTGCTCGTCGATGATGCGACGAATCTCGGCATCGACAGTCTGCAACGAGGCTTCCGACATGTTCTTGTGCGTGGTAACCGAGCGACCGAGGAAAATTTCACCCTCTTCCTCACCGTAGACCATCGGGCCGAGAATGTCGGACATGCCCCACTGCGTCACCATGCGGCGCGCCAGATCGGTGGCGCGCTGGAAGTCGTTGGAGGCGCCGGTGGTCATCTGATCCATGAACAGCTCTTCGGCGATGCGACCGCCGAACAGTACGGTGATGGTGTTGAGCAGGCGGACACGATCCTGACTGTAGCGATCTTCCGTCGGCAACTGCATGGTCACACCCAGGGCGCGACCGCGCGGGATGATGGTGACCTTGTGCACGGGGTCGGTCTTCGGCAGCAGCTTGGCGACGACAGCGTGACCGGACTCGTGATAGGCGGTGTTCCTGCGTTCTTCCTCGGGCATGACCATGGAACGGCGCTCGGCGCCCATCATGATCTTGTCCTTGGCACGCTCGAAATCTTCCATATCGACCAGGCGCTTGTTGCCTCGGGCGGCAAACAGGGCAGCTTCATTGACCAGGTTGGCCAGATCGGCGCCGGCAAATCCAGGACAGCCGCGCGCCAGCACGGAAGCATCGACGTCCGGCGCCAGCGGTACCTTGCGCATATGTACCTTGAGAATCTGCTCGCGGCCACGAATATCGGGCAGCGGCACCACCACCTGGCGGTCGAAGCGACCCGGACGCAGCAAGGCGGGGTCCAGCACGTCGGGACGGTTGGTGGCGGCGATGACGATGACGCCGACGTTGGCCTCGAAACCATCCATCTCGACCAGCAACTGGTTGAGGGTCTGCTCGCGCTCGTCGTTGCCGCCGCCAAGACCGGCGCCGCGCTGACGACCGACGGCGTCGATTTCATCTATGAAGATGATGCAGGGTGCGGCCTTCTTGGCCTGCTCGAACATGTCGCGCACGCGCGCCGCGCCGACGCCGACGAACATTTCAACAAAGTCGGAACCGGAAATCGAGAAGAACGGCACCTTGGCTTCGCCGGCGATGGCGCGCGCCAGCAGCGTCTTGCCGGTACCGGGCGAACCGACCATCAGCACACCACGGGGAATGCGGCCGCCGAGCTTCTGGAACTTGGAGGGATCGCGCAGGAAGTCGACCAGTTCGGACACTTCCTCCTTGGCCTCCTCGCAACCAGCGACATCGGCAAAGGTGACGGTGTTGCTGTTTTCATCCAGCATGCGCGCCTTGCTTTTGCCGAAGGAGAAGGCGCCGCCACGACCGCCGCCCTGCATCTGGCGCATGAAGAAAACCCAGACGCCGATCAGCAACAACATCGGGAACCAGGAGACAAAAATACTCATGAGGAAGGACTGCTCGTCGTCCGGCTTGGCGACCACCTTGACGTTATTCTTGAGCAGGTCGGACACCATCCACAGATCGGACGGGGCGTAGGTGGTGATATGTTTGCCGTCGGTGGTGGTGGAATCGAGCGTGCGACCCTGAATCACGACCTTGGTGACATGACCGAGGCGGACTTCCTCAAGGAACTGGGAATAGTCCATGCTGGCCTGTGCCGCCTGGCGGGTATTGAACTGGTTGAAGACCGTCATCAGAACAATGCCGATGACCATCCATACCGCAAGATTTTTGAACATGTTATTCAAGGGATTACCTTATCTTTCGCCACCGGGGCTCGTCGGGAGATTCTAGGATTGTTTTCATCTGCCTGCAAACCTTGGCAATTATCCGCGTTTTTTGCGGGCCAGCAGGTAGGTTTCTGCGCTTCTATCGCGTGAAGCCGCCGGTTTCTTGACCTGCACGGCCTCAAAAAGTTTCGCTGTCTCATCGCGTAATTCCATGAAGCCCGCTCCCTGAAACACCTTGACCAGCATGTCGCCGCCTGTTTTCAGGTGCTCGCGGGCAAACTCCAGCGACAGTTCGGTCAAGTGCATCACCCGGGCCTGATCGGTGACGGCAATGCCTGTCATGTTGGGGGCCATGTCGGAAAGTACAAGATCGAGCTGGCGGCCGCCGAGCGCCGCTTCCAGCCTGGCCAGCACCTCGTCCTCGCGGAAATCACCCTGGATGAACTCGACACCGGCCAGACCGTCCATCTCCAGCAAGTCAAGGGCAATCAACCGCCCGCCGGGCAGGATGCGCTTTGCCGCGTACTGACACCAGCTGCCAGGCGCCGCGCCGAGGTCGACCACGGTCATGCCGGGCTTGAGCAAGCGGGCCTTCTCGTCGATCTCCATCAGCTTGAACACCGCTCGCGCCCGCCAGCCTTCGGCCTGCGCCCGCTGCACCCAGGGGTCGTTGACGTGCGCCTGCATCCAGACCTTGCTTTTCTTGTGCCGCTTGCTTTTCTGGGTCAAGGCTGTATCCGCGGAGTAAAATGCTGCGTTATGACTGCTACGACTGAATTGATGCCTGAATTGATGCCCGAGTTGCCACCTGAACAGCGCCGCTCATTGCGCGCCGCCGCCCACCACCTGAATCCCGTCGTCAGCATCGCCCAAAAAGGCCTGACGCCGACGGTACTGCAGGAAATCGATAACTGCCTCAAGACGCACGAGCTCATCAAAGTGCGGCTCCACGGCATCGAACGCGCCGATCGCGATCCGCTGCTGGCGGAAATCTGCACCAACCTGAACTGCGCCCCGGTTCAGCACATCGGCAATCTGTTCGTGCTCTGGCGCGAGAAACCCGCGACAGAAGCCGATACCGAGAAAAAGTCGGCGCTAGCGACACGGCGCGGCAAGCCGCTGACCAAAAAGCAGGCGGCGGCCGCATCGGAACGGCGGCGCAAACCCACCACCCTCACCCCGCGCACCAATCACTCGTAGCGAACGTCGAGAATCTCGTATTCGCGCTTGCCGCCGGGGGTCTGCACCTCGGCAACGTCGCCGCCGTACTTGCCGATCAGCGCGCGCGCAACCGGCGAGTTGATTGAAATCCGACCCTGTTTGATGTCGGCTTCGTCGTCGCCGACGATCTGATAGGTCACGGTGTCGCCACTATCCATATCTTCCAGCTCGACAGTGGCAGCAAATACCACGCGACCATCGACATCGAGTGACTTTGGATCAATGATCTGGGCGTTACCGAGTTTGCCCTCGACATCCTGGATGCGCCCTTCGATGAAGCCCTGCCGCTCCTTGGCGGCATCGTACTCGGCATTTTCGGAAAGATCGCCATGCGAACGCGCCTCGGCGATGGCGGCAACCACGGATGGCCGGTCGATGCTCTTGAGCCGCTTCAATTCTTCGCGCAGCAGTTCGGCGCCACGCAGGGTCAGGGGGACTTTGCTCATGCCGCCAGTTCTTTATGTAACGCCTGCAATGAATAGGTTTCGAGGCCGGCGTGGCGCATGCCTTCACATGCGGCCAGACCGCCCTCGACCGTGGTAAACAAGGTCACTTTCTGCGCCAGCGCCGAGGTGCGAATGGAGCGCGAATCGACGATGGCCGAGCGCTTTTCCTCGACGGTATTGACGATGAAGACAATTTCGTTGTTCTTGATCATGTCGACCACGTTCGGGCGCCCCTCGTTGACCTTGTGCACCGCCGTGACCGGAATACCGGCCGCGCCGATCGCCGCCGCCGTACCGCGCGTGGCCAGCAGCACGAAGCCCAGCGCGTGCAACTGGCGCGCGCATTCGACGGCCTTGGACTTGTCGCTCGGCTTGACGCTGATGAAAGCCTTGCCGGCCTTGGGCAGCTTGGTGCCCGACGCCACCTGCGACTTGACGTAGGCTTCGCCAAAGGTGCGGCCTACGCCCATCACTTCACCCGTCGACTTCATCTCGGGGCCAAGGATGGTATCGACGCCCGGGAACTTGATGAAGGGGAACACCGCCTCCTTCACCGAGTAATAAGGCGGAATCACTTCCTTCGTCACGCCCTGGTCGGCCAGGCTGCGGCCGGCCATGCAGCGCGCTGCGACCTTGGCCAGCGGCAGGCCGGTGGCTTTTGAAACGAATGGCACGGTGCGGGAAGCGCGCGGATTGACTTCGAGGACATACACCACGCTGTCGCTGCCACGGCCCTGGATCGCAAATTGCACGTTCATCAGGCCGACGACGTTGAGGCCGCGGGCCATCAAGGCCGTCTGGCGGCGCAATTCATCCTGTACCTCTTCGCATAGCGAGAAAGGCGGCAACGAGCAGGCCGAATCACCCGAATGCACGCCCGCCTGTTCGATGTGCTCCATGATGCCGCCAATGAGCACCTGCGTGCCGTCGGACAGGGCATCGACGTCCACCTCGGTGGCGTCATTGAGGAAACGATCAAGCAGCACCGGCGAATCGTTGGAGACCTTGATGGCGTCGCGCATGTAGCGTTCGAGGTCTTTCTGCTCATGCACGATTTCCATGGCACGGCCGCCCAGCACATAGCTTGGGCGCACCACCAGCGGGTAGCCGATCTCGGCCGCCAGCCGCAGGGCGTCCGCTTCGGTGCGTGCCGTGCGGTTGGGCGGCTGCCGCAGCTTGAGGTCGTGCAACAGTTTCTGGAAACGCTCACGATCTTCGGCGGCATCGATCATGTCCGGCGTGGTGCCGATGATGGGCACGCCATTGGCTTCAAGCTCGCGCGCCCGCTTCAGCGGCGTCTGTCCGCCAAACTGCACGATGACGCCGACCGGCTTCTCGACATGGACGATTTCGAGGATGTCTTCCAGCGTCAACGGTTCGAAATAGAGACGATCCGAGGTGTCGTAGTCGGTCGACACGGTCTCGGGATTGCAGTTGACCATGATGGTTTCGAAACCGTCCTCGCGCAGCGCCAGCGCGGCATGCACGCAGCAGTAGTCGAACTCGATGCCCTGGCCGATACGGTTGGGACCACCGCCAAGCACCATGATTTTCTTGCGGTCGGTCGGCCGTGATTCGCACTCTTCCTCATAGGTCGAGTACATGTAGGCGGTGGAGGTGGCGAACTCGGCGGCGCAGGTGTCGACGCGCTTGAAGACGGGACGCACCCCCAACGCATGGCGACGTTCGCGCACCGCCGTTTCGGACACCGAGGACTCGTTTGCCGTATCGCTAGCGCCGACTTTTTGGGCAATGCGGCGATCGGAGAAACCCTTGCGCTTGAGGCTCCGCAGTTCATCGGCATCGAAACTATCGAGCGCGCGACCGGTAATTTCGCCCTCGATCCTGACGATATCCTCGATCTGCACCAGGAACCAGGGGTCAATTTTCGTCAGTTGAAAAATCTCGTCGAAGCTGAAGCCGCTGCGAAAGGCCTGACCCAGATACCAGATACGCTGCGCCCCCGGATTGGCCAGTTCGTGGGCGATTTCCTCGTGCTCGGCTTCGATTTCATCCAGCCCATAGACGCTGACTTCCAGCCCGCGCAGCGCTTTTTGCAGGGACTCCTGGAAGGTGCGGCCCATCGCCATCACCTCGCCCACCGACTTCATCTGCGTTGTCAGGCGGTCGTTGGCGGTCGGGAATTTTTCGAAGGCGAAACGCGGCACCTTGGTGACGACGTAGTCGATGGACGGTTCGAACGAGGCCGGCGTGGCGCCACCCGTTATGTCATTTTTCAACTCATCCAGGGTGAAACCGACGGCCAGCTTGGCGGCAATCTTGGCAATGGGGAAACCAGTCGCCTTCGAGGCCAGCGCCGATGAACGCGACACGCGCGGATTCATCTCGATGACCACCATCGCCCCGTTTTGCGGATTGATGGCGAACTGCACGTTGGAGCCGCCGGTATCGACACCGATCTCGCGCAGCACCGCAATGCTGGCGTTGCGCATGATCTGATATTCCTTGTCGGTCAGCGTCTGCGCCGGCGCGACAGTGATCGAGTCGCCGGTGTGCACACCCATCGGGTCGAAGTTCTCGATGGAGCAGACGATGATGCAGTTGTCGTGCTTGTCGCGCACGACCTCCATTTCGTATTCTTTCCAGCCGAGCAGCGACTCTTCGATCAGCAGTTCCTTGGTCGGCGAAGCTTCAAGGCCACGCTTGCAGATTTCGATGAATTCTTCCTGGTTGTAGGCGATGCCGCCACCGCTACCGCCCATGGTGAAGGATGGCCGGATGATGGCCGGGAAACCCAGCGCCGCCTGCACCTGCAGCGCTTCTTCCATGCTGTGGGCAATGGCCGAACGGGCCGAGCCAAGACCGATCCTGGTCATCGCCTGCTTGAACTTTTCGCGATCCTCGGCCTTGTCGATGGCCTCTTTCGAGGCGCCGATCATCTCGATGCCGTATTTTTCGAGTACGCCATGCTTGGCCAGATCGAGCGCACAGTTGAGCGCGGTCTGACCGCCCATGGTCGGCAGCAACGCCATCCCACCCTTACACAGCGGCCGCTCCTTGGCAATGATGTTTTCCAGCACCTGCCAGGTGATCGGCTCGATGTAGGTCACGTCCGCCATGTTGGGGTCGGTCATGATCGTGGCCGGATTGGAGTTGACCAGAATGACCTTGTAACCCTCCTCGCGTAGCGCCTTGCAGGCCTGGGCGCCGGAATAGTCGAACTCACAGGCCTGGCCGATGATGATCGGGCCGGCGCCAATGATGAGGATGCTGTGGATGTCAGTTCTTTTTGGCATGTTCCATCATCTTGATGAAGCGGTCGAACAAATACGACACATCGTGCGGTCCGGGACTCGCCTCCGGGTGGCCCTGGAAGCACAGCGCCGGGCGATCGGTCCAGGCCAGCCCTTGCAGGCTGCCGTCGAACAAAGAAACGTGCGTCACCTTGACGTTGCCCGGCAGCGTGGCGGGATCGACAGCGAAGCCATGGTTCTGGCTGGTAATCAGCACCTGCCCGGTGTCGAGATCCTTGACCGGATGGTTGGCGCCGTGATGGCCGAATTTCATCTTCAGCGTCGTGCCGCCACCGGCCAAACCCATCAACTGGTGTCCGAGGCAGATACCGAAGGTCGGCACTTTTCTGTCGAGAAATTCACGGATCGATGCAATGGCGTAATCGCAAGGCTCCGGATCGCCGGGGCCGTTGGAGAGAAAAATGCCATCGGGTTTCAAGGCCAGCACTTCGCTGGCGGGCGTCTGTGCCGGCACCACGGTGAGCTTGCAGCCACGCTCGGCCAGCATGTGCAGGATATTGCGCTTGACGCCGAAGTCGTAGGCGACGACGTTGAATTTCGGCTTAGCTTGCGGCACATAGCCCTTGCCAAGCCGCCACTCGCCTTCGGTCCATTCGTAAGGCTTGCTGACACTGACCACCTTGGCCAGGTCCATGCCGGCCAGACCCGGGAAGGCGCGCGCCTGAGCGAGAGCCTCATCGGCATCCAGATTATCGCCCGCCATGAGGCAACCGGCTTGCGCTCCATTTTCGCGCAGGATGCGCGTCAGCTTGCGGGTGTCGATATCGGCGATAGCAACGATGTTCTCGGCCTTGAGATAGGCGTCGAGCGTCTGCTCGGAGCGAAAATTCGAGGCAATCAGTGGCAGATCGCGGATCACCAAGCCAGCCGCATACACACGCGACGCCTCGCAGTCTTCGCGATTGACGCCGACATTGCCGATATGGGGATAGGTGAGGGTAACGATCTGCCGTGTGTAGGACGGATCGGTCAGGATTTCCTGATAGCCGGTCAGCGCGGTATTGAACACCACCTCGCCGATACTGCTGCCGGTTGCGCCGATGCTCTTGCCCCGGAATACCGTTCCGTCTGCGAGTACTAGAAGGGCAGGCGGAAAATGGGTTGCGGGGGGCACGGTCGGGCTCCTGAAGGTGTCGCTATGGACAAACCCCGCAATTATAGCCGATCAACGCAAGCCAAGCACGTCCTGCATGTCGAAGAGGCCATTGCTCTTGCCGCGCATGAAGCGGGCGGCGCGCAGCGCGCCCTGCGCATATGGCATGCGACCGGCGGCCTTGTGGGTGATTTCGACGCGCTCGCCAGTACCGGCGAACAGCACGGTGTGGTCGCCGACGATATCTCCGCCGCGAATAGTGGAAAAACCGATTTGCGCCGCCGGCCGCTCGCCGGTATGGCCTTCGCGGCCGTAGACCGCGCATTCGGACAGATCGCGACCCAAGGCTGCCGCGACCACCTCGCCCATGCGCAACGCCGTGCCCGAGGGCGCATCAACCTTGTGCCGGTGATGGGCCTCGATAACCTCGATGTCGTAGCCCTCGCTGAGGATGCGCGCCGCCATGTCGAGCAGTTTGAATACGGCATTGACACCCACGGCCATGTTGGGCGCAAAGACAATCGGAATGTCGCGCGCAGCGTCTTGTATGATCTGTTTCTGCTCGACCGAGAAACCCGTGGTGCCGATCACCATGTGCACGCCGCGGCGGCGAGCGACCGCCAGATGCTGCAATGTGGCCTCGGGGCGGGTGAAGTCGATCAGGCAATCAGCATTGGTCAACGCTGCTTCGACATCGTCGCCCACCGTTACGGTGCCGTGCTGGCCAACAAGTTCGCCGGCGTTCTTGCCGAGCAGTGCGCTACCCGTCTGTTCAAGGGCGGCGACCAGTTGCGCGTCGGCTGCGGCCAGGACGGCCTCAATGAGGGTGCGGCCCATGCGGCCACCGCTGCCGGCTAGGGCAAAGCGAATCGGATTCATGCGTCTCTCGTCT
>JFJP01032257.1_pt1 | contig 13181 bp, 9 predicted proteins | sample 431651 | NCBI WGS metagenome assembly JFJP01 (sample SAMN02602958, study PRJNA72255) | Microbial mat metagenome, whole genome shotgun sequencing project. | biome: fresh water; feature: sink hole; material: water; isolation source: purple microbial (photo- and chemosynthetic) mats found in...
AAATCATGAAGCGAGCTTATGATAATGCGTACAATATCTTTATTCCCACGCCAAATAAAGTGTTCGCGGTGAATAAAGAAGTGATTTTTACCCCGTACAAAATGGCTTCGTTGCCACTGTGGGAAATTGAGTTAAGTCAATCGCATCCGTCTATTCGACAAGGAAAATATCCCGAAGAGTTGAAAAAACCGGTAGAAATTGTGAAGAAGAATTTTTGAGCGTGTCATACCGCTTTTGAGAATGGATTGCCTAGTGCATTACTGGTTTAGCACTACCCCAAACTCTATGATGGCAAAGTGCTGTTCACCGACTTGACTTGTTTTGAGGTGGCAGGCGAAGAAAACGGGATGATGTTTTACTCCGTTGTGGTCAACTCCCCATGTTTTCAGCGTAATCTGTGCATCGTCTATGTGTTAAAACATCAAGGTAAACATCTACATACCGCCTTGCTCTTTTCCACTGACCTTCTCTTGTCTGCCTCTGACATTTACCGTTTTTACAAAGCCCGTTTCCAAATCGAATTCCTTTTCCGTGATGCCAATCTCGTCAACAGCATGTTTTGGACTTTCATCTCAATGCTTCCATGACCGCCTCTTCAACTCCTTACTGAGGCTGTCCGAAGTATTGCTGAACTGAGGTTCATAGAATTCTCTGAATTTCAATCCTGCCTATCCGCAAATTCCACGAATCCGAGTTCAGACAATGGTTACTGCACTCGCTCCGAATCCAGATGATGAATACTGAGAATCAGAAATAAGCCAATGATTAAAATGTAATAAATCACATCTTCCGTGTTGAACAAACCGCGCAACAAAGCCTGATAATGGTTGGTGATCGACAAATACGCCAACACTGCCGATTCCTGCTCTGTGCCGCCCGCCCAATCAATAATCCACAGCAATAATAAAATTCCAAATGTCCCAATCGCGGCGACGGTCGGTTGTGCAGTGCGGGTAGAAACATATAAGCCAATGGCACAAAATGCGGCGAGTAGTAAAATAACTCCCAAAATCGCTGCGAAAAATTGCCCAAAATCCAACGTGCCGCCAATGAGTAACGACAACGGCATCAATGTCACCATCGCCAACATGATCAATAAGAAACTCATTAATCCCAAATACTTGCCCAAAATAATACTCTGCATCGACACCGGCGCGGACAGTAATAAAGGTAAGGTGCCCTGTCGCCGCTCTTCGCTCATCAAACGCATGGTCAATAACGGCGAAACCAATAAAAAGATAATTCCTGTCCAGACATAGACATGCCCCACCACAATATCGGTCAAGCCCGGCGCATCCGGCACCCCTTGCAACTGTGACTGAATTTCTGGCTGCATAAACAAAGCGACACGAGACGCAAAAATCAATCCCAAAATAATCTGCACCACTGCCAAAATACTCCATGCCAATGGTGACAAAAATAAACTACGCAATTCCCGCGCGGCAATCACAAACATCTCAATTCCTCATGTTCAATAAATTTTTCATGATAAAAGTTTAACATAATTCGCACTGATTCCCAAACATACCGCGAATGCCACACGATACACAATGTGAGAAGTTCGATGAAACTACGAAAGCATCACGTTGTCACAGCTATGTTACAATGAATCTCCCCTTTTTAACTTTGCAGAAACACGCGATGACCTCCTCATTTGATAATACTATTCGCCTTATCACGTATCATAAACAGGCAACCAGTGCGCGTACCCTGTTTTTGCGTCTCAATGGCAGTGTTTGTGTTCCGCATTCACTTCCGCAACTTTCGCAATATCTTGAAGAATTACAAGATTTACCCGTTGTCACCCATCCCGCAGCATTGGTGGCGCAAACAGAAAAACAGTTCAATTTGGCAGCGGACAGTTTGCAAATCGAGCATGAATTTCGCGCCCAAGTGGATACTCCTGACGGCACAGTTACCGTGTATTTGGCACGATTTACCATGATTGATCCGCCACGGGCTGAAGTGGAATCGCAGGAAGGAAAATTTATTGCATTGACAGAGGCGCGTAATTTGCCCAGCGTGGAATTGCAATTGTTGCGACAAGCCTATTCGTTTATTATGGAAGGATAAATCTTGTCAGTGGTGAGCTCAATCGATCACGCACGACAACCGATAGATTGAACTGACCACTTTTACTTACGGATTCAACAAGTTAAAACGCTCGATCCCTTGTTTCCGCAACGATTATTTTTCAGCAATCACCAGCATTTCAAAATCTTCTGTTGTCAATTTATCTTCTCTCGAAAAAGCACCGAGCTTTGCGCCGTAAATATCAATCTTGCTAAATCCCACCGTCTTCAACAGCCATGTTATTTCGGGAGGGATATAAAACCGCTCGTTGCATGTCAATACTTTGGTATTTCCCTGATCGTCTTCCAGCGTTGTCACATTGTGATCTCGAAACGTCATCAGATCAAAAGTATTTTTTCGATAAGATGCGTTGCCCGTTGCTGTGGTGGCAGAACAAAATGCCTCGATTGAGTGAAACAACGGAAACAATCCGTTCAGCGTGGTAAAAATCACCTTACCTTTCTCTGTCAAAGAACGGGCGACACTTTTCAGTATTTCATAATTCATCTCATCCGTTTCCATCAGAGGGAATCCGCCTTCGCACAACATGATTGCTACATCAAACTCGTGAGCAAACGGCAATTTTCTGGCATCGCCTTGGTAAAAATTGATCGAGAGATTTTGTTTACTGGCTTTTTTCCTTGCTTTTTCAAGCATTGAATCAGACAAATCAAGCCCCGTGACTTGATAACCTCTTTGAGTCAATTCAATGGTATGTCTTCCCGTACCACAGCCAATATCAATGATCTTGAGTGATTTATCAAAATTCATTTCTTGCTCAATGAAATCACATTCACCACGAGTTCCTTGAACAAAATTCTCGTGTTCGTACTTTTCTGCATAATTTTCAAATAATTGTTCGTACCATTGTTTCATTTGAATAATTCTTTAGGATATTTAATGAGTTAGCAGTATTCGTTGAGATGCGTAAATGTTGTGTCATACCAGTTTGTTTAGAACTTAGAACAAGGCATCTCACATGCTTGAGATAAAATATCTGGATAATATTCTCCAGTTATCAAGGTTATCCACAGTCTTTCACCCTACAATTTGCTGCGCTTGAACCGGTAATTTTTTGGAAAACTCCACAGTAAAAGTTGTCCCATGACCCAGTTCACTGTAACAACGGACATGTGCCTTAATCGCGTCTGCAAGTTTTTTCACAATGAATAAACCGAGTCCGGTAGAATGCTCATCACCAGTCGGTTTTGTTGCTAAACGGGTGAATTTAATAAATAACTTTTGTTGATCTGCCTCGCTTAATCCAAATCCTTCATCTTGAATTCCACAGCAGATGTTCGTCTCAGTTTGGTAAAGTCGAATGTAAATATTTTTGCCCAAGGGTGAGTATTTGATGGCATTGGAAATCAAATTATCTAAAATCTGTCGCGCGATTTGTGCATCAGTCAAGATATGGCTATCTGATTGAATATCAAAATGAATGATGATATTTTTGCGATTAGCTCGTTCGGTGTAATTTTGTATAATTTCGGCGATTAGTTGGGGCGGCTCAATTTGTTGTAGGTTGATATTTATTTTCCCGGACTCAATCACATTCACATCAAGTAGATTGGTAATCAATTGAAACATATTGCTTGAGCCTGTCTGCAACAATTTAGCGTAGTCAAGTAATTCTTCTTTAGTGATATTTCCATCCACATCCAGAATTAAATCGGCAAGTCCTAAAAAACCGCTCAATGGATTTTTGAGATCATGGGCTGCAATGCCCAAAAATTCATTTTTCTCTTGATTGAGTGCGATAAGTTCTTTATTTTTATCATTTAATTTATCAAAAGACAGTTGCAATTGTTTCGACATAAAATTCAACGTTGTCACCAATTGTCCGATTTCATCCTGTGCGGCATAGGGTACTTCTTGAGAAAAATGTCCTTTTGCAATTTCTTCAGCGGCATTTCTAGCTAAAATCAATGGTTTAGTCATCATTTTGACCAAACTCACGCTCATAAAAATACCCAACACCAAAAATACAGTACCCGACAGAATGATTCTTTGAATAATGTTATAGGTTTTTTGTTCCAGTTCGAGTTGAATTTTCTCAATACCTAAATCATTCAAATAGATACCTGTACCAATTACCCAACGAAAGGGTTCAAACCATTGCACATAAGTAAGTTTGTATAATTCCTTGTGTGTCGTGGGATGTGGCCAGATGTAGCTCACAAAACCATTTTTTTCCAGCGATTCTTTGGCAGTGCGAATCATGTCTTGAACAAAAAAAACTCCTTGAGAATCTTGAAAGTTTATCACGCTCTTGTCATTGAGGTCAGGAAAGCCACCGTTAGAAACAGTGATACCCTGTTCATCCAGCACAAAGAAATAGTTGTTTTTGGTGTTGCCAATATCATATTTATAGAAGGTTATTAATTTCGCAATTTCTAGTTTCAGCGGTGGTAACCAGTCTTCAACGTAAACTCCTGTCCCAATAACCCATTGATATGGCTTAAAAAGTTTGATATAGGAAACTTTAAGTTGTGGTTCTTCCTGACCTAATTTTCTCCAGTGGTAATGACTGAGTCCTTCAGTCGCGGGGCTTTTGGCAATTTCCATAAACTCCCGCGCGAAGTATTTACCGGTGGCATCTTTTTTATCTAAGAAATATTGATTTTCTAACGAAGTATCGGCATGACTGATGATAACGCCTTGTAAGTTATAAGTAAAAATATAGCCAGTATCGCCTTCATACCTCAGATGTCGCAAGTAATCTTTGAGTCTTTCTTGGATAATTGCGTCTGCAACGCCTTCTTTTTTTAGTGTGTTGTACTGATATTCTAGGCTATTGTTGACTATTTCTATAATGCTCTTCAATTTCTCGTGGTAAACCCGTTCGATATTCTCTATTTTTGATTTTTGTTGATAAATTTGCATGGCTAGTTTATACACCATGTTCATTTTTTCAGTGATTTCGTTCTTCTTGTCAGTCAGAATGCGGTTTTTCTGCACCAAAAAATCTTCACTAATTTGGTAGGAAATAAAAAGACTCTGAGTAAGGGCGTACCCGGACAATATTAAGATAATGATGATGATGATTTTATTGAAAATACTGAAATGATGGAATTGCCACATGATGGGAATCATATTTTTAGAATTGTAGGATTAGGATAAAAACTTTGCCGAGTTACCTGATCAAGGGGTTAAAATAGCGATCCGCAATAACTAACAAAAGATATGTTAATGATTCTTATTATGTTCACGCCGTCAATGCAACCGATTGATCTTTCAGGTCTTAGATTACTCTTGCGTGCATTCCTACTTTACTAGGAACAAGGTTTTAAGTCCCGCCGGATCATGTCATAGACTTCTAACCTTTCAACTATATCAGTTTAAGTCCAGCAATTCTCAGTATGAAAACTTAAATTCTCTATAATTCAACGAGTTATCAACAATGTCCATCATTTTGTAAAAACTGTAACACATTGAATATTTTCGAGATTATTTTCATATTGAGAATTGCTGGTTTAAGTCACGATCTATTATTAAACCACAATCACAATTATAAACTTTTTGATCACATTTTGCTACTTGGGAAGAAATGGTCAGCAAGCGTAGGGTACATAAACGCAATATTATGCACTAAAGTGTTCAAATTCAAAAAGGTATATGACACTTCGTTTATACCTCCTACGTTTGCTAAACGCTTTTGATACTTCAATTTTGACAAAATTCTGACATTTCTAGGTATAATACGCGCAATATTTCTACTTCTCGGAACGGGTATGACCACAATCATTGATAGCGTCACCATTCAAAATATTTTAAATAAAGCCGATTTACTGCACAGTGAGCGAGAAATTCAGCTTGCCCTAGATGACATGGCGGTGGACATTCACCAAAGTTTGCATACCAAATATCCCGTGTGCCTAGGCGTGATGCTGGGGGGATTGGTCACGGCTGGGCAATTGCTGCCCCGTTTGAACATGCCGTTGGAAATGGATTATATTCATGCAACGCGTTATCGTGGGGCAACTCAGGGCGGGGAATTGCATTGGATTAAACAACCCAGTGTGGCACTCAAAGACCGGATCGTGTTGATTATTGACGATATTTTAGATGAAGGATTGACGCTAAAAGCCATTGTTGAATACTGTCATCAAGCAGGCGCGCGTGAAGTGCTGACCGCAGTTTTGGTGGAAAAACAATTGCCCAATCGTCCGGGCTTACAACGAGCCGATTTCTGTGCGTTACAAGTGCCCAATCGTTATGTTTTTGGTTATGGAATGGATTATCAAGGACAATTGCGTCATGTTGCCGGTATTTATGCGGTGAATGGCTTATGACAGGAGTGGCAATCATTGGGGGAACGGGATTAACCGCGTTGCCCGGCTTAGAAATCTCTCATCAACAAACCATCCAAACACCTTTTGGCGAACCTTCGGCAGCGGCAGTATTCGGTTTATATGATGGCAAATCGGTGATTTTTCTCGCCCGTCATGGCAGCAATCACACCTTGCCCCCCCATAAAATCAATTATCGCGCTAACATTTGGGGATTGAAGGAGTTAGGCGTAACCCATATCGTCGCGGTGGCGGCAGTGGGCAGTATTTTGGAAACCATGCGTCCGGGTGATTTGGTGATTCCAGATCAACTGATTGATTATACTTGGGGACGGGAATCGAGCTTTTTTTCTGACAATTTAACCGAAGTCACCCACATTGATTTTACTCATCCTTACTGCGAAGATTTACGGCAACAATTGGTTCACGCGGCGCGCCAAGTCGAGTGTCAGACGTATAATCATGGCGTGTATGGTGTAACCCAAGGTCCTCGTTTAGAAACCATTGCAGAAATCAATCGGATGGCACGAGATGGTTGCGATATTGTCGGAATGACCGCGATGCCCGAAGCCGCATTAGCACGAGAATTGGGCTTATGTTACGCCGCCTGCGCGGTGGTTGCCAATGAAGCTGCGGGGCGATGTCCGACTGAATTGACGATGGCAGAGATTGAACGCAATTTAGTCACCGGGATGCAAAACGTGCGGTCGCTCCTTACTAAGTGGTTAAAATTAGACACGACCATCACAAAGTAAAACCAAATTCTGCTACAATCATGTCCAACTATCACTTGGGCTTGATCTAAGATTTAAGAGCGGACAAGTGACAAAAATGCGAGGTGGTTGTTTCTCTAAGTAATTACGTGGCATCAACATGGCATACATACTGATTAGCGATGATTCCGTTTCTATGCGTAAAATGCTCTCTTTCACGCTTGCCGAAGCCAATCATGAAGTGATGCAAGCAGGGGACGGTGAGCAGGCGTTGGAATTGGCAAGACAACATCAGTTCGATCTCGTCATTACCGATGTAAACATGCCCTTGCTGGACGGTCTGTCATTGGTACGCGAACTCCGTGACTTACCCAATTACCGATACAAACCGATTCTCTTACTGACGACAGAAACTGATCCTGAGAAAAAACAACAGGCAAGAAGCGCGGGAGCAACCGGTTGGATATTGAAACCTTTTAACCCTGATAAATTACTTGCCGCGGTGAGAAAAGTACTGGGGCATTGAATTGCTAACCCTAAAAGTGAGCGGTTGATTATGGCGATAGACATGACAGAAGTCCAACAACTCTTTTATGAAGAGAGTTATGAAGGTCTCGACAATATGGAATCTATTTTATTAGATTTGGAAGTTGGGACGATGGACAAGGAAATCACCAACAGTATTTTTCGTGTGGTTCACTCCATCAAGGGAGGCGCGGGGATTTTCAAATTTGATCATGTGGTGACTTTCGCCCATGTCGCAGAAACGTTGTTGGACGAAATGCGTAACGGGCAGCACGTCGTCACGCAACATCTGATTGATTTATTACTCAATTCTGTCGATATCCTACGCATGATGCTGGGCAGTTTGCGGGGTGAAAAAACGTTGATTATCGAAGAAGTTGAAGCATGTCAACGTCAGCTTGAAGCCGTTCTCAAGAAAAATCAAGAGGTTAAAACTACACCCCCAGAAGTTTCTCCCATCGCGGCAATTCCTGCTGAACCGCCTCCGCCACCCACCTTACCTGTGGTGACGAATTCGCAAAAAATTTGGAATATTCACTTCAAACCCTATCCTTCCCTGCTGAAAACGGGCAACGATCCGCTAAATTTATTTCGTGAATTGAGTAATTTAGGTGAATTAACCGTCACCGTTGATACTCAGAATCTGCCAGATTTCAAAGAATTGGTGGCAGAAAATTGTTATCTCGCGTGGGAATTGATCTTGCGTAGTTCGGTAGAACTTAATGAAATTCAAGAAATTTTTGAATGGGTCGAAGGCGATTGCGATTTAGAAATTACCCTGACTTCGGAAGCTGTTCCTATTTCAGATCATCCGCCCGCGTCGGAACTTTCGGAAAGTGTGATCGAAACTGCTCCGCTCGAATCAGATATTCACCTAGCTACCGTTGCAATTCTGCCCCTAGTCGCCACCGAACCGCCGCGAATCGTTACAGCAGCTACGGTGCAGCATGAGGAAATTTCAGAACCGCCCCAAGATTCGCTCAAAATAGAAAATTCGCCTGTTGTCACTGTTCAAGAAGAAAATGCGTCAGTTTTGGCAACTTCGCCATCTAAAGTTCAAATAAAAGAAAGCAGTAGCGAAAAAAATAATTCATCAAATGCCGGGCAGCAACATAACAGTGAAACCAGTTCAATTCGTGTTGGGATTGATAAAATTGACGCGTTAATCAATATGGTGGGTGAATTGGTCATCACGCAGTCGATGTTGGATCAAGTGGGACAAAGTTTTGATGCAGCACGTATTATTCAATTGCGAGATGGATTGGCACAATTAGAACGAAATACGCGAGAATTGCAAGAAAGTGTAATGCGTATCCGAATGTTGCCGATAGCATTTTCATTCAATCGTTTTCCGCGGCTGGTGCATGATTTGAGCAGTCAATTGGGTAAAAAAGTTGAGTTAAAATTGTCGGGGGAACACACGGAATTAGACAAAACGGTGTTGGAAAAAATGAGTGATCCATTGGTGCACTTGGTGCGTAATGCCCTAGATCACGGGATAGAAATGCCCGCCCAACGCCTTGCCGCGGGTAAACCGGAAGTGGGGCTGTTGAAATTACACGCGTTTCACCAAAGTGGCAGTATTATTATTCAAATCAGTGATGATGGCGCAGGAATTGACACGGATAAAGTGTTACAGAAAGCGCGCAATTTGGGCTTGATTCATGGCGAAGAAAATCTGACCGAAGAACAATTATATGAATTGATTTTCCATCCTGGACTTTCCACCGCAACGCAAGTGAGTGATTTGTCCGGGCGGGGCGTGGGCATGGACGTGGTGCGACGCAACATTCGCTCCTTGGGTGGCACCATTGACGTGAAATCAAAGCGCGGTAAGGGCAGCACGTTTAACATTCGGTTGCCGTTGACCTTGGCGATTTTGGACGGGCAATTGGTGCGTATTGGGCATGACATTTATATTTTATCGTTGTTGTCAATTATCGAATCGCTGCGCGTGAATTCTAAATATGTCAATGCGTTGGCGGGCAGAGCGGAAGTGTATAAATTGCGAGATGAATATATTCCCATCTTGCGGCTCTATGAATTATTTGATATTCCTGCCACCACGACGAAGTTAGAAGAAGGGTTATTGGTAATTGTCGAAGGCGATGGACAGAAAATTGGGTTGTTTGTGGATGAATTGTTATCGCAACAGCAAATTGTGATTAAAAGTTTGGAAAGCAATTATAAACAAATACAAGGCGTTTCAGGTGCCACCATTCTTGGGGATGGCAATGTCGCATTAATTTTGGATGTCGCCGGAATTATTCAATTATTCCACCATCGCACCAATTACTTGACCCGTCATCATCCGACACTGCCCTCATCCCATGTCGCAACGATGACAATGTAGCAGATAATCAAAGAGTTAGGGAACGATGGAAACTCACGCGAGAATAGAAATGAACGGAATTGAACAGAATAGCACAACCAATAAATACCTTACCTTCGTTTTAGCGACGGAAGAATATGCCGTAGACATTTTGCGAGTGCAAGAAATCAAAGGGTGGAGTAAGGTGACTCCGATTCCTAACACGCCGGATTATATTCGCGGGGTGATTAACTTGCGCGGTACCATCGTCCCCATTATTGATTTACGCCTGCGTTTTAGTCTCGACCGCTTGGATTATGGGCAAATGACCGTCGTCGTCGTGGTCAAGGTGGTGTCAGGTTCGCGCGAGCGGATTATGGGAATTGTGGTCGATGCCGTGTCGGATGTCTATGATGTTGCTGAAAATGAAATCAAGCCTCCCCCAGATTTTGGGAGTGTGATTAGCATGGAATTCATTCGCGGATTGGCGACGGTCAATGAAAAAATGGTGATTATTTTGGACATTGATCGCTTGTTAAATTCTGGTGAATTAGCCATTGTCGAACAACATCTGACCGCGAGAATGCCCGCTGCGGCGATGATGAATTAAACTTCATTAACTTATAATTTTATCGACTTACGAAATGAAGATGTTCCCCCTTTGTAAAGGGGGGTAGGGGATTTCTACCTCTCTCGTTCAACGGAAACGCTTCTGCTGAAAGCTTGAGTCGTTCCATAAATCCCCCTGCCCTCTTTGCAAGGGGTGACATCTCATGAAATTCAGTCGCTTTCCTAAATAGAGTAAAATGAATCTGTTGGAAATACTTTGCGCGCCAATCGATTGAAATCATATCCAATATTATCTCAACGCCTACCTGTTCTCATGTTCCATTGAACTGATAATCTGCCCGCCCAAATGTCGAGTCTCCAGCTTAAATACTTGTTGCAACTGCGATTTACCTTTCAAACTGACAGGCTCCAGCGTTTCAATGTACGCGACAATCGGCGAATCTTCCAACGCATCTAAAATGGTTTTTGACAAAATCACCTCACCATCTTTCGCCATACTCACCAACCGCGAGGCAACATTCACCGTATCGCCAATCACGGTGTAACTCATGAAGTTAGGAGAGCCCACATTTCCAACAATCAATTCACCCTTGTTAATCCCAATCCCTAATCCTACTTTAATTTTATAAGTTTCCCGCCACACTTCCTCCAATTTCACAAATTCTGACTGCATTTCAATCGCGGCATTGATCGAACGTTGCGCGGCATTGATTTGATGAAACGGCACCCCAAAACCGATTAATAAACAATCACCTGACATATTAAAACTGGTGCCATCATAGCGATAGCCAACTTCAGTCAACATCGTAAAAAATTCGTTGAGTAATTTCACTACGTCTCTTGGCTGTAACAGTTCCGACATTGCTGTAAAACCACGCAAATCTGCGAATAAAATCACCGCATCCAAACGATTTTGTTGATCAACGAGGGCAAATTCTGCCTTGCTGGGATGAATCAAAATTTCGTCCACCAATTTTGGCGAAACGTAACGTTTAAACATGCTCTTGAGATGTTCTTTTTGTGCCTCTTCCAACTGCGCCCGCGCCCGCTGATAACGCAACAATGACCGCACCCGTGCCATCAATTCTTCGCGGTTAATCGGCTTTGACAAAAATTCATCCGCCCCCGCCTTAATCCCTTTAATCCGGTCGCTTTGCCCATCCAACGCAGTAATTAAAACCACAGGAATCAATACGCTACGTTGATTTTGCTTGATACGATGACACACTTCAAACCCGTCCATGCCAGGCATCATCACATCTGACAACACAATATCGGGGGATTCATTAAAGACAATATTCAGCGCGTCCTGTCCCGTATTTGCAGTAAGCACCTGATAACCTTCATCTTTTAAATAACTGCTCAATAACAAAGTATCGTAAGGTTGATCATCCACCACCAATAATTTCACCTCGGCGGGGTCTGGCAAGGACAATATCCAAACGTTGCCATCCGGTAATAAATTCGGAATTTCAGTTTGAGATTCAATCAGTTCCCGATGCTCAGTCGTCATGCCCAACAACTTATCCAAGGCGTGCTGCACCACTTGATAGGCTTGCTCTAAAGCGGTCAATTGTGCCGTACCATCTGACAACTGCCCTATCGCATGAGTTTCCAATTCAATCGCAAGCTCACTCAATCGTTGCAAACCCAAATTGCCACTGATAGATTTGAACGTGTGCAGTGCAGTACCCAACTCATTGATATTATTGCGTGCCACCGCTTGTCGGATGGTTTGCATCAACACCGCTGCATCATTTTTATAGGTGCTGATTAATTCACGCATGATCTCATCTTGATCGTTGCCAATCAATTCAGACAGCGTTGTTTTCACAATATTTTCAATCTCTTCCACCGTGAGTTGCAATTCTAGCGGCGGTGGCGAGGGTGGCGGAGTTTGATCTGATGAAATTTGTTCAAAAATAGATTGATCATTTTGCAGTAATAGATTGATAGCTAACAAACTTTTTGCATGTTCGATTTCTAATTTTGCTAAAACGGTGGCACTCATCCCCATATCGCTGGTTTTGCCCTGTTGTTCCAATTGTGCGGCAAATTCAGACAGTTGATTCATTCCTAAATTGGCACTACTTGATTTCAGGGGATGCGCGGCTTGAGACAACCTCATTGCATCATTGGTGGTGATGGCTTGACGAATAGATTGCATCAATGGCTCAACATCATCAAGATAGGTTTGCAATAATTCTTGAATAATATCAAAATCATCTGCGCCAATCATTTCCAACAAACTTTGCTTGATCTGTTGGGCTAAAACAATTTCTAGGGCAATCGGTGGTGGCGTAACTTCGGTCGGGAGTGGCGCGGTGGTAGCGATTTGATCGGGTTGGACAGTGACCGCGTTTGTATCCAAAATACGTTGCAGAGCCAGGCTAACACGTTGATATTCTGATTTTAATTTGACTAATAATGTTGCTGTATCGTTTGATGCGTTGTTACGCGCCTGTCGCTCCAAAGTTTGACACAATTCCGACAATGCCAACGCACCCAAGTTCGCACTACTTGATTTCAAAGTATGCGCGGCAATGGCAATTTCTTTCACGTTCTGTTGTGCTATCGCTTCGGTCAATTGTGCCATCAACACTTCACTATCTTGTTGATAGGAAACGACTAAATCTTCAATAATTTGCGGTTCGTCCTCTCCCACCAATCTGACCAACAATTCTCTAATTTCGGTTT
>JFJP01042764.1_pt1 | contig 13181 bp, 7 predicted proteins | sample 431651 | NCBI WGS metagenome assembly JFJP01 (sample SAMN02602958, study PRJNA72255) | Microbial mat metagenome, whole genome shotgun sequencing project. | biome: fresh water; feature: sink hole; material: water; isolation source: purple microbial (photo- and chemosynthetic) mats found in...
CAAAACCGTGAATAACATTGGTAATGCCACTATACGCATGACTACTCAGCGCGAATACGACCTCACCGACAATGCCGATGGCGTAAACGATGTATGGATACAAAATATCTACGAAGGTAGTGTGGTAAAACCCAAAGGGCAAACCAAATATAACATTCAGAAACTATCGCCCAAAAATATCACTATTTATCCCGACATCGAAACCGGAGAATTTGTGGCATATTTGCTCCCCGAAAAATACATCATCACATCTATCACTGCCGGTGATTACAACTACCCCGAATCGTTTAGAACCACACTCGACTTGACTAATAAATACTTAGATATTCCCGAAAAAGACAGTGTATTGCAAAACGTTAGAGTAAAAGCAAACGGCGACTCTATTTTTGAATACCGATACGATAGCATAAGCTACCGACACAACCTCGAACTCATTTACCGCGAAATTCCTACTATTTCGGTAACCAACCAAGAAGACAATCCTGTATTTTGGGAAACCAAAATGAAGGCTAAAAACGATGTGGAAGTACCCTTGGTAAACGAAGATGGTAGCCTAAAAACGGCATACCCCATATTTAAACAACGCTCGGAATACGAACTTAAAATATCGGTTTTTGAAAAATATATCAATGCCAACAATGGAAATATGGAAGATTTGGTGCCGGTTACCGATGGTACGATGGACATACAAAACGCCTTAGCCATTCAAAGCGATAAACTTACCTTTGATATTGACAATTTTGGGAACGTAACGTACCTGTTTAAAGCCGGATTGCCCAATATTGCCAGCGGAGGAATTGGCGATTACCTGCTTACATTAGCCATAGTAGCCAATACCGGACAAAACGGAGCAATAAAAACACCTTGGCTCTACAACAACGAAACATTTAAAGGATATGTAATTGGGGGTATGCCTACAGGAAACAATTTTGTTTCCACAGGTCCAAACGAAATTGTAACTATTTTGCGCGACCCTCCGGGTTCAAACAGCTATACGTATGTTGAAAAGGGAACCATCTTTAACACATCCAAAACTTTAGGTTTTTCGCTTTCATCATCGACCACAGTTGACGTTGTGTTTGACCTTGGTTTAAGAAGCGTAAACTATGCAGGAACACCATTCGGTGGTCAAATTACCGAAACCGATAGTTATGCCGATGTACGTGCCGGTGTACAAGTGGAAACCACACTTGGTGCCTCCGGCGAAATTTCGAATTCAACCGTGAACACCGATATGTGGAGTACAAGCGACAATGAAAACTATGTTGGTGACGGAGGTGATGTTTTTATCGGTTTTTCAACCAATATTGTGTATGGTATTTCCACACAGGTTGACCTTATACCTACCACTTCAACCGAAGGAAGCGGCTTTACAGGCAACACTTTCGACCACGAAGGAGTTACCTACGACATAGGTATTGCCAAAGGCGTACGCGTGAACCCCGAATTTAATACCATGTTTCAATATTCGCAAGCGCACATTGAATGGTATTTAATACCCAACCTTAAGATGTTGCGAAATTTGTATCTGCAAAACAATCAGCATATCTACACTTGTGTAATTTGCGACCCCAACGACCCGAATTACGGTAAAAACAATTCAACCGGTTCCGTTGGGGCTAATAGCTACACCGGTGGCGATTCGTATAACTATTCACGACCAGAAGACTCAGACCCGCTCGTAACATTTGTCGATTCGGTAAAATTTTACAACGACCAAATTACACAATGGGAAAATACAATGAAAGAAAACGAAAAGCAAAAACTTAGAGCCGAATTGGAACAGAACATTTCGTTCGATGCAGGTGTAGTATATGAAAAAACCCATACCACCGAATTATCGGAAAGTGCTACTGTTGCTTTCGATTTCGCAGTTTCAGCTTATCTGGGTACAGAGCTGGGCTTTAAGCTTATGGGCATGGGGACAACTGTAACTATGGAACAACGATTTACTGTGGGAGCAAATGCTTCAGCTACAATAGGTCAAGGCGAAACCAAAACCTACGGTTATGTACTGAAAGATAATAATTCGGGCGACTACATAAGTGTGGACGTAAAAAAACCCAAAGACACTCACGGACCGGTGTTCGTAACGCGCGGAGGTCAAACGAGTTGTCCGTACGAAGGTGGAAAATATACCAAATATTTTAGTAAAGGTTCTTTACTTTCCGAAGCTACCATGCGTCGCGAAATTCCAAAAATTAGTTGCGAAAATCCACTTCAAGTAAACGTACCCGCCGACGCTCCGGCAGTGTATAAAGTGCAGATTTCCAACAACAGCGAAACAAATGATGCACAGTGGTTTTTCTTGCAAATTGATGCTTCTTCCAATCAAAAAGGAGCATATCTGACCATGGATGGTGCCGACCTTGGACGGGGAATCTTGTTATATGTACCAGCCGGACAAACCATTAACAAGTATGTTTTTGTTGAAAAAATACGCGACGACGAATACGATTACCCCAATTTGGGTATAGTATTAAGCTCGGTTTGCCAATTCGACCCTACCGATTTTCAAGAGGATATAGCGGATACCTTGCGTATTTCGGCATCGTTCCAACCGGTTTGTAGCGCAGTTGAACTGAAAAACCCCGACAATCAGTGGGTGCTAAACACCAACGGCGACACTACACTCGTAGTAAAAATGACAGGTTACGACCTTCAGCACAGCTCGTTCAATAAAGTGGCGTTGAATTATAAATCCACTTCCACATCAAACTGGGCGACCGAAATGGTTTTCTATGTAAATAAAGCCGAATATGATGCTGCCAGCGAACCCAAAACCTTTATAAACGACCAGCCGGAGTTGGAATATGTTTTCGACTGGACAAGTATGCAGGATAGAAACTACGACATAAAAGCCACGTCGTATTGTGTGGACGGAACGATAAATAATTCGGCGATACTCACCGGAATTAAAGATGTAAAACGTCCGCAGGTTTTTGGCTCGCCACAACCCGCCGATGGAATACTCACCTCCGGCGAAGATATAATGATAACGTTTGACGAACCTATTAATGCCGGACTGCTTTTGCCATACAACTTCTCGGTACGCGGAGTGCTAAATGGAAACGAGATAAAACACCAAAGTTCGGTATATTTCGATGGCGATAACGACTATGCCACTGCCGTAAAAGGGGTGAATATGAATAACAAATCGTGGACAATTGAATTTTGGTTGCGCAGAGGCAATCTCGAAGCCGGAGTAATTTTTGCACAAGCCGGAATTGAAATTGGCTTCAACGACGGAAATCAATTCTACCTCAAAGCCGGAAACCAAACCGTAGTATCGGAACAAGCCATTACCGAAACCGACATTTGGAAACATTATGCCGTAACCTACAACATCAAAAACGAAACGTTCAATATGTACATCAACGATGAAATTGAACGTGAAATCGTTCCACGCACTTCAGCATTTACCGGAAACGGCAAAATGTATGTCGGAAAATCGCCCGTGTCGGACAATAATTTCAACGGATACATTCACGAACTTAGAGTGTGGGAAAAAGCATTAGGCTTCGGAACTATCTATGCACAAATGTACACCACACTCGCCGGAAACGAAATAGGGCTGGGTGGATACTGGCAAATGGACGAAGCAAGAGGCGACTTGGCAATGGATAAAGCGCGTAGCCGTCATTTGCTGTTTTTTGGTGCTGAGTGGAGAGTGTTCCCCAATGGTTTTGCCAGAGTTTTCGACGGAAAATCGAATTTAGACATACAAACCGGAGCATCGGTGGTAATTATGAATGATGCCGATTTTACTCTCGAATTTTATTTCAAAGCCAACCAACAAACCAATACCGTAATGTTTTCGAACGGTAAAGCCGATGGTACCGACATTACACCCGCATACAAAGATATTTGGGTGATTGGTTTCGATGATAAAGGGCAATTGTACGCAAAAAACAACGGTGCATACATTATTGTTGCCAACCAAGATTACACCAACAATCAGTGGTATCATTTCGCATTGGTGAAATCAAAAAATGCAAATTCAACCATATTTATTGATGGCGTACAGAAAGCTTACGAACAAAGCTCACTGCTCGGAGGACTGAACGGTGCAAATATGACCATAGGTGCAAGACGCAAATGGCGCGCGGCTGCCCCCGAATACGACCAGTTTTTTGATGGAAAAATAGATGAATTGCGTATCTGGAAACTCGCTCGTACTGCCAAACAAATTGAATTGGACATCAACACTAAACTCAGAGGAAGCGAAATGGGATTGGCGGCATACTATCCGTTCGATAAATACAACAGCTTGGGCATAGCTCTCGACCCATCGTTAGAAGATTTTACAGGGCTTGCCGATGATGCCATTGCCACAGGTGGCGACGTAAACAATGCCGATGTGCCAAACATAAAAGATGCCCGACCCATTCAAGAAGTGGCATTCGACTGGGTGGTAAATGAAAATAAAGTTGTGATAAATATCAACGAACAACGCTCATTGATAGAAAAATGCGTACTCGAATTTACCATTGACCGCGTGGAAGACCTGCGCGAAAACCGCATAGCTTCGCCTGCCACTTGGACAGCGTATATGAAACAAAATCCGGTAATTTGGAGCGACGACTATATGGCTATCCGAAAAGAAGCATTCACCGATTATACCTTCGATGTGGATATTTTCAATAAAGGCGGAACAGAACAAAACTATGAGCTTACCGGTTTGCCTTCGTGGTTATCGGTTGATAAGCCCAAAGGAAGTATTGGTCCCGACAGCTATCTTACATTGCACTTCACCATTGACCCTGTGGTAAACATTGGTTACTACGATTTCTCACTATTTTTGGAATCGGATTTTGGATACCCCGAAAAGTTGAATATAGACTTAACCGTGTATAAACCAACCCCAAACTGGGCGGTAAACCCCGCAGAGTTCCAATATTCTATGAGTGTAATAGGGCAAGTAAAAGCAGAGGTATTGCCAATGTGAAGTATGTACGTCAGTACGATAATTTTGAAGTATATCTCACTATTTACAGCAATATACCATCGGGCGAAACCGTAGAATTTAGAGTATGGGATGCCAGCGAAGGACAGATAATTACCGATATTACGCCCATAATTACATTTGCCAACAATGGATTGCTGGGTACACCTGCCGAACCAATTGATATTGTGGCTAATTCGTTCTACGAGGCACATATTCCGCTCAAATCGGGCTGGAATTGGGTATCGTTCAACTTAGAATCGCCAGCTCTTGCCCAAACCGGTTTGCTATTCGAAAAAGTTACCTTAAGCGATAACGACTTGATAAAGAGTGCTACTGCATTCGATATTTATTCAACGGTTTCCCAATCGTGGTTTGGTACTTTAGCATCGAAAGAAGGCATTACACACGGTAAAAACTATATGATAAAAACAGCTTTGCGCAATACGCTCGTATATGCCGGCGTACAGGTAGCCCCCGAAACACCTATTACTATGGAAGTAGGTTGGAACTGGATTGGCTATATTCCGCTTACCAATATGACCCTCAACGAAGCATTTTCGGACTTTGAACCCCAACAAAACGATGTCATAAAAAGTCAAAATACGTTTGCGTATTACGACAAATTGCTCGGTTGGGTAGGTAGTTTGAACTATTTACGCTCTGGCGAAGGATATTTATACAAATCGGCAGCAGAGGTTACTTTCAGCTATCCCGAAAGAGGAATGACATTTAAAAATCAGAAAGAAAACCTGATAACCGATGTGGATAAATGGACAATTGACCGTGCTAAATACAGCAACTCGATGTCGGTGATTGCAAAAGTAATTGGAGGCAATTTTTCGGACAATATTGTGCTGGGTGCATTTGCCCAAAACGAATGCAGAGGAATCATAGAACCTATTGATGTACAGGGCGAAGCTCAGTTTTATCTCACAGTGTATGGTGATACTGAAGAAGAAATAACATTCCGGCTGATAGATAAAAACAGTGGTTTGCAGTACTTAGCTGATGAAACCGCTACCTATTCGGAAAACGAACTATTGGGTACAACCCCGCACCGTTTATACTCAATTTTGGCGATGCTATGAAACTTCAACCCATTGCCAACGATGCACTGTTTACCGCATATCCCAATCCATTCAACAGCCATACTCAACTGAGTTGGACAACAGAGGTGGTCGATAAAATTGAGATATTCAATGCTTTGGGTGCAGTTGTAAAAACCATAACACCCGATGTCAATCAGAAACAGTGGGAATGGACAGGCAAAGATTCAAACGGAAGCATTGTTCCGGCTGGTATGTATTTCGTAAAACTACATTCGGGAACTGTAGTAAATATGGCGAAACTAATTAAATTGTAAACTTTAAACCAAAAACCTAACAGGTTTTCAAAACCTGTTAGGTTTCAAAGGTTTTTAAAACAAAATACATTGAAATATGAAATTCAAAATACAGATATTTATAATCATTGCATTGAGTGGTGGAGTTTTCAATGCAAATGCACAAAAACCAACGTGGAGTGTAAAAGCCGTTGACTATAACTATTCAATGGCTTATGTGGGAGTTGTGTATCTCAACAACGAAAAAATGGCAGACCAAAACTCTATGATTGCCGCTTTTGTTGGCGATGAAATAAGAGGCGTAGCAAGCCCTGTGTTCGATGATAAAACAAATAATTGGACATTTTATTTGTTGTGCTACAGCAACGTGGACAATCAAACCTTGACATTCAAATATTACAGCGCAGCCACCGGAGCGACTACCACTTTTGTAAAAACCGACACCTTTGTTGCCGACAAAATTAGTGGTTCGCCATTTCAACCGTATATTTGGGCATCGCCCGAACTTAGTGGTTCTGAGCTTGTTTCGTTTGAATTGGAGGGGCAACTGCGCTCGCAAATTGTTGACAATGTAGTGAATGTAGTACCCTCAGAGGATATGGATATTACAAATGCCATCGCACTTTTTGAAGTATCTAAAGGTGCAACGGTACGTGTTGATGGAAATATTCAGGTTTCGGGAGTTACAGCCAACGATTTTTCAAAAAAATTGGTATATCATATCCAATCGGCAGATGGTACAACAGAGCATTCCTATACTATCAATGTAATTGTAAACGATTTATCAAATGCTGAGGTATCCACCGTTTTATCGCTCAACGGCGATGGTGTAAACGACACTTGGGTTGTAAAAGATGTAGAAAAATTTAGCGATGCTACTTTCTATATTCTAAACAGTTACGGACATAAGCTATTGGAAAGCGTGGGCTACAACAATACATGGGACGGTACTTACGATGGCAAACAACTACCCACCGGAACGTATTACTATATCATAAAAGTTTCGGACGAGAACGTTATTTCGGGAACTATTTCGATAATACGGTAAACAGAAAAATCTAAAAAAATATGAGAAAATATATATTGATATTCATACTTAGTGGCTTGCTTGCAGCTATAACATCAGCACAAGAGAACACGCCTACCAATTTTTACGCCATGCAACCGCAGATACTTAATCCAGCCCACACCGGACAAAACAATTTGGGTGTATATCTCAACCACCGAAATCAGTGGTACGGATTGAGAGATGCACCGGAGTATCTGAACGTTGGTGCGCACGGAACAGTAAACCAGAATTTTGGAATCGGATTAAATTTTAACCGTTATACCGCAGGTATTTTTGCCGAAAACACCCTTAGCGCATCGGTTTCGTATTTGCTTACCATTACCACCGACAACCTGCTGCGTTTTGGTGCTTCACTCGGTACAAACCGGAATAAGATAATTGCACCCGATGATGGTGTTACCGATAACTCGGATATTACATTGAATACCAATTATTTCGACGAAACACTTATCAAAGCCGGATTTGGCGTAAGCTATTCGTTCAAAAATAGGTTTCAAATTGATGTTTCGTTACCCGAAATCCATTCGGTAAAAAACGATAAGTATTTTCAATCGGTAATTGCTTATGGTGCGTATAACTACCGTTTCAATGCCATTGGCAAAGCTATAACCGTAACACCCGCCATTATGTACCGCTTCAATCCCTATTCGCTTACAACCCTCGATGCCACACTTACATTGGATATGGAGAATACACTTTGGTTAATTGCCGGATACAGAAATACATCGGGAATGCTCATTGGTGCTGGAATCCGCAGCCACCTATTTGGATTTGCTTATAGTTACGAAATGGATAATTCGCCCATGCAGTTTGTGTCGAAAGGGACACACGAAATTACAGCGTATTACTACATAAAAACAAAGAAAAACCAGTAATTGCAATTAAACTATAATTCGCTTAAAAAAAGAGGCTTCCCCGAAAATGGAAAGCCTCTTTTTTTTACTTTGAAGTTTATTGCATTTGTGAGTTGAATCTACCCTTAGATATCCTTCTGTACTTCGCTTTTCAATTCAAGTACAAATTCAAGTAAGTTTTCGGATGTCATATAATTTGGATTAAAGTCATTAACCGGTGAATATCTCAACAATATCTCATTTTTTGGTCTGATTTTTCCAAGATACAATACCGACCACTGGGCAAAATCTCTCTTCGGAATAGTTGCAACGTCAACAATCACAATATTTTTGTGTCTATTGTCTTTTGATATTTTATTATACAATTGGCTAACTTTAAACCTGTCGCCCTCAAGTACTTGTATAAAGAATTTCTCATCGAAATACAAACATCCCGTAATTCCGATTTCTTTATTATATTTTGTTGCAATCTCAATTATCGAATTGATATCCGATATTGATAGGGACTCGGATACCTCGCTAAAATATAGTAATCTTATTAACATAATTTTGATGAATTTAAGTTTTGATTCAAATTTCAAGGTGTATTATTTTGCGAAACATTTATCAGCAAAGTTAAGAAACTATTCTCATTCATACGGCTTAACATCATATATTCCGTGTTTGTAGTAATTTTGGGGAGTATTATAGTGTAACTTTGTGCTTTACTTTGTGCTACTAATTTGATTATCAGCAATATTGAGTACCTAAATAGTTACAAGAAAAATATTTAAGTTAATGTTAAACAAGTTATTTATCTGAAAATCTGAATTTTATGTATTTTTATAGTGGCAAAATAGTTATGCTTTTAAATTTTTATGACTGTAGAAAAGTACCATCAAAAATAAAAGGAAGCAATTGTGTGGCATTTTCTATTACAACGGTTTTGTGCTTACTCCACAAAATGAGCGCAATAGGTTGATTGAATCTTTGTGAAGATTCGGCAATCACCTGCCGACAACTGCCGCATGGCGGAATGGTGGTTTCGCTGAAATCGCCTTTGTTGAACACGCAAATTGCAATAGCGTTTACTGCGGTATTGGGGTTGGCTGCGTTGGCATAAAACAGTGCCACTCTTTCGGCGCATAAGCCCGATGGATAGGCGGCATTCTCCTGATTGTTGCCACCTATCATTTGTCCATCGGCAAGCAAAACTGCTGCCCCTACACTAAATTTAGAATAGGGGCTGTATGCCATTTTTGCATATTTTTTTGCCATTTCAACAAGTGCCGTATAAGTTTGCGAAAGTTCGTTATCTGTATTTTTGTACTCTTTATACGAAAACGTTAATTCTTTGATATTCATCTTGTTTCAATTAATGGGTTTCAGCTTAAAACTTTATCAATATCGAAAACAAATAAAAATTCGTTTTCTGTTTTCAAAATACCTTTCAGGTAACTAACATCGTAACTTATGCCCGCTTCGGGAGCGGGGAAAATTTGCTTTTCGTCGGCAGTTATTACATCTTGCACATAGTTGGCAATGGCTGCAATGGCTACTTTATTCGAATTTTTGATGGTTTCAAAAACTATCAGTACATAATTATCTGAATATCTTAGATGTGGCATTTTTATTTTTCGGCAAATATCAATTACCGGAATGATATTTCCTCTGAAACTTACCACCCCTAAAACAAAATCTACGGTTCCGGGAACAAATGTAATCTGTATTTTTTCGATTACTTCCAATACTTTTACAGCCGGAACTGCATAAATTTCGTTTCCAATTGCAAAACTCAGATACGATGGTTTTCGCTTTTTCATGTGTTTAAAATTTAACCGCCAATTTTATGAGCAATTAATAGTTATCAAACTCATTATCATTGGTATCGTTCAATGAAATACTGAATCCCTTCTGATTTTTATTGTGTGTTTTTTTCCCCAATGTATGGGATATATTTTTCTGAAAATTGGGTTTTATTTTCGTAACCTTATCAATTTTCAAAAAGCTAACAATTTCGCGAAGGGTATAAGCCTGTGAATTAAGCTCTTCGCTGCCGGTTGATAGTTCTTCGGATGCGGCAGCGTTTTGTTGCGACAAATTGTTGAGTTGCGTAATTGCCATTGTTATTTGGTTGATTCCGCTGTTTTGTTCTTCGCTTGCTATGGAAATTTCGTTTACCAATCGTGCGGTATCTTTTATTTGAGGCACAATGTTTTCCAGCATTTTTCCCGATTCTTCGGCAATTTTTAGGCTATTTTTCGAAACTTTATTAATGTCCTTTCCAGCCTCTTTGCTCATTTCTGCCAATTTGCGAACTTCGCTTGCAACAACTGCAAATCCCTCTCCATGTTCGCCAGCGCGAGCGGCTTCAATGGCGGCATTTATTGCCAATAAGTCGGTTTTGTCGGCAATTTCGGTAACTATCTGTATTTTTTCAATTATCTCGCGCATGGCTTCTACGGTGGTTTGCACTGCTTTGCTTCCAATTTCGATATTCGATGCCGCTTTGAGCGAAATGCGTTGTGTTTCTTTCGCATTTTCGGCATTCTGATTTATGGTTGCCTGCATTTGTTCTACCGAAGCCGAAACTTCTTCTACCGATGCTGCCTGCTCGTTTGCGCTTTGTGCCATGTTGCCGGCATTGTTGCTAATTTCAACACTTCCCGACGATACATTGTCGGCTGCATCGTTTATACTTTCTACCACTTCACTCAGTTTTGCCACCATATTCTGAAATGCTGCAATGAGTTCGTCAGCCTGCGAACGCTTTTCGAGTTTCACGGTCAAATCGCCTTCGGCAATTTTTTTGGCAGTTTCAATAATTTGTTTGTCTGTTTTTATCAAACTATTCAAACTCAGTTTTATCTTATTAAAATCGCCTTTGTATTCATCGCTTATTTCTTCGGGGATTTCTCCATTCGCCATTTTTGTAATGTAGTCGGTGGTTAGAAACAAGCGGTTGATGATACTATCGAATGTTTTGTTTATAGATTTCAACACAATCGAAAATATCGGAATCGTTTGATTTTCAATTACTATACGGTAGTTTAGGTCGCCTTCATCAATTTTTTTCGAAAACGTGGCAAGCCCCTGCACCAATTGTCCTAATGGATTTACAATTGCCTTCATGGTATTGTTAATTCCTTCGATGATGTTGGCATACTCGCCCGTGTGCTTATCTTTGTTTACATTTGCCGAAATATTGCCTCCAGCAAATGCCTTATTTAAAGAGCCGATGTCTTGTATCAATGCTTGAATGCTATTGACTGCCAAATTCAAACTTTCGTATATTTTTCTGAAATTGAGGTTTTCCTCTTCTGTGTGTTGGTCGGCAGGCGCAATGTTGCTATCAATGGTAAAAACGCCTTTTGAAATAAGTTTCAGATTTTCAGACAGTCGGGCAATTTCTTTGGAGTTGTAATCGGCTGAACGTTTCGATTTTGATATTTCTTGCACAACTTCAACGTGTCCAATTTTTTCTCCATTTTTATTGAAAAGATATGTAACATCTACCTGAAAATCTTTGTCTATACCGGGCTGGGTAAAGTACGATGTTTTTTGATCTCGGTGCAAACATTCAATGCCGCAATTTTTTGTTTTGCAAATATCTGCTCCCCAGTTATTGCATTGTTTGCCAAGCACTTCACTCCGTTTTTTGCCCATTATTTCGGAGGCTGCACTGTTTATAAATGTCCAATTCATATCCATATCAGTAACCGACAGTGGGAATGGAATAGAATCGAGCAACTGTTCGTACCAAAATACTTTGTTTACAATATTGTCCATCAAGTTGTTTATGTCTTCCACAATTTTATGGTACATTCCTTTGTGCATACTTGCATTGGCTCTGATTTCAAATTTTTCTTTAGTTGCTGCTTCTGCCAGAAGCGAAATATCGGTAGTAACGCACAAAAGATTTTGTCGCACGGTGTTAATAACCTGTGTAGCAAGTATTTGTTTGCCGGGTAGGTTGGGTAAACTGTTTTCAAAATTTCCATTTCCATACTGCGAAATAATATCGAGCATACCTAAAATATTGTCCATGTGGAGTTTCACCAACTGGTTGTAGCCCTGTGCCACTTGCTGATACACGCCTTTAAACGGTGTATCGTCCATAAAAAATTCGTAATCGCCCGATGCTTGCTCTTTGTACATGGTATTCATTGCGTCAGTAAGGTTGTTAAGTACCTCAACTACAGTGTTTAAGTTGTTTTTTATGGTATTGAAATCACCCTGATATTCTTTTTCGATAGGTTTTGGAATACTCCCTTCAGAAATTTGTTGAATGTACTCCGAAGCCATATTGAGTGGCTCTTTAAAGGAATCGAGCACCTCATTTATTCCAGTGATAATGGGGTGAAAATCGCGGTGAACTTTTTGTTTATCAGCACGATACGATAAATTACCCTTGTTTCCGGCTTCTATCAAAATACCCACTTCTTGTACAATTCGGCGAATGCTTGTTTCCACTGAGCGAGCAGCAAACCAAATAATTAAACCAATGATTATCATTGAAATAATGGCTGCAATAATGGCTATGTAATTCAATTGGTTAATATTGGCAAAAATGGTTTCGTTTGGTACCGAAACTACAAACATCCAGTTGTTGTTGCTTTTTCCCATTTTTATGGGTGCACACAAATAGCTCGACATTTGCTTTGAAACGGGCGATAATTGGTCGTAAACCATTGATTTATTGTTTTTTAAAGCATCTAAAAATGCTTCTTTTTTATCTTGCCGCATATAATCGAGATAGGAGTCTAAAATAAACGATGAGTCGGGGTGTGCGGCAATAATGCCATTGTTTGCAACCAAAATAGCGTATCCACTTTTGTAGAGTTTCAATTCAGAAATGTATTGGTTGAGCTTTTCGATTGAAATATCGGCACCAGCTATCCCAACAAATTTATTGTTTTTGTGTATAGGTGCAACTATCGAAATCATTAGCACATTTTTGCCTCCCACCTTGTAATAGTACGGATTTAT
>JFJP01041645.1_pt1 | contig 13180 bp, 7 predicted proteins | sample 431651 | NCBI WGS metagenome assembly JFJP01 (sample SAMN02602958, study PRJNA72255) | Microbial mat metagenome, whole genome shotgun sequencing project. | biome: fresh water; feature: sink hole; material: water; isolation source: purple microbial (photo- and chemosynthetic) mats found in...
TTTACTAAATTAGTACACTATAAGGCAAATATTTAAATTTGAGCATCATGAAGGATATAATTTTTTTAGTAGCAGTCATTTTTCTTTTTACTTTTAACGCTATGGCACAGCCTACAGCTTTACCACATAAATCGTGCATAAACGTGTTAAGCTACGGCCAAAATATAAATGATGGGGTAACAGATGCAACAGATGCCATCGATGCAGCCATTGATTACATTATGAGTGAATCTAATATTTCCACACGTTCAGTTTTATATTTCCCTGCGGGAACTTATAAGGTGAGTCGTTCTGTTGGATTTAGACACGTAAATATGAATATAACGAATGGAAATGGTAACGGTATAATTTTTTGGGGTGAAAACAAAAGTACCACAAAAATCAAATTAACCGATGATAATCCTCTATTTCAAGACTTTAACAATCCACGTCCTGTCATTACTTTTGCAAACGACACCATTAATTTAGGCACATATACTAATATTGCTTTTATGAATAGCCTAATAAATATGACCATTGATGTGGGCGGTGGAAATCCTGCTGCAATTGGTGTTCGCTATATAGCAAATAATCAGGGCACAATAAGAGATGTTGATATAATAACTACTGACCTTACTAAAAGAGGGGTTACAGGTATTGACATGATGTATGCAAAAATACCCGGACCTGCATATTTGAATAATATCACGATAACAGGTTTTGATTATGGTATGAAGCTCGACCATCAAAACTACGCCACTGTAATGGAAAATATACAGATAAATGACACTAAATTAGCTGGTATCTACAACAAAGAACATGTAGTATCAATTAACAAACTAAATGTAAAAAGCAATTCTGGTAAAGGCATAATAAATGATAATGTGAACGGAGTATTTACGCTTCTTAATGCTAATTTTCAAATTCCAAGTAATCAAGTAGCAGTTAAAAATACAGGTTATGTGTTGTTGAAAAATATTACTAAACCCAATGGAGGTAATACTTATGAAAGCACTGAGAAAACCTTAACAACTGCAATTGATTTTTATGTCAAAAACCCCTACGATTGCTTGTACTCAAACAACACTTTAGATCCGGCTATGATAATTGAGCCCGAAGATGAACCTATCGAGGCTTATGATGACACTACAAATTGGGTGAGTGTTACCGATTTCGGATACACACCGGGATCACTATCACTATCAAACGAAACAGATTGTGGTCCGGCTATTAAATCGGCAATAGCTTACATGAATGCGAAGGGCAATGAAAATAAAACGACCCTTTATTTTCCCAGAGGTATTTACAAAATCAATACAAACAATATTGAAATTTATGGCAATGTAAAACGTATAGTAGGTTCATGGGCTTCTATAATGACATTGCAATATGTTGAAAAGGAATCCGATCCACTATTTATTATCGATAACACTAAATTTAATAATCTAATTATTGAGGCAATGAATTTTTCGCCACAAGGGTCTAAAACTATAGATCGACGAAAAAAATGTGCTGTATTTGAAAATAGATCATCTAAAAATGTAGTATTGCGTAATATTTATGTTGGTCATGGTAAAGCTTACTATAATAACGGTGCGTCAGGTCAGTTATTTTTGAGTGATGTGGCAGCGCTTAGCCAGCGTTATTATAATCCGGATAATATTAAGGAGGTGGTTTTCCCTGAAGCTCAACCACAGTTCGATTTTGGAAATCAGACAGTTTTTGCTCGTCAGCTAAATCCAGAGCAAAATAGTACGCACATAATTACCGACAATGGTAAAGTTTGGATTTTAGGCATAAAAAGCGAAGAGCCTGGTATTGTAGTTCATGCTCGAAATAACGCTGTTCTGAACTTGTACGGCGGTACAATTTTGCCAAGTTTTCAGGTTGGTATGGAGCCAATAATAAAAATTGAAAATTCGCAAGCTTTTGTTTCGTGTGCCGAACATGTTTCTAAAGATAAGTACGATCAACTGGCCTATTATTATAATATAATTGAAGATGTGAGAGGTGAGAATTCAAAAATGTTAAACCTCGAAAGCACCTATAAGCGAAATTCTAATTACGCTTCGGTTATCACCTATTACATGACAAACTCGAAAAGTGAAAATTCTTCAGGACTCGAATCGAATCATTCTTTAAAAGGTAATAAATTATATCCTGTACCAACTCAATCGATACTACATTTCGAATTGGATAATGTGTATAATAATTACAGCCTTTTCCATTTGAGTGGACAAAAAATTCAGGAACAAAAACTGTTATCTCAAAAAGGCGAAATTCTTCTTGGTGATGTGCAGGCAGGCATGTATATACTGCGTTTCAGTGCCCCTACCTACAACTCTAACCATCTCATTACAATTGAATAAATAAGTTGTAACTCTTTGTTGATGTATCGGTGATTACTATCAGTTACAATTGTTAACTGATAGTATTAGCACCTGCTTTATGTCTTTTTATTAACCTATAAAAATTATTGCCTATGGTTGATGACTATTGAGTTTAATGTGTTATATTGTTGCAACTTTATATCTATATGTTTGATTTATATTTAGTTGCGCATACAATTTATTCGCTTATAAGTTTATATTTCTTTAAATAATTTATATTCATGAAAAAAAAATCATTTAATACGTGGAGTTTATCACAACTCATTACGACAAGGGACACCAGAATTATTAAATTCGTATTTGCGCTATTTATTCTTGTTGGTTCCAAAATGTTAGCATCTGAAACAAATATGCAGCATACAAAATTTGTTTCGCATAACACAAACGAGTATATGTTCGGTATTAATGCCGAAGCTGACAACAATAGTTTGTATATGAAAGTGGCTCAAAACAGCACTGATGGTAAACAGAAAAAAATTACCGGAAAAGTTATTGATAATAAAGGTAATACCTTACCGGGCGTTTCGGTATTGGTGAAAGGCACTCAGGATGGTACGATTACCGACATTGATGGTATTTTTTCTTTTTCAATCACTTCCGACGCAAAAATTTTAGTCTTCTCCTTTGTGGGAATGGATACACAAGAAATACCCATTAATAATCAAATTAAATTTAATATTACGCTTCAGGAATCATCTGTGGGTCTTGACGAAGTAGTGGTAGTTGGATACGGCACGCAAAGCAAACGCGATTTAACAGGTTCAATATCTTCCGTAAAGGCAGAAGATTTAAAAGGGGTTCCTGCTATCAATGCTATACAAGCTTTGCAAGGAAAAGCATCGGGTGTGACTATTACACAGCAAACAGGCGCTCCCGGTGCAGGTTTTGCTGTGCAGATTCGGGGTGTAGGCACATTAGGTAATTCCCAACCATTATATGTAATTGATGGTATTGTGGGTGCCGGCGGAAGTAATAATATTAATCCAAACGATATCGAATCGATTGATATACTTAAAGATGCTTCAGCAGCTGCAATTTACGGTTCAAGGGCTGCTAATGGGGTGGTTTTAATAACAACTAAAAAAGGGAAAACAGGTAAAGCTAAAATTTTATATAATGGTTATGTGGGTGCGCAATCTGCATGGAAAAAATTGGATGTTCTTAATGCACAACAATATGCAGAATATTCAAACGAATTACAAACGAATGGTGGACAGCCTTTAATCCCTGCTTTAGCCGACCCTACAGCATTAAAGGATGTGACTAATTGGCAAAATGAAATTTTAAGAACCGGAATTATGCAGGATCATAATTTGAATGTTTCCGGAGGAAGCGAAAACGCAAGGTATATGTTTTCGGGAGGATATTTTAATCAAGAAGGAATTTTGATAAATACCGGTTTCGAAAGGTTTTCGTTGCGTTCGAATTCGGATTTTAATATAGGTAAAAGAATCAAAATTGGCGAGAACCTGCAAGTTTCTTCAACCTATACCTACGGTGTCGATGAAGGTAGTAGCCAATCGCTCGTAAACTCTATACATATGCCTACATATATTCCTGTAAATGATCCTTCAGAATTAGGCGGATACGACGGGCCTGATGTGGCCGATGGTATGGATGCCAAAAATCCTGTGAAAATTCTTATGTTAACGGACAGAAATAATAAATATATAAATATTCTTGGTAATGCTTTTCTATCTTACGAAATAATTGACGGTTTGGAATATAAATTTTCATATTCAATGAACTATTCTACAGGAACATTTTATCAATATACCCCTGCTTACACTTCGGGAGAAAGAGATATTAACCAATACAGCAGTTTAAATGAATCGTTGTACAGAACAAATTCCAGAACAATTGAAAATACGTTAAACTATAAAAAGGTAATTGGGAAACATAAATTCTCAGCATTGGCAGGTTATACAAGACAGTGGTACGATAGTCGAGGATTCAATGTAAGTGTAAGGGATTTTCCAACTACCGATGTTCGGGTTATCGGAGCAGCTTTATCAACGCAGTCGGTTGGTGGTAATGCAAGCGATTGGGCATTGGCTTCGTTGTTAGGACGTGTAACTTACAGTTACGATGGCAAATACTTGTTTACAAGTAATATTCGCCGCGATGGTTCCAGCCGTTTTGCACAAGGAAATAAGTATGGTGTATTTCCATCATTTTCTGCTGGTTGGAGAGTTTCGGATGAGAGTTTTCTTAAAAATTCAACAGTCATAAGTGATTTGAAATTAAAATACGGTTGGGGAAAGTTAGGCATGCAAGAAATAGGCGATTACCCATATCAGGCTACCCTTACTAATTCGATAAGATATGTGTTGGGTGGAACTCAAGTTGCCGTTCCGGCAATAACAGAGTTGGCTCTATCAAATTCTGATATTTCGTGGGAAAAAACCTCTCAAAGTAATATTGGATTGGATTTAGGATTGTTTGAAGATCAAATTGTAGTGAATGCTGAATACTTCCATAGAGAAACGAATGATATGCTACTTCAGATTCCAGTTTCTGTTTCTGCAGGATTAAGTTCAAATCCGACTGTGAATGCCGGCTCAGTACTAAATTCAGGAGTGGATTTTATGCTTACTTACAATAAGCAATTAGGCGATTTTAACTTTTCAATTAATGGTAATATAAGTTATTTGATCGAAAACGAAGTTACCTCACTCGGTACACGTACACAACCTATTTTTGGTACCAGTGATATGCAGAGAACCATTGTTGGTGAGTCAATAGGACATTTCTACGGCTACAAGGTTGACCATATCTACCAAAATCAGTCAGAAATTGATGCTGATAATGCCTTGTCTGTTAGTAAGGGTTGGACAACTTACCAGTCGTCCAAAACTGCTCTTGGCGATATTCGTTTTCAGGATATTAATGGTGATGGACATGTTACTGCTGACGACAGAGACATTATCGGTAACCCAATTCCGAAAATTAATTATGGGGTAAACCTAAGAGCTAATTACAAAAACTTTGACATTTCAGTCATGTTTCAGGGTGTTGCTGGATTTCAGGTTGTTAACAAAAATCGTATGTTGATGTGGGAATCAATGACGCGCTCATTCAATACTACTACTGCTGTATTGAATCGTTGGACTCCAACAAATCCATCGACCACAATGCCCAGAGCAATAGCAGGAGATCCAAACACAAATGCTAGATTTTCAGATCGATGGATTGAAAATGGTGATTATGCCCGTATTAAATTAGTAACCTTAGGTTACGAGATGCCAAAATCATTGATTAATAAAATATCGAATAATACGGTTTCGAATTTAAGGTTTTATGTCTCGGCAAATAATCTGCTGACTTTTACAAAGTTCTCGGCTTGGGATCCTGAATTTACAAGTAACACGGGTTACAATAATATGTATAGAGGTGTAGCTGAGTCTATATATCCGCAAGCCCGCTCTTACATTATTGGTGTTAATTTAGGGTTTTAATAAATTGTTCGCGAAATTTTTTATAATTTAAAATTGTATTTAAAATGAAAAATAATATATTAACAAACTTGGTTTTGTCTTTACTCATTATTGCATTCATGTCGTGTGAGAAAGAAACTGATTTTTTGACAACTGTAAATCCTAATCAGATTACTACTCAAACTTTTTTTAAAACTGTTCAAGATGCCACTTACGCAGTAAATGCTACTTATGCACCATTACAAAGCGGCTATATGTACCACAATTCGTATTTTACAATGCTTGATGTAGGTATTGAAATGTCGGCTAATTCAAACATGCCTGCAACATGGCATATTTCCACTTTTTCATTTATTTCGTCCGACAAAACGGTATCTCAGGTCTGGAAAGGCTTATACCAGATTGTTTCAAGAGCTAACTATGCTATCGAAAATATTGAAAAAATGGAAAACTTGAATGCTACTACTAAAAATAGGCTTCTTGGAGAAGCACATTTTTTAAGAGGCTGGGCTTATTTTGAACTTGCATTTTTTTGGGGTAAAGTACCTATGTATATAAGTGTTCCTAAATCGTCGGATGACACAAACAAGCCGCGTTCTGAAAATGAACTTATGGTGTACGAACAGGCAATTGCCGACTTTACGTTTGCCAAAGATAATCTGCCTGTATCTTATTCTACTGTTGACATTGGCAGAGCTACAAAAGGAGCTGCTATTGGGTATCTTGGGAAAATCAATCTCTTCATGGCATCAGAGGGTGTAAACCTTAAAACAACAGGTTTCAAAGATGCTGAAGATTATTTTAAGCTTTTAGTAGAGCCAGGTGAATTTTCGTATGATTTGATGGCAGACTACATTGACAATTTCACTTGGTTCAAAGAGAATAATAAAGAGTCATTGTTTGAAGTTCAATATACAAATATCGGTGGACACCCTGGCTATTGGGATGCGCATGATGAAATTGCTGTTGTAGAGGGAACAAACAGAGCGCGAACTTTTGGATATCTGACTTGGTTTAATGCATATATGAATCCAAAATTTATTGCAAGATTTCCGGATGAAGACCCTCGCTTAAGGTTTAATGCTTATGGACCTCCGACTCCTGCATATCCAAATAAAATGAAAATTTTTAACAATGTGGAGTATAACCGAACTGATTGGTGTGCCAGGAAATATGAACGTTATGACTATATAGCTGCCAGTGCCGAAAATGGCGATTCACCAATTAATTTCCGTGTTTTAAGATTTGCAGATGTGTTGCTGATGTATGCTGAAGCTTTAATTGAACAAAATAAAGTAGCCCAAGCAATTCCATATATCAATAGGGTCAGACAAAGAACAAGCGTAAATATGCCCGCACTTTCACTCACACTATCGCAGGAGGAAGCACGTACAGCTCTCCGAAATGAACGGATGTACGAACTTGCTTTGGAACAGTGCAGAATGAAAGATGCCATACGTTGGGGAGCTCAATTTGCCGAAAATGAATTTGATTTGTCAGGTATTGAAGCTTTCGAGTTCTCTAAACATCGCTATTTGCCTATTCCTCAATCCGAAATAGATTATAACTTAGCAATAGACAATACGGATCAAAATCCTGGTTATTAAAATTGTTCAATATGTAAAGAGTCGTATGACTCTTTACATGTTTTATACCGTTGAGCCATAGCTAAATAATAAACAATGGACATTTACAACATTATGAATAAAAAAACTTTAATTTTATTGCTTATTTTATTTACTCCTATACGAATTTTTAGCAAAGACAAACTTCCATCTTGGCTCGATAAAGCTGTGTTTTATCAGATTTATCCACAAAGTTTTAAGGATAGCGACGGCGATGGTATTGGTGATTTGAACGGAATTACTCAAAAAATAGATTATTTGTCAAATTTGGGTATTACTGCCATCTGGCTCAATCCAATCTTTGAATCTCCGTTTAAAGATGCTGGCTATGATGTGTCTGACTTTTACAAAATAGCACCTCGTTATGGGAATATAGCTGATATAAAGAATCTAACCAACATCGCACATAAAAAAGGGATAAAAGTAGTGCTCGATTTGGTGGCCGGTCATACATCCGACCAACATAGCTGGTTTAAAGAGTCGGCATTAGGTAAAAAGAACAAATATACTGATTTTTACATCTGGACTCCTTCAAAAGAAATAAAACCGGAAAATTATGTAACAGGTAATTTTGAACGGAACGGTAATTATAAGCGGAATTTTTTCGATTGTCAGCCTGCTCTTAATTACGGATTTGCTACCAAAAACAATAATTGGGAACAGAGTATTGATAGCAAATCGGCAAAAATGGTTAGGCACGAGTTGAAAAATATTATTGCATTTTGGATGGACAAGGGTATAGATGGATTCAGGGTCGATATGGCTAGCTCGTTAATTAAAAACGACTCAAATCTTATTGAAAATACCAATATGTGGATTGAAATACGAAATTGGTATAGTAAAAAATACCCCGATGGCGTATTAATTGCCGAATGGAGCAACCCCAAGCAAGCTGTTAATGCAGGATTTATGATTGATTTTATGATGCATTTTAATGTACCTGGTTATCCCTCGTTATTTTTCAATAATGGAGGTGTATTTAAAAGAGAAAATGCATATTTTGATATACAGGCAAATGGCAGTCCTTTTGAATTTATTTCAAATTATACAGAACAAATTCAATCAGTAGCCGAAAAGGGTTTTGTGTCAATTCCTACAGGAAATCATGATATTAACCGATTGAATGCAGGTCGGAGAAACACCGACGAACAATTAAAGACGGCGCTCTTTTTTATCTTAACAATCAAAGGCGTTCCCTTCATTTACTACGGTGATGAGATTGGAATTCCTTATACCGAAGATTTGGAAGACAAAGAAGGAAGTGTATTGGTGAATTTAAACAATGAAAATCGTGCAGGTTCACGCACTCCAATGCAATGGGATGCGAGTAAAAATGCAGGATTCTCAACAGCCGATGATAACAAATTGTATCTTCCTGTTCACTCTTCATACCCGATTCGAAATGTTGATATACAAAAGCAAGATAAAAACTCTCTACTGAATTTTTGTAGGCAGTTGATTAGTTATCGCAAACAATATCCTACATTAGGAAATCAAGGTGATATACGTTTTCTGAACACCAACGATCAAAAATATCCGCTTTGTTATAAACGCACTGACAAATCTTCTGAGTTTTTACTTATTGTTAATCCAACTAACCAAATGCAGACCATTATTTTAGATGAAAAAGTAAAGGTATTTATTGAAGTAATTAAAAACAATACAACGTATAGTTATTTAAATAATCAAACAATTTTCACAATTGGCCAAAATGGATATTCAATTTTTAAAATTAAATAATTATAAAGTTCTTATTGTATTAGTTTGTTAATCTTTTTATGGACAATCCAGCAAGCTAAGATTACGATATTAGGGTTTCGGTTGTCAAAAGTGCAACTTTTTGTTTTGATAACAGTAAAACCTTTGTTATAAGTGTTTTTCTCAAAAACGACAAGGTACTTGCCAAATGCATAAAGCAATTATAATTGAATATTAAAAATTAACACACCATGTCGAAACACAAAATTGTAAGCAAAGAAAATCTGTTACCATTTATACTGGTTGCTTCGTTATTTTTTATGTGGGCATTGCCCAGTAACCTGAATGACATTCTCATTCCACAGTTTACTTAGGTTATTTCCTTTTAGCCATGCCTGCTGCTTATATTATGGACAGGTACAATTACAAGACAGGATTAATAATTGGGTTACTCCTTTTTGCTACAGGGTGCTACCTTTTTTGGCCTGCAGCGGTATTTGGCAAATATGAGCTATTCTTAATGGCATTGTTCGTGATTGCCACCGGATTGGCGTTTCTAGAAACTGGAGCTAATTCCTTTGTCGCTGTATTGGGCGACCCTGACACCTCGGCACAACGACTTAATTTTGCCCAATCTTTTTATCCTTTAGGGGCTATAAGTGGTGTACTTGTTGGCAATATCTTTATTTTTTCGGGCATCGAACATACAGATACCCAAATAGAAGCACTTAAAGTTGCAGGAACCTATAAGCAATACTTAAACGATGAGATTATGCGCGTTATTCCACCGTATATGGTGGTTGGAGCTGTCATTTTAGTTTGGGCATTCTTAATATGGAAAGTAAAGTTTCCTGCAGAACTAGAAACAGGCACTAAATCAAAAATGGATAGCAAAAATAACGATAGCCACGGACACTTGTCAAAGTTATTCAAATATCCACATTTTGTAAAAGGAGTTATTACTCAATTCTTTTATATAGGTGCTCAAGTTGGAACTTGGAGCTATCTTATTCCGTATGTGAAAGATTATTTACAAAAACCAGAAAAAGAAGCTGGTTACTTTTTACTTGCTTCAATGATTTTGTTTGCAATTGGACGCGTCCTTTCAACCATTATCATGCGAAAAGTAGAACCCAAATTATTAATGGGAATATATTCAATAATTAATATAGCGTTAGTTATCATAGCTATGACTATGTCGGCAAGTATTGGCGGATATGCTCTAGTTGTGAGCAGCTTCTTTATGTCGCTTATGTTCCCAACAATTTTTGCATCAGGGCTCAAAGGTCTTGGTCCAAACACAAAAATTGGCGCATCCATGTTGGTAATGGCAATTATCGGTGGTGCAGTCTGGACTCCGATAATGGGCTTAATATCCGATAAGTTCGATAGCCTTTCGTTAGCCATGATTATTCCATTGATTGGGTATGTAATGGTTAGTGTGTATGCTTTCAAAGGCAGTAAACCCTCGGGGCCACTTTACGATACGGACGAAAAAGTAGTAGCAGGACATTAAAACAATATTTTATGCTAAAAGGAATTCTTTTCGATATGGATGGCGTGCTGGTCGACTCCGAGGAATATATTTTCGAAGCAGCCAAGATGATGTTTGCCGAACATGGAATCATTGTTAAACCCGAAGATGCTTTGCCTTTTGTAGGAACAGGCGAAAATCGTTACATTTCGGGCATAGGCGAAACAAATGGTTTTATAGTGGATATTGAACGCGACAAAGCCCGAACGTATGCCATTTACGGAGAAATAACCAAAGGAAAATTGAATGCTTTGCCGGGAGTTCATGCATTTATTGAACAATGTAAAGGCAAAGGTTTGAAAATAGCCGTAGCCAGCAGTGCCGACCGTGTAAAAATTGCTATCAACCTGCACGAAATTGGTTTGAGTGCCGACACTTTCGAAGCCATAATAAGTGGCGAAGATGTAGAACGCAAGAAACCATTTCCGGATATTTACCTGCTGGCAGCTCAAAAAATTGGACTCAGCCCTCACGATTGTGTGGTAGTAGAAGATGCAGTAAGTGGCGTGGCTGCCGCAAAAGCAGCCGGTTGTAAATGCTTAGCACTTACAACCAGTTTTCCGTCGGAAAAACTTCAGCAGGCTGATTGGATTGTTAAAGATTTGAGTGAAGCTGACCTTAATTCGTTATTTGTTTGATAATCTAATGAATCCAGTCGGAATGTAGAACCAGATGATGTTTTAAACAGTATTCAAAGTCCATTTAAACAGGATTTAGGTTTAGTTTAACAAGTTAGTTTTTTTGAGGTAAAGTTTTCACCCACTCTTAGTTTTAAAAAAGACTAAGTGTGGGTGATTTTTTTAATAAAAACCCAAAATTATTGAAAGATTTTTTCCAACAAGGCTTTTTTGTTAAAAAGAAAATTAAAAATTTATCGTATCAGTTTCGTTTGTTATCGGTTCATATCGTATCATAACTTTCGAATAAATTTCGTATCAAATCGTTCCATATCGTATCATTATCTGAGAAATTTATTATCTTTGCCGCATGAATAATAACGTACACACATTTAGATTAGACATCAATTGGGAATTGATAAATTTGATTAGCCAGATTGATAGATTCGATGCTTCATGGGCTTCAATTGAAAGAAGAGAAGGACAAAGTTTAAAACATTTGAAAACCATTGCTACCGTACGAAGTGTTGGAGCTTCTACCCGTATTGAAGGTTCAAAAATGACTGATGATGAAGTTGAAGTGCTGCTTAAAAATATTGAAATAACAAAATTAGTAGATAGAGACTCTCAAGAAGTTGTGGGATACTTTGAAGTACTTGATATAATATCAGAATCATTTCAGGATATTGATATAAGTGAAAATAGTCTAAAGAATTTACACAATATCCTAATGAAACACAGCGTAAAGGACGATTGGCATAAGGGCGATTACAAACAACATAATAATGCAGTTGAAGCAATCTATCCAGATGGGACTCGTACTATAATATTTCAAACCACCGAAGCAGGATTTCAAACGCAAGAGGCAATGCAATCATTAATTCACTGGTATAGAAATGATACAAAAACACACTTGCTTGTAAAATGTGCTTTATTTGCTTATGAATTTGTTTCAGTACATCCATTTCAGGATGGAAATGGGAGGTTGAGCAGGTTAATAGCCAGTTTGCTATTACTGAAAGAAGGTTATAGCTGGATTCAATATGTTAGTTTTGAACATGAAATAGAAAGCAGAAAGACTGAATATTATCGGGTTTTGCGTTCGTGTCAATCTCAAAGGCCAAATGAAAATGTAACTGAATGGCTTGTTTTCTTTTTGGATGCATTAAGAAATATCCAAACTCAATTAATGAAAAAATTACAAACAAGTGGAATTGAAACGCAACTATCGGCTAGAGATAAATCAATTTTAAGTTATATTGGAAGCTATCCGGGTAGTAAATCTGGGGTAATTGCAAAAAAACTTGGTATCCCAAATCCAACAGTTAAAAGGATTTTAACAGAATTAATTCGTTTAAAATTAATAGAGAAGAATGGTGTTGGACCAGGGACAAACTACCATTCCATATAATTGTATGTAACCGGCTGCTTAAATTAGAAACATAATCTCAAAAGCTTTAGTCAAGTAACTGTGGCAGCTAATTTTGAAAACATATTACAGGGCGATTTGAATCCGCTGCTGCCGGCTAATGACGATGGCTATCGATACTGGAAATTACGGAATAAAGTTTCAGCAGCCTTTCAACCTGAAAACGCGCTATTATCAGCAGAAAATATTGGCCGATACCTTGCTGTATATTGCCGATATGCGTGATTTGTTGCAGGAAGAGGGCAATAGCAAAATTCGAGCATTTTTACGAAATCAACTATTGGATAAGCATCTCACCACCTGCTTGATGCGCTTGGGTGAAAAAATTCAGAAGGAAGCGTTGCACATTGAACTGCTAACCGAATCGACGAACCCGCTTTCGAACAATCAACTATCCAATATTTATGTTTTTCAGTTTCTGAAAGTGTGCCTTGCCAAAGCCTATCTGGAAATTCAGGACATGTTGGTCGA
>JFJP01015719.1_pt1 | contig 13179 bp, 10 predicted proteins | sample 431651 | NCBI WGS metagenome assembly JFJP01 (sample SAMN02602958, study PRJNA72255) | Microbial mat metagenome, whole genome shotgun sequencing project. | biome: fresh water; feature: sink hole; material: water; isolation source: purple microbial (photo- and chemosynthetic) mats found in...
GAGAACTCACAGTTATTTTATGTTTATTTTTTCTTGAAGTAACTTGGGTCATGGTAGTTGTTAGAGCTAACTTAAATAATTGTAGCAAATAGTACGGAATAATGACATAATAGCGATCGCGCCTTTTCTCCTACTTTCTGAAAAAGCGCGTAGGCGTAGCCAGCCGCAGTCATCGCGCTTTTTCCAAACCAACTACCGCCGATACAAAGAACGAGCAAACTCTAACACTTCTTCCTGAGAGCGATCTGGCAAATGATTAATAATAGCAGTAATTTTCTCCGAACTTGACAGCCAGCTTTTTGTACTAGCTTTCCAAAAGCCAGCTTTTTGTACTAGCTTTCCAAACCACAATAAATTGCTCCTCTGATAACGTACACAAAGCTAAAGTTTCTCCTTCATTATTGGTAAACTCCACTTCATAATTATCATCATAGTAGCACTCTACTATTGCCCCTTGATTTCCTGAGTAGAGATGATCTTCAGGCAAATCTATTAACAATTCAACAATATCAAAAATTTCAGGCTGTATCATTTCCGCTTCCTTAGATATAAAGTTGTCAGTCTAGCAATATTACTATAAAGGGACTAAACGCAAAGGAAGGAACTCTCGTCACAAACTGGCAATCTGAGTGATATAATATCAAAAGTCACCAACTTGGAGAAACTACTTTGTGGAATCCACATTCACCTGGAAACCAGAACCCACTGTACTAGAAAAATTAACAAATCTAGCACATCAACGCAACCAATCCCCTGAGTCAATTATCGCAGAAGCCGTGAATCAATATATAGAAATCCAATCCTCTGCGCCAACACAATTTGACTCCGATCCATTAATCGGCTTATTTGCAGGTTCCCCTGACTTAGCGACAAAATCCGAAGATATTTTGCAACAGGAAATCACAGAAAAATCCGGGTGGACTTGGAAAGAAACCCAGTCATAGCTGATACCGGCTTTGTTGTCGCTCGTAGCCACGAATCATAATCTCTCCAGTATTTTTTAGCTTGGCTAATATCTTGCTCTTGAGTGATTCAATCCCGGTGAAATATAAGTTATAGCTAAGTACCATCCCTAGATTTTTTGAGCAATACCCTAAGCGGCGGAAATGACCAGGATTCGACGTAAGTTTGATTTTTGATAACTAGATTTTGAGAAATTGATTTTCCTGGTATTTTGTTTGATTGAAAATAAATAATCGCGCAAGGATCAAAAGTGCTATAGGGTGGAATTTCTAATTTAATAGATGTAATATTGTTTCTCGCTGTAACATTTTCAATGCTCGGCGCAGGCTTAATTTTTTCCGATAACAAAACCCAAAATGGGTATTCCCAAGCATTGTCGTTCCAAAAAGATAATCCGATATTTTGACAGTTTTGAGATTTGATAAAATTAACAGCTTGATTATAGGGTTCTATTAAGCGGGGACGATTGGTAAAATAAAGATCATTTCTGCTGGTATTGAAAATGTTTTGATTACCAATAATCGGTCTAAATTTGTTGTTAAAAACCCAAGGTAAAGACAATAATATCAGACTACAGGCAAGGTAATTAACTATTTGACGATGGGATAAATTAGCGAAAACTATGCCAATAAAAGGGGCAAATAGCACAAACAGAGTTAAGTGATGACGACTCTGCCAAGGCTGCAACTTTAGCATTAAGCAAATAATTAAAAATGCGCCAATGATTGCAGTAATATAGATTGCCAGTTGTGGCTGTTTTCTTAACTGTTGCCGGCGCAAAAATATAGCAATTGCTGCCAAAATTAAAATCAAATGAATAGGATTACCAGCATTATTTTCATTAAATGATAGACCGGGAATATAAAATTTATCCTCTCCCCACCATGAGATCCGGGGGTCATTAGTATCTATACCTAATAAACGATGTAAAAAGTTAACCCCTGCCATCATTAACCCATTCAGAAAACTAATTTTTGTTCCCACATGAAGGGATAAATTTCTAATCACATTTGATAAAAAAGTAGCAACCGTAAATATTTTAACCTGGTAGTGTTGAGCATATTGTGGAGTCGCACCAATTGGGGAGCCAAATAGTTCAAAATTTCGCCAATAATGACCAATATTGATCGCTATTGCCACAACTATTATAATTAGTAGTGGTTGCCAAATTTTCACCCGCCAGCGCTTAATTCCCGCTACCATCCACCAAAGGAAAAAGGGGAAACAAAAGATATAAGCAGTTGTCTTTGTGAACAGCGCAATACCAAGAGTTGCACCAACTTTTAATGGCTGACTTTGACGAATATCTGCGGATAATTCTAAAAGAACATAGTAGACAAAACAAATCACCCAAAAACAAACAACATAATCATTTTGAGTGCTTGATGCTTGAAGAATCCCCATCGGAATTGTGGCAGAAAAGACAGCCGCAAAAATCTGTCCTCGGCCATCGGCCCCCAGTTGTTTAGCGATTAACGATACGCCGATGGCGCTACCAATAGCGCTAAACCACTGTACTAAATTGGCAAAGTGATCGCCTCCGCTTAAAATTTGGAAGTGCAAGATGGTGATTCCAGCACCAGGAGGGTGAAATAACTGTGGAGGATAGTAGGTAGGATAATGTGCTAAACTTTGGTTTTGCATCCAATGGACTACTCTACTCATGTGATAAGTCATTGAATCCCAGTTATTTGGTGGCGAAATTATCGCAATTAAACCAATAACAGCGAAGATAAAAACTATGCCCCCTAATAAACCAATTAAAATCGGTGGTGTTTTTTGACGTTCTGATTTTGGTGGACTAATTTGAACGGGGCTAAGTTGAACATAAATTAAACTCGAACCAATAATTGTGCAGATCCATAGCCCCAATATTTCATTAAAATTTAATAATTTAAAGGCACTCAATATCTCTGTAAATACAGTAGAAATTAAGCTCCATACTAACGCTGTTAAAAGCGTAGAACTACGCCAACAATAATTAAGTTTAGAAAAAATCAAAAAGAAAATTATGAATGAAATTAGAGGAAAAATAATCAACATATCGCTATCTTAATAAGAAGACAACTGAAATTTAGATTTGAATTTTTATGCCGATATTTTGATAATTTAGTTAATTCTCAATTGTGATCAGATCCTTGGGGATTTTTGCATCTGAAAATTTGATTTTAAGTCAGATTATTTGTAGAGTGAGCACTGCCATAATTAACATTTTAAATTATCTTAATCTGTAATCAGCAGCGCCCTCTCTACAATTGTTTTAATCTTTGATTCTTAATTCATCTTTAACACCGCTGGTGGATGTTCCGCAGATTGTTTAGCATTGATTTTTTGATTCAATTCGCGAATCCGCCGTGACAATAAACGAATAATATTTACAGCAATTCCCGGCGTTTCATCAATCGCATCATATAACTGCATTTGAGTCAACATCAAACATTCACAGTGTTCCGTAGTAGTAATCGAAGCCGAACGTGGTTCCGCATCAAACAAAGACATCTCCCCAAAACAAGCCCCCTGTTCCAATTGCGCCAAATCACGATCGCCTATGTGTACTCTGACCTTCCCAGAAACCACAATATAAAGCGATCGCCCCTCCTGACCCTCAGTAAAAATACTGTATTTATTGGGAAAAGAAAGCTCGTCCATCACAGATGCTAGACGCACGAGAAAATCATCCCGCAGTTCCTTAAAAATCGGAACCCCCCTGACAAATAATAGGCGATCAACGCTGGTTAACATAAGCCATTATAGATTTTAGATCGAGAATTAATAATTGTTAACAGTTAACGGTTAACAGTTAACTGTCAACTGTCAACTGTCAACTGTCAACTGTCAACTGTCAACTGTCAACTGTCAACTGTTAAACGTGGGAATTAGGTCTGACACCCAACTCTCTCATCATCTCCTGAACTTGACCCGCTACAAGATTATCAACATCATTTTGCAGCATTGGTAACAACTCCACCAGAGCGCGAGGCGAAGCCACCCTCAAATAAGCTAGAACAGCCTCCCGCACAAACCCCGTTGGGTGACGCAAACAAACCAAAGTTTGCTCAGCCGTCAGACTCCAACGAGACTCCCGCGCCAAGTGAAAACAGCAAGCCAAAGTCCAGTCAGACAAGAAATGGCGCAACTCCAACAAGCGGCGCAAACGATCACTAGGAGCCAGAGGTTTGGTCATCGTCAACTCCGAAAGACTTTGCAATTTCTCCGTCTCAGAGTGGCGATCGAGAATACTAATCAGAGCTCGCTTATGGGGCAGATCCACAGTATTATCTAAAATTTCCAACCCCCGCGCCATATTCGACTTCGACTCAGACTGGATATTAAAAGCCGCTACTTGAATTGTATCCAAAGGATAGAGGAACTTCATCAACAAAAAGCACCGCTCTACCGCATCTGACTCCAATCCTCGCAGCGCACGTCTGAGCAATTCACTATAATCCGTCGTCGGTTTAGTGCTAATTGGGGAACCAGAAACAGGAAGATCGAGATCCTCATCTTCATCCTCATCCTTATCCATTCCCACCACCGAACCCTTAGACAAATCTATCAAAGCCGCATAAATTTGACCAATAAACATCATCTCTTGGTCAATTAAGATTTCCAACCCACTACGTCCAATCCGATCTAAAACTCCCTCAATCCCAGATTCCTTGGGCATTTTCAAGAGAATACGCAGAATATTGCGGCGACTTGTTCCCCAAGCAGTAGTTAAATGACTAACCAAAGCATCCAGAGCTTCAATCGTACCAATTTGACCCACCGCCGTCCAAGCTTGTAAACGCACCAGATCCGACTTATGGATATCATTCGCCAGATTTACCAACAAAGGCACAGCATCATTTTCCAACCTTACCAGCGCCGCCAGCGCCGCCTCACGAGTTGACTTGTAAGACAAACCCCTCAGCAAAGATGGATAGTATTCCTCCAAATGAGTAGAAGCGATCGCCTCCAACAAAGCACAGCGCACCCGCAGTGACTCATCTTGCAGCAAATTCGGGATATACAGCCGCAAACCTTGCAAATAATCAGCCTCTCCTAAAGCACGAGTCCCCATGACTCTTTCTCGCTCCTGTTTCGATGTCAGCATCCGCCGTAAAGCATTCGTCGCCTCAGCCTTTTGTTCCCGATCGCCTCGACGCATAATCAAAGCCGCCGCCGTACCCCGCACCACAGCATCCACCGTAGGTTGTAAATAAGGCTGTAACTGACTAATATCCGGTTCCGGTTCCGTCAGCCAAACATAACGCAGAGCCAAAGCCAAAACCTCTGGCAGCACAGGTCGATGAGAAGGCGATGGCTGGGGCTGGCTCAGCCTACGCACCGACTCCAGATAAATCGGATTGGGGTGATTCAACATAATTTCCAAACTCTGCCGCTGCAAAGAAGACGGTAGAGATTCCAGTAAGGGCACTAACACTTCCCCCACATTCTTCGGGTCAATTTGGCTCAACAACTCAATACAAGAACGCTTTTCCGCTTCTGGAGACTCTTTTTTCAGATTTTCAATAATCGCCCGCTTCAGAGATGGCATATCGACATCGGAAACCCCCAAACGTCCTCGCTCCGAGCTTTTTACCAACAAGCCCACATACTGAGAACGAATTAACAACACCACTCCCACCCACAGGAAACCTAACAGAATGATCGCGCCAATAAATACTAAACTTTGCTGGTCGTGAAACGTCGCCTGATCTTCCTGGGAAATAAACTGTTGCGTAAACCACAACAGCCCCAAAATTATCACCCCAGAAAGTCCGGTAGATACCGGTTCTGCCACACCATTTACCAGAGTTTGAATACCACTGCGAATATTATCAGGTATCGGCTGAAAGAGTACAGGCCCCGTTGTTTCCAGCAAAGTATAGTGAAATAGTTCGTCTAAAAATCGTAGTAATACTAGACCGATAAATACCGAAAATAGATTGGTTGCACCACAGATTAAACAAAAGAATCCTAGTATAACTATGCCCCCCGGCAATACCATTGCCGTAGCAAAAACCCCAATTCTTTCTACTAAACGACTAGAAGCAAACCACTGAGTCGCCACTTGAAATAAACCTTGAATACCCTCATATAATCCCAAGAAAGTCGCAATTTCGCTGCCACCATCCGGGTATTTCCACTCTAATTGACTAAAAAATTGAAAATCTACTAATACATACAGCACTTCTGCCAGAAAAAAGAAACCAACCAGGGGAATAATGTAACCTTTTAGCGGTCCTTGAACTCGACGAGTAGAAAATTCCTGTTCTTCATCTTCATCATCTACCCACCGGGCAGAGTCAGGAAAAGCTTGCTGATATTTTTGTGATAGATAAAAGAGTGTCAAGCTGCCGCAGATTACCATTAAACCTGAGACTAAAGTGATATTTTTCAGCCCGACAAACTGAAGCAGAATTGGTAGAGAAAAACCACTCACCACTCCCGCCACTAGATACCCACTACTGACTAGGGGATAGGTGCGTTTAATTTCACGAATATTAAAAAGCTGATTACAAGTAATTGATGTGTTGAGGTCATCCAGAACATAACAGGATTCTACCCACAGCCACATCAGAAATACCGTGATGAAACCTATAGTGACAGTGGCAATCCCAAAATTAATAGAAACATCATCTACACCAATGCCAAAGCGAAATAAAAATAGAGGTACTGCCATCAATACCATGATTGCTACAATTACCCGACGTAGGGGCATAATCTTTTGCAGCCAAGAATACAGGAAACCCAAACCCGAACCTGTGGCCGCCGTAGCAATATAAATCCAAGGCAGTTTATCGGCCCCATATTCGTCTAGGAAAATACTGATCACGCTGAGTTCGAGCCAGATCAGACCTATGGACGTGACTGTGTAGACCGTAAACATTAGTAGCGTCCGCTCTACTTCTTCGGGACGAAGATTGAGAGATCGCAGTAACCCTTGTCCGAACCGATTTTTGGTTAACCGCTGATTTGTCAGTTCCATGCAGCGCTTTTATCCCTCTATAGTAGCTTTTAATCAAGGGAGAAAGGAATTAAATTAAAAAACAAAAATATATTTTTGTTTCAATTTTCGCCTGTTTTCCCTCTTCCCTTAATTAATCATTCTCCTATTTTTTGGGAGATAGTAGCATCATCATGCTTCTGCCTTCTTTTTTTGGGGCTTGCTGCACTTCCGCCAGTTCCTGCAAATCGGTGGCCATCCGCTTCAGTAAGTCCTCTGCTAGGTTACTGTGTTGGATTTCCCGACCTCGAAACATGATCGTCGCCTTGACTTTATCGCCAGCTTTAAGAAAGCGGTCAGCTTGAGAGAGCCGCACTTGATAGTCATGCTCTTCAATTTTGTACCGCATTTTCACTTCCTTGACATCGGCAGTGTGCTGTTTTTTCTTGGCTTCGCGCTCTTTCTTGTCCTTCTCAAACTTAAACTTGCCGTAGTCCATAATCCGACACACAGGGGGGTCGGCTTTGTCGCTGAGAAGAACCAGGTCAAGGTCTTTTTCCTCTGCCAGCCGTAGGGCATCTTGAGGAAGCATGATCCCCAGTTGAGCGCCATCTGTATCGATCACCCGAATTTTAGGAAATCGAATGTTGTCGTTGATCTGAGGTTGATTGCGGTTTTGTCTTTTTTCGATCACAGGCATTTAAGTTTTATGCAAGCTCGCTGATTGATTAATGTGGCTTCTTGGTAATGACATTCTACTCACTCTGACTTAATTTCTGTCTATGTTTAAGCTAAATTTCTTAAACTACTTCGCAGGTTAGAAGTCTAATCACCATTTTACGTTACTTTCTGCCTCCCTCGCTAGAATAAAAAATACCAAATTGTAAATTTATGTTGAGAGGATCGAGTTTGACTACCTTGGAACATTGGCATCAAAGAATTGGCACTCAAAGAGACTGGGTTTGGCGGGGATGGCAAATTCGTTACACTTACCTGCGAGGATCTGGGGACTTGGGACAAAGGCCCTTAATTTTGCTACATGGGTTTGGGGCTTCCATTGGTCACTGGCGGCACAACTTAGCCCAGCTTTCCCAGGGTCAGACTGTTTACGCTTTGGATTTATTGGGTTTTGGTGCTTCCCAAAAAGCTCCGGTAAATTATGATGTTTCTCTGTGGGTGGCTCAGGTCTATGAATTTTGGCGAACCTTTATTCGCTCCCCAGTGGTTTTAATAGGAAATTCCATTGGTTCGTTGATTTGTCTAGCGGCAGCGGCCGCTCACCCGGACATGGTATCAGGAATTGTAATGATTAGTTTGCCCGATCCAGCTATGCGAGCCGAGGCTGTCCCCCAGTGGGTACAACCGGCGATCGCCGCCCTGGAAAACTTTTTTGCCTCTCCACCAATTTTAAGAGCTATTTTTTACCTTGTCCGCCGCCCTGCGGTGATCCGTCGCTGGGTAGCTTTTGCCTATCACAATCCTGATGCGGTGACTGATGAATTGGTGGAAATTTTATCTTTACCAGCACGCGATCGCGGCTCGGCCCGTGCTTTTTGTGCCTTGTTTAAATCCGTAGGTAGCTCAGACTTTGGCCCTGGTGTCAAGACTTTATTACCAACATTGCAAATCCCCATTCTCTTAATTTGGGGTTTGCAAGACCGGATGATTCCCCCCCGATTCGCCCAACCACGTCAGTACCTGAGTTACAATCCACTCTTAAAGCTAGTGGAACTAGAAAATGCTGGTCACTGTCCCCATGATGAATGCCCAGAGCGAGTGAATGCGGAAATTTTACATTGGCTTGCCGAACATGGGACAAAAACTTCAGGGTCTTGATTAAAAATATTTGAAGAAGCAATCAATGGTGCGGATCAACTCTCAACACTCCCTTGACTGAAGTAGGCGAGGTAAATTCTTTCTATTGAGGGATTTAATTGTTAGATCCTACAGTCCGCAATATTTGCAATAAATGTTATGTTTTTTTAAGCCTGCTTACCGATCGGGCAATGTTGCCAGCCTGATCCATTCACAATTAAAGTTAAAAATGTGAAGTTAAAAAGAAAATTTTTAATTTTTGATTTTTAATTTTAATTAATCAAGTTAAGGGGAGCTTGCCCCGATCTCCGATCAAATCCTTTTGGGAGTGATGTGGATCAAGAAAGCAAGCAGAATAGACCCTGCGATCGAAGTCAACATAGCTGAAAGCTGCGGGCAATTTGATTCAAAGCTTTTGGCTGCAACGCAAACGAGGAAAAACTGTCGTGAAATTCCACTGGCTATTACCCAGTTTCTTAAGTGTATTTTTGCTGTCATCTGCTGCCGAGGCAGCAAGACTGGAATCTTGGCGGTTCGATGCTAGTCAGAATCGGCTGTACTTTACAACCGTTGGTGGAGTTCAGCCAAAAGCACAACTGATTTTCAACCCGACACGCTTAGTCATCGATCTACCGGAAACTAACTTGGGACGTTCTTCTGTCTCTCAGCCAGTTTCAGGTGGTTTTGAATCTGTTCGGATCGGACAGTTTGATACAGAAACAACGAGAATAGTGGTTGAACTCAGTCCTGGTTATACACTTGACCCGCAGCAAGTACGTTTCCGGGGCATCTCTCCTAGCCAGTGGACTGTAGATTTGCCTGTGCCGATTTCTGTCGCTACAGGGGAAAAACCGACCCAAAGTCAAGCTCCCACCCCCAATACTCCGCCCATCGCCGCCACGGTCACTGTAGTAGAAAATGTACAAGTAACGAAGGATGGTTTCTTCATCGGCACTAGGGGGACCCGGCCAGAAATTTCTCTTCGGCAAAGTCAGGCCGGAGATTTGGCAACAATTGATATTAATGGAGCTAATGTTTCCGAACAGCTAACTCAGCAAGAGCAGGTAATTAACCAACACGGTGTGGAACGTCTGGAAATTAGACAACTACCAACTTCACCACCGATGACTCGCGTCACGTTACGGATGACGGACAGAAATACTAACTGGCGAGCTTTTTTTAGTAATATGGGTGGAATTGTCATCCAGCCAACAAATAGACCCAATAATAATGTCCGTAGGCTTCCTCCCCTGCTACCGCCTCGCCAAAATATTAGCAATTTAGCAGAGATTCAATCTATTGGTTTGGCGGCTAATGATACGCAAGTTTTAATTAGAACCGATCGCCCCGTGAGTTATACTAGCGGCGGTCATCAGCAATCTGGGGCTTATTGGCTGAGGATTCCCAAAGCTCAACTCGTTGGTCAAGTAGCTCAGGTACAACCAGGTAGTGCGATCGGGTTGACTGCAACACAAGAAGATGCTGAAACTGTGGTGATTTGGGTACAACCTACGGCGGGAATGCGAGTTGTTAGAGTGATACAACCAACTCCTCAATTACTTTCGGTACAACTGCGGCGGATAAGTAATCCTGGGACCCTACCTTCTAACGATCCGACTCCCTCTTTCCTACCCAGAAATGCTCCTATTCCTGAATTACCTCGAAATTCTAATGGTCGAATTGTCGTGGCGATCGATCCGGGACATGGTGGAGGCGATCCGGGCGCGGTAGGAATTGGAGGTATTCAAGAAAAGGAAATTGTTCTGGATATCTCGCGGCAGGTAGCCTCAATTTTGGAACAACAGGGTATCCAAGCGGTGATGACTAGGAGTGACGATCGCGAAGTTGAGTTGCAACCTAGGGTGGATCTGGCTGAGCGGATTAATGCTAATTTGTTTGTCAGTATTCACGCTAATGCTATTGATATGAGTCGCCCTGATGTGAATGGCATTGAAACGTATTATTACGATAGCGGACAGAATTTAGCTCGCACTATTCATAATAGTGTTCTGCAAGCTACGGGAGCTCCCGATCGCCGTGTACGACAGGCTAGATTTTACGTTTTGAGGAGGACTTCTATGCCTTCTGTGTTGGTGGAGGTAGGTTTTGTGACGGGTGCTGATGATGCACCTCGGTTAAGAGATCCGGCTTACCGAAGCCAATTAGCTGTCTCGATCGCTCGCGGCATTTTACTTTATCTACAACAAGGTAATTAAATTGTTATTTGTTATTTGTTATTTGTTATTTGTTATTTGTTATTTGTTAACAGTTAACCAATAACAGTTAACCAATAACAGTTAACCAATAACAGTTAACCAATAACAGTTAACAATTTCATCCTTCGCATTTACTACTTGCAAATATTATTTTTAACTGAGCATGACAACTGATTTAGGACAACAAAGAATCGGTGTTTTTGATAGTGGCGTGGGTGGTTTGACGGTGTTGAGAGAATTGTATCGACAACTGCCTAATGAATCTATCCTTTATTTAGGAGATACGGCTAGACTTCCCTACGGCACTCGCTCGGCTGCCGAAATCACTCATTTTGTCAGAGAAATCATGGCTTGGCTGCGATCGCAGAATGTAAAAATGGTGATTATGGCTTGCAATACCAGTTCGGCTTTGGCTTTGGAAACTGTGCAAGGTGAGTTTGATATACCAGTTTTAGGGGTGATTTTGCCGGGGGCACGGGCAGCGGTGCAGCAAGGTCGACGGATTGGAGTGATTGCTACTCCGGCTACGGCTGCTAGTAATGCTTATCGCCGCGCTATTCTGGAAACAGATGTTAATTGTCAGGTGTGGCAAGTTGGTTGTCCTGAATTTGTGCCGCTGATTGAGCAAAACCGTATCCATGATCCTTATACATTAGAAGTAGCGCGGGAATATTTAGCTCCTTTGATTCAGCAGCAAATTGATACTTTGATTTATGGTTGTACTCACTATCCCTATTTGGCTCCCGTATTGCGATCGCTTTTGCCGGGATCGGTAAAATTGGTTGATCCGGCTACTCATGTTGTGGCGGCGGCGGCGCGGGAGTTAGAATTATTAGGAATAAAAAATGCCGGGGTAACAAAGCCTACAAGGTTTTGTGTTAGTGGTTGTCGAGAACAATTCGCGGAGATTGCGGTGCAGTGGCTTGGTTGTACTCCCGTCGTTGAGAAAGTCTCTTTGTCTCAAGTTGTGTTGGAAACTGTTGCTGTCGAATCGGTGGGTAATTTAAACTCTGGTATTCCCGCTGCTTGATGTATAGCTAGGGGCTACGATGCTCAGGGCTAGGATGCTCAGGAAGAAGGGAATAAAATCAAAGGTTTCACGAACTCACAATTCCTAACCACCTTGGCGGTTGCTATAGTTAAGTTTCTAAGCAATTACTCCCCGATCTGAAGATCCGGGGAGTCATTGCCAATTTTTATGTTACAATCGTCTTTTCTTCCCTCCCCCACATTTCATTGCTAGGGGTAGGGAAGATGTGCTTTCTGCTTAGTTAATGTAAGCTAGTTCTTGATTCTTCTGATGGGATGCGCCATTGACTCAATCGGGTGAGTTTAGTGCTACGCTGGGCCAACATTAACAATAGATAAATAGTCAACACATAACCCGCTGCTAAGATGGGGATAATTAAAGGGATATCATGGTAAATCATAGTTACAGCCACAGGTAAAGGAGGGGAGGAGGAGGGGAAGGAGAAGTTCAATACCAACCATTAGACCAGCGAACAAAGCTAGGCCTTAGCTCCGAAGGTTACTTTTCTATCCAGCCATCGGTCACGGCGGTTGCCTTAAGAGTCAATATCACCGATGCAAAGTCTAGCCAATACATCCTTATCAGAATGATCTTTGGCCGATCTTAGCTACCTTGCATCTATAGAACTTGCCCAGAAACCGGGTTTTTGAACCAGAACTCGTGTTTTCAGCATTCAGCATCAAACCAGAAACCCGGCTTATCTTATGGTTTAGGGTAAGTCCCCATTGAAAGACACGCTATTAGATTGACAGCACAAACCCTGCCCTCGCAAGAGTTCAAGATTTTAGTGCCAGACTGCTTAGCTCTTAACAAACGGTCGAGGCTGGCTAGACCAACCTTATACAGGCGTTCGGAAACTACCCACTGGTTTAGCTGTGCTTAATGTATGGAATTGTTTAAATCCTTAATAATTAATATAACATAACAGTCTTAATCCTTAATAATTAATATAACATAACAGTCTTGCTTTTGAGATACTTTTTGCCAAGATACTTAATAATTTGATACAATCGTACTAAATAGTCTCGGCTATTGACCGTAAATCAGTTTTAGTGTTTTGCCTTTGGCTATTTTTTGTCAATAGACCTAATTTATTGATAAAATCGAGATGTCGAAACTGATGACTAATTATCCAAAATTAAGTATATTTTCCTGTTAAACCAGAGAGGCTTAGCTTAAAATCAGGCTATGATATGTAAAATTTTGTAAATTAAACTTTTGAG
>JFJP01002177.1_pt1 | contig 13176 bp, 11 predicted proteins | sample 431651 | NCBI WGS metagenome assembly JFJP01 (sample SAMN02602958, study PRJNA72255) | Microbial mat metagenome, whole genome shotgun sequencing project. | biome: fresh water; feature: sink hole; material: water; isolation source: purple microbial (photo- and chemosynthetic) mats found in...
CGGGATCGTCAACGTAACTCGGTTCACGCAGGCGAATTTCGTTCATGATGCTCTCGCCGATTTTTCGCTCGATCTGTGGCGAGAGCTCTGCGCGGGCAGACTCGCCGAGATCCGGAAGATCGTTGGCCAGGACCAGGGACGTACCAGAAATTGCGCTGGCAAGCGCCAGCTGCAGGATCAGGCGGCCAAAGCGGAAGAGCAAGCTAGAGGATCGTGAGTTCAGCAAGTTCACAATATGTACGATTACCGGTTGTAAAACACGACGCAATCATACCGGAGTCCGCCACGTCCTTATGTTTCAAGTTGTTTCCAGGCATTTTTGAGAAACAACCGACGAAAAAAAACCCGCCAGAGGCGGGTTTTTTTAGCGTAGCTGAAGATCAGGCACGCCCAATATTCGATGCTTGCTTGCCCTTAGGACCCTGCGTAACGTCGAAGGAAACCTTCTCGCCCTCTTTGAGGGTCTTGAATCCGCCCATGGTGATCGCGGAGAAGTGAGCGAAAAGATCCTCGCTACCATCATCCGGAGTAATGAAACCGAAACCCTTGGCGTCATTGAACCACTTAACTGTACCTGTTGCCATATTGCTACATCCTTGAAAAGAGACTAGATCCGGGCATCGCCCGACTTTCATGTTTGAAATTCAAATTAGGCTTGAACCAAAACATGCAGCCTTTGTACGCTAGTTTTAGCGGAAGCGTCAAGCATTTTTGATTACAAATATTCGCGCAGTGTGGTTTCTGTGCAGAAATTAGCAAATAAAGCGGGTTTGCGCATTCGATAAGTCTGAGTAGAATTGAATCATGGCTAAACAGCATCAGGAAAACTCCGTACTTGAATCGAAGCGCAGCAAGCTCGCGCCTCCCCCTTTATACAAAGTCGTTTTACTCAACGACGACTTCACGCCGATGGACTTCGTTGTTCTTGTGCTACTGAAGTTTTTTTCCATGAATCGAGAACAAGCGACGCAAATCATGCTCAAAGTTCACATGGAAGGGCGTGGAGTCTGCGGAATTTATCCGCGAGATGTCGCGGCTACCAAGGTCGAGCAGGTTGCGACCTTCGCACGTGATAACCAGCATCCGCTGGCGTGCGTAATGGAGGAAAATTGAATGATTGCGCAAGAACTGGAAGTAAGCCTGCACATGGCCTTTGTCGAGGCACGGCAAAAACGTCACGAATTCATCACCGTCGAACACCTTCTGCTGGCGTTGCTCGATAACCCGTCGGCCGCAGAGACCTTGCGCGCCTGCGGCGGCAACATCGAGCAACTGCGACGGGACCTGGGCAAGTTCATCGTTGAGCACACGCCGACGGTGGATGGCACAGAGGATATCGACACGCAGCCGACACTCGGTTTTCAACGGGTGATCCAGCGCGCCATCCTGCACGTCCAGTCGTCGGGCAAAAAAGAGGTCAACGGCGCCAATGTGCTGGTGGCGATTTTCGGCGAAAAGGACTCACACGCGGTTTATTACCTGCAAAAGCAAGGCATAACCCGGCTCGACGTGGTTAATTTCATTTCCCACGGGGTCAGCAAGGTTCCGCAGACCCCGGTGCGCGCTGAAGGCGAAGTTGAAACCGAAAGTGAAGCCCAGACGGCCGCCGGCCCGTTGGAAAGCTACACCATCAACCTCAATGCCCTCGCGCTGCAAGGCAAGATCGATCCGCTTATCGGGCGTGATAACGAGCTGGAACGTGTCATTCAGACCCTGTGCCGCCGGCGCAAAAACAACCCGCTGTTAGTTGGAGAAGCCGGCGTCGGCAAGACCGCCATCGCCGAGGGGCTGGCCCGTCGCATCATCGAAAGCGACGTTCCCGAGATCCTCACCAAAGCCAACATTTACTCGCTGGACATGGGCGCGCTACTGGCAGGAACGAAGTACCGTGGTGACTTTGAGCAGCGATTGAAGGCCGTGCTCAAGCAGCTTGGCGACAATCCGGATGCTATCCTGTTCATCGACGAGATACACACGCTGATCGGTGCAGGATCGGCCTCGGGCGGTACGATGGATGCGTCCAACCTTCTCAAGCCGGCGCTCTCCAATGGCCAGCTCAAGTGCATCGGAGCGACCACCTACAACGAGTATCGCGGCATCTTCGAGAAGGATCACGCACTCTCCCGGCGTTTCCAGAAAATCGACGTGAGTGAGCCTTCCGTTCCCGACACCATAGAGATACTTAAGGGGCTCAAGTCCCGCTTCGAAGCACACCACGGCATTAAGTATTCCGCCGCCGCACTCACTTCGGCAGTCGACCTGTCGGTGCGCTTCATCACGGATCGCCATCTTCCGGACAAGGCCATCGATGTTATTGATGAAGCCGGCGCAGCTCAACGCATCCTGCCAAAGTCCAAACAGAAGAAGATCATCGGCAAGCAGGACATCGAGGAAATTGTTGCCAAGATTGCTCGCGTTCCTTCCACGCAAGTTTCATCAGATGACCGCAGCGCTCTCAAGAATCTCGACCGCGATCTGAAAGCCGTTGTTTTTGGACAGGAACTCGCCATCGATACGCTGGCCAAGGCGATCAAGATGGCGCGCTCCGGATTGGGAACACCCGGCAAGCCGATTGGCAGCTTCCTTTTCTCGGGACCGACTGGTGTGGGAAAAACCGAGGTCGCCAAGCAACTGGCCTACTGCATGGGTATCGAATTGTTGCGCTTCGACATGTCAGAGTACATGGAACGCCACGCCGTTTCGCGGCTGATCGGCGCCCCGCCCGGCTATGTCGGCTTCGATCAGGGTGGGCAGCTTACCGAGGCCGTAACGAAGAAACCTTACTGCGTGCTGCTCCTCGATGAGATTGAGAAAGCGCATCCGGACATTTACAGTATCCTGCTGCAAGTGATGGACCACGGTACGCTGACCGACAACAACGGGCGCAAGGCTGACTTCCGCAACGTGGTCATTATCATGACGACCAACGCTGGTCAGGAATCCATCCAGAAATCGAACATGGGTTTCACCACCACCAAACAGGCTGGTGACGAGATGGTCGAGATCAAGCGGCTCTTCTCCCCCGAGTTCCGTAACCGGCTGGACGCCACCATCTCCTTCAAGGCGCTTGACCATGAAGTCATTCTGCGCGTGGTCGACAAGTTCCTGATGCAACTTGAAGGACAGTTGCACGAGAAAAAAGTTGAGGCGGTTTTCACCGACGAGCTCAAGAAACATTTGGCAATCAAGGGTTTCGATCCGCTAATGGGTGCCCGTCCGATGGCACGCCTGATTCAGGACACCATCCGTTCGGCGCTGGCCGATGAGCTCTTGTTCGGCCGATTGGCCAATGGTGGGCACGTCACCGTTGATCTTGATGGAGACGGCAAGGTCAAGCTGGTATTCGAAGAAGAGACAGCCGAAATAATCTGATCGCTCGTTCAACAAGCGGCCATGCCTCTATCGGCATGGCCGCTTTTTTTCATTCGCGGAGTCACTCAGCATGAATTTCAAAACACCCGATCTTTGTGACGCATTTGAAAGGGAACTTGGAAAGACGCTTCGCGTTGTAGCCCCGATGTTCAAGCACTATGGAGCGCGCACGTCATTTTGCGGCCACATCGTCACGCTTAAGCTGTTCGAGGACAACGCACTTGTACGAACCACGTTCGGCGAAGATGGCAAGGGAAAAGTTCTTGTTATCGACGGCGGTGGCTCCATACGTTGCGCCCTGGTCGGCGATCAGCTTGCTGCGCTTGCGAATAAGAATAGCTGGGAAGGCGTGATTGTTTACGGCTGCATCCGCGATTCCGTAGAGGTGAACATGGTCGACATCGGGGTGCTGGCACTGGATACACACCCGCAACGAAGCCTCAAGAAGGGGGCTGGTGAGCGCGATCTGACAGTCACTTTTGGTGGCGTCAGCTTCAACCCGGGCGACTACCTGTACGCCGATGAGGATGGTGTGTTGGTATCAAACCGGGAGTTGCATCGGTAATCTCGGCGCAAACGAACGACCGGAACACTCACCGCCGAAGTGGACGAACACCACAGACTCTTACATTAGCGCCCGCTAATTGTGCACCGAGTCATTCCACCTGACGACGCAAACACCGTATTGTGAAATACACAATATAATATTATGATTTTATTGGTTTAAAAAAATTCTTATATCTTATATAAGAGTATTGTGGCGCCGCACCATTGTTCGTATAATTGATCTCGTCGATAGCCAGAGAAGGACCGTACGTCCTGGAGCATGGCAGTTCGATTTTCCCCAATTTAGTCATGTTTCGATTTATTGAGAGGTCAACTATGAGCACACGGGCACAACAAATCGCAGCACTCGAGAAGGACTGGGCCGAGAATCCACGCTGGAAAGGCATCAAACGTGGCTATTCCGCCGCTGACGTTGTACGTCTACGCGGTTCCTTTCCGATCGAATACACCCTATCGCGTCGCGCTTCCGAGAAACTTTGGGACCTGGTCAACACCGAACCCTACGTCAACTCCCTTGGCGCCCTTACCGGTGGTCAGGCCATGCAACAGGTCAAGGCTGGTGTGAAGGCGATCTACCTATCCGGCTGGCAGGTTGCCGCTGACAACAACAGCTACGCTTCAATGTACCCGGACCAGTCGCTGTACCCCGTCGACTCCGTGCCAAAGGTCGTTGAGCGCATCAATAGCACCTTCCGTCGTGCTGATGAGATCCAGTGCTCCAAGGGTATTGAACCCGGCCATAAGGATTACATCGACTATTTCGCTCCTATTGTTGCCGATGCCGAGGCCGGTTTCGGCGGCGTGCTGAACGCCTTCGAACTGATGAAAGCCATGATTCGTTCCGGTGCCGGCGGTGTGCACTTTGAAGACCAACTGGCTTCCGTAAAGAAATGCGGCCACATGGGTGGAAAGGTGCTGGTGCCAACCGCCGAGGCTGTCCAGAAACTGATCGCAGCTCGTTTCGCGGCGGACGTCTGCGGTGTACCAACGCTGGTTATCGCCCGCACCGACGCAGAAGCTGCCGATCTATTGACCTCCGACTACGACCCAAACGACAAGCCTTTTGTCACCGGCGAGCGCACCTCAGAAGGTTTCTACAAGACCAGAAAGGGCCTGGAACAGGCCATCTCCCGCGCCGTTGCCTACGCGGAATATGCCGACCTCGTCTGGTGTGAAACCGGCAAACCCGATCTGGAATTTGCGCGCCAGTTCGCCGAAGGCGTTCATGCCAAATTCCCGGGCAAATTGCTGGCCTACAACTGCTCCCCGTCCTTCAACTGGAAGAAGAACTTAGACGATGCAACCATCGCCAGATTCCAGAAGGAACTCGGCGCCATGGGCTACAAGTATCAGTTCATCACCCTCGCCGGCATTCACAACATGTGGTACCACATGTTCGATCTGGCACAGGACTACGTGGCACGCGGCATGACGGCCTACGTTGAAAAGGTTCAGGAACCTGAATTCGCTGCCCGTGATAGAGGCTATACCTTCGTTTCGCACCAGCAGGAAGTGGGCACCGGTTACTTCGATGAAGTAACCACCGTAATCCAGGGCGGAGCTTCATCCGTTACAGCGCTGACTGGCTCGACGGAGGAAGAACAGTTTCACTGATCTGATTGATAGTTTGCCTGCTTCCCTGATGAGCCCCACTTGCTGTAGCAAGTGGGGCTCATTTTCATTGGCGCTTCAGACCCGGGAGACTTCAGGAAACTGTTAGCATATCTCCCCGCTGAAACAGGAAATTCCTAGAGACGCCTGACTTTAGCCAGATTGGCTATCACTGGATGAGAAAACTAGAATGCATGGATTGATGGATCTGCACAGCCACACCACGCGTTGCTGCCACGCGACGGGAGCAATGGCGGCTTACGCACAACGCGCCCTGGATTTGGGCTTGACCGATTTCGGCTTCTCCGACCACAGCCACTGGATGCTGCGTTCGGCCGGAAAACGCTACGCCATGCTGGCCCATGAGCTGGAACTCTACGTTGCTGACGTGAAACGATTGCAGGTCGAATTCAACCGTGAAGGGCCAAGCCCCTTCCATATCCGACTGGGAATGGAAATGGACTTCATCCCGAGCCGTATTGGGCTAGCGCGCGAGATTCAGGAACGCTACGACTGGGATTACATCATCGGTTCGGTGCATAACATCGGCTTCGAGAAGTTGCAGGAGCCGGAAATGTACGACAACTGGTCAATCGACGACGTTTGCGAACTCTATTTCCATAACGTTGGATTGATGGTTCGCGAGCGCTATTGCGACATCGTCGGGCATCTCGACCTCCCCAAGAAAATGGGACATCGACCGCATGGCGGACTGATGCCCTTTATCGAACCGCTCATCCCGGAACTCCTGACGGCGGGCATGGCCGTTGAGATCAACACTTCGGGGCTGGACAATCCAGCGCAGGAATTCATGCCGGGCTGGGAAATAATCGAAGCATTGTCAAAAGCGGGAGTGCCGCTGACCTTGGGCTCGGATGCCCACACACCGCAACAGGTGGGACGACACTTCGCCGAGGCGCTGGCCGGACTACGCCGGCTCGGCGTACGTCAATTAGTCCGCTTTGAGCACCGGCAGACAATATCGGTTCCACTGGACCACCTGATGTAATTTATTAAGCCTATTCTGGCGGTTCAAAGCTCGCTGTTATCGACCCAGTCGTTCGGACTTGCTTCGACGATCTCCAGGAAGGTAGACAGCACCTCAGGGTCGAACTGCGTGCCGGACGCCTTACGCATGTAGCTGATCGCTTTAGCGACGGGCCATGGCTCCTTGTAAAGCCGCCGGTGTACAAGCGCATCAAATACGTCGACCACGGCAACGATTCTTGATGCCAGAGGAATCTCAGCTTCCTTCAGCCCTCTCGGATATCCGCTACCGTCGTAACGCTCATGATGGCCTCCCGCAATCTGTGCCCCAAAGGAGAGATAGCTTTCGCCATTAATCAGGTTAGCCGCACGCTCAAGGATATCCTGCCCCTTCCGTGCGTGTTCTTTCATGATCGTACGCTCTTCCTGCGTCAGAATTCCCGGCTTGAGCAACACATGATCCGGCGTCGCCACTTTACCAACATCATGAAGGATGGAGGCTACGCCAACCATGGCCTTGAACGTATCCGAAACGTCACCAGGAAACTTTCCCTTTTCGTGTAATCGCGCAACAAGCGCATTGGTCAGACGCTTCACACGGACGATATGACTGCCCGTGCTTTCATCGCGGAATTCCGCCAGATCGGCAAGCGCAATGACGGTTGCCTCATTCGACGCACGCAACTGTTGATAGAGGTAAAGATTATCGAAGGCCGAACCCATGCGGTCACAAAAAACGCCCAACAGATCTTTCTGAAAGTCTTCAAGCGGCCAGGGCGGTGTAAAAACAATAACGAAGCGATAGCCGTTCTGCGTCGAAAAATGTAAAACGTCATACGGATGCTCAAAGTGATTGCGCGCAAGAGCAAAGACCCTCCTGACCAGCCCGAAAAACGGATGGTCTTCACTCGCTTTCTCCCTCGCCGTCAGATCGGCAAACCTTCCGGTCCCGGCCACAACATCAAAATCCTGTTCACGATCTGCTTTTGAGCTGAGCCGCTTGGCACATAGCATGCCGTCTGCTCCCACACCCAAAATAGCGCTGATCTGGGACAGAACACCGGACGAAAATTCCTGCAACGAACTGTATTGATACAGATTCTCCGTTCCCTCGAGAATCCGGTGCAGTCCCTGACGTGAAAGATCAATAATCAGCAGGCTCTCATAGGTCCGTAACGATGCAATCACCACCACGAACAGCTTGCGGGCCGTCAACTCGGTCTTGGATTTGTAATCATTGATATCGTACTTAACGATCACTTCCTCTTCCGGCGCCTGCCCTGGCTGCCCGGTACGCAAAACGATGCGAACCAGCTGATTGTTGAGCTCCCCACGTATTCGGGCCGCCAGACGCAGACCCGCATCGTCCGTCTCCATCACCACATCGAGCAACATAATGGCGATATCCGGGTGCCTTTCAAGAAGCTCAAATCCTTCTGCGGCTGAATAGGCCGAGAGAATCTCGAGAGAACGACCACGAAAAAGCAGACCACGAAGCGCCAGGCCGGTCATGGCATGGACGTCCGGCTCATCATCAACGATCATGAGCTTCCACGGACGCAGATAACTCAACTCCCGGCCAGCATCGCTGGCGTTGGTGTCGTCTACCAGCCAACTGTCGTCAAAGCTTCCAGGTTCTGTCATTTCGTGCTCCCTCCACGCACCTTCTCCATTAATACCATTGGAATACGAACCGTAAAAATCGTTCCTTGAGCGATGTCGCTTACCACTTTAACTGTGCCACCCAGGCGCTGGGTGACAATGTTGGACACAATATTCAACCCAAGTCCGGTCCCGCCTTCAGATCGACGTGTGGTAAAAAACGGCTCAAACAACCTTGGAATGTTTTCCGGCGGAATGACCTTTCCGTTGTTGGCGCACTCGATGACGACCCATTTTGACTCCATCCGTGCGTCAACCGCGATCTCACCTTCGGCTCCCGCTTCAAAACCGTGCGTCAGCGCGTTACTTACCAGATTCGTCAGCACCTGCGCCAGCAGGCCAGGATAGGTATCCATTTCGATATCAGTCGGACAGGAAATCCGTACACTGATTGCAGTTTTCTTGTACATCGGGCGCAGACTCGTCAGAACGTCGTTCAGATAACCCTTGAGATCGAAGGTCCGACGCACTTCCGACGTTTCATCGGCTGCCACCTGCTTGAAACTGTTGATCAGATAGGCGGCTCTCTCGGCATTATTCAGAACAAGTTGTGCGCCCTCAATCACCGAAGCAATGAACTGGAGGATTTCGGACTTTTTAATGGCTCCTTGACTCATCAGCTTTTCGATCCGCTGCCCCTCTTCAACCAGAAAAGACGCGCCAGTCACGGTTATTCCAACCGGCGTATTGATTTCATGCGCAACCCCGGCGACCAACGCCCCCAGGGCAGCAAATTTCTCAGCCTGAACCAGGCTCTCCTGGGCAAGCTTGAGCGAATCCATTGCCTCGGTCAGTTCATTGTTGCTCTTGCGCAAACTCTGTTCAGCCTCGGTTCGTCTATCGATATCCGAAACCAACCGTCGTTCGATCTGGTTGAAGGCATCGACTACCTCGCCAAACTCGTCGCGGCCCTTGATCTTGAGTTCACCCACCTGAGGATTTTGCGCCAACTCCTTGAAGGCACGTGACAACTGAGCCAAGGGGCTGATGACCATGCGGCTCATGACTGAATACAGCGCAAATCCAAGCACAGCATTGAGAATGAGGATCTCGATTATGCGGTTACGCAATTGCTCGGCCAGCAATCCGTCAACTTGATCACGAGAGAAGCTGATCTGCGCGTACCCCACCTCAATATTGGATTGCTTGGCCTGCCTGTCCGGGTCGGTGCTGAAAATCACGTGCAACGACACGCGCATGGTGTCTTCTGCCTTTGTTTTCCTTTCCGTCTCCTCCGCCATATTGCCAATAGCATCCCTGTTACGATAAACGAACAGGTTATCCGACGCATTTGCCGCTCCGTACGCTATCTGATAGATACTGATTTCATTGATGTCCGGCGATGAATCAAATTCAAAGTTAACAATGCTGACGGCCTGTTCCTTGTCGTAATTCCAGATCGCGTTGACCAGATTCGCCTGAAGCCTTTTGGCGATTTCCTGCTTGCGCTCTTCAAAGCGCGCATCCAGTTCGCTGCGCAGGGAATAATAAAAGAACGTGCTGGAAGCGACCAGAACGGCCGTTACCAGCAGAAATAACAGGAGATTCAGCTTGAACCGCATCGATTCCCTTCAGCTTCAACGTCCTGAACACGCGCGGGCCCCGGTCGCGCTAGCGAGAACTCAAGCGGTCAGACTGCAAAAACGCTTCATATCGACGTTGCCTCCGCTGATGATTACACCAATGCGCTGGTCATGCAACTGTGATTTCATCTCGCGCGCGGCGGCAAAACCCAGGCAACCAGTGGGTTCAACCACTAGTTTCATGCGTGCAGCAAAAAATCGCATGCAGTCGATCAACTGCATGTCGGAGGCTGTGAGAATGTCGTCCACATCGCGACGAATGATCGCGAACGTATAGGCACCAAGGTGCTGCGTCTGCGCGCCGTCAGCGATGGTTGTCGGCGTATCGATATGCACGATGGCACCGGAACGGAATGAGCGTTGCCCATCATTGCCTGCTTCGGGTTCAACGCCATACAACTTGCATTGTGGCGCGAGCGCACGCGTCGCCAACGCAGAACCGGAAAGCAGACCGCCGCCACCGAGGCAGACGAACAGGGCATCAAGTGCCCCCACCTCTTCAAACAGTTCTTTTGCCGCCGTTCCCTGCCCCGCGATCACATCGGGATGATCATAAGGCGGAATGAGTGTCATCCCGTGATCTTCTGCCAGCTTGCGGCCAATTTCCTCGCGGTCTTCCTTGTAGCGATCATAGATCACAACACTTCCTCCGTAGCCTCTCGTCGCGGCAACCTTGCTGGCAGGGGCGTCGTTCGGCATAACGATCGTAGACGTAATGCCAAGCAAGGATGCCGAGAGAGCGATCGCTTGCGCATGATTTCCCGACGAAAAAGTCACTACACCAGCACGTCGCTGCCGCTCGTCGAACTTCGACAAGGCGTTGAACGCGCCGCGAAATTTGAAGGCGCCCATGCGCTGCAAGTTCTCGCACTTGAAAAAGACCTTTGCACCGATTTCCTGATCAACCGTGCGCGAGGTCATGACCGGCGTACGATGCGCATGGCCTTTGATTCGCTCGGCTGCCGCCGCAACATCCTCGTAAGTGGGTAAATTCAGCATGATTGCAATCCTTTCAGGCGGGTTTGAATTCGCTACCAGGGCCACGCGACGCGGGTGCCCGTCTGGGTCGCGTCAGCGCGTTCCTGTAGCGCCCGGGCGACGGTCAGGTCCTGCAAAGCCAATCCCGTCATATCGAAGAGCGTGATGTCATCGGATCGCCGGTTGTAATGCGCCTTGCGCGCCAGCAGGTCGCCCAGCGAGATACATGTTAATTCGGGAGCCCACTGGGTCTCGCCGATCTGTCGAGCTTGCGTCGCATCGTCAACAAACAGGCGAACCCGCTGCAGCAGACCGTCGGGAAGTTCACGTTTACCACGGGTGTCGGTACCGACACAGTTGAGGTGAGTTCCTGGCTGAACCGACTCCAGGTCGAACAGTGCGCCAGAGCCTGGAGTGGCCGTGATCACCACATCACTCGCCGCGACGGCCGAGTTGCAATCTGTTGCCAGCGAAATAGCGCAGCGAGTAGCAAATTGAGCCTCAAAGCTCTCATCCACTCGTCCATCACGGGTTATGTAGCGGACCATGGAAAGCGTCGGCATCATGCGCAGCGAAAAATTGAGTTGTGCCCGCGCCTGAACACCCGTGCCAAAAACGCACAGTTGCGTACTGTCGGCCCGTGCCAGCCGCACCAGACCCAGCGCGCCAGCGGCTCCGGTACGCATCGTCGTGACCGCATTGCCATCGATAACGCAGCTTGGCCGGCCGGTGGCGGGATCAAACAAAAGAATGGTTGCCTGATGTGATTCGCTGCCCAGGCGGCCATTATCCGGCCAGAATCCGGCTGCCTTGAAACCGAGCAAACCCTGCTCTTGGACATCTCCCGACTTGATTCCGAAGATACCGCCCGTATCAAGCCGCTCTCTGACGACAGGAAAAACGCGGCCTTTGCCCTGGCTATGCAAAACAAAGGCTTCGCGTACGGCTTGCAACGCCATATCCGGCTGCAACAAGGCTTCGACTTCATCCTTGTTGAGTAACAGCAAGCGCGAACTATTTGACATCGCCATACACCGTTGCTCGCGACACACCCAGGTGCAGCGCGACAATGTCCATGGCTCGGCGTACGTCCAGGCAGCCGCTCTCCTTTAACTCGCGCATCAGAACACGCCGATCCTCGGCCTTAAGCGAACGCGGCGTGGTCGCCAGACGCGCAGCATACTGGTCGATACGGCTCCTGATCGACTCCGCGCCGAGCGAAGCCGGTTGCGCGGCAAAGAAACCCATGTGCTGCCGGATCGATTCGGCATTGTCCGGATCAAGCGATTCATGCAACCCCACGGGCGCCCCTACACTGCCGAACTGCCCCAGCACACTTTGCAGGCTGCGGAAAATCGTCAGATCCACATTCACGCACAAGGCGGCGATATAGCGCCCGCTCGAATCCTTGATGCCGATTGACGTGCTCTTCGCCTGACGGCCATCGGCAAACTGGTTCGCGTAGTTGGCAACGATCTGCGGGAATCCCGGATCGGAAATGCGCGCCAGACCCAATTCAGTGGCTGGAGCACCTACCTCGCGTCCCGACAGGTTGTTGTAGATCGCCGCGATGGCGTGCTCGGGATGCATGAGGTCATGAACCACAACTTCACAGAACGGCGCAAAAGTCTCGCCGAGACCTTGAGCCACCTGGCTGATCTGTTCAAGGAGCATGTGCTGTTCGCTGGTTCGCTTTTTCATATGTACAGATTATCCAGTTCTGTACACATCGTCAACACAGAAGCACCGGGCCAGAACGCCCGCCAATAGGCGATCTACAAAAGACCTATCTGGAGAAGCGCATGCCTATTAGCTTGCAGGGCATCTCACCTTGACGTTTCGTGGGCAACAAGACACACTGATTTCGTTACGCCGTCCGGGCAGCCAGTAGCACTAGCAGCAACTCGATTCGCGCCTGCCACGGCGACATCGCTGCGGCGGGACCGACCTCCGCTCCGACAAGCACGCCGCCATTGCAGCGGGAACAGCGCCACACCGGAATTCCTGCCGACCTGGCCACATCAAGCGCCAATTGCAGAGACTGGTGAATGGTGCCATTGCCGGTCGCCGCAACCACCAAACCCTTTACACCGGCAGCGCATAACGCATGGACGGCATCTCCCCGACTGCCGGCATGACTGACAACGATTTCCACCCATGGCCAGCGCGCCGCATCGACATCAAGAAGTGACAATCCAAGTGGCGTTCCGATTGGCCAATCACGGAAGCGCCGAAGATGACCTTCTTCGACGACACCCAGCACCCCGGCGTCACCCGATTCGAAGGCATCGACCCGATAGGTATGCACCTTGCGCACATCACCAGCGGCATGAACGCGGCCAGCCAGCACGGCGACAACCCCGCACGCACCTGGAATACGCGCCACGGCCACGGCGTCGAGAAGATTCTGCGGGCC
>JFJP01030232.1_pt1 | contig 13175 bp, 14 predicted proteins | sample 431651 | NCBI WGS metagenome assembly JFJP01 (sample SAMN02602958, study PRJNA72255) | Microbial mat metagenome, whole genome shotgun sequencing project. | biome: fresh water; feature: sink hole; material: water; isolation source: purple microbial (photo- and chemosynthetic) mats found in...
TCATGCTGCCCAAGATTCAGGGCGCGTGGGATATTCATTTCGCCGATCAGTTACTGGCGCAACTGGAAGCCAAATATGGCGTGAAAAAGCCACTGATGATTCACGCCATTCTGGAAACCGCGCTCGGCGTCGCCAATGTCGATGAAATCGCCAACGCCAGTCCCCGGATGCAGGGTATGAGCCTTGGTCCCGCCGATCTGGCCGCGTCACGGCGGATGAAGACCACCCGGGTCGGTGGCGGCCATCCTGATTACATCGTGCGTACTGATCCCGATCCGAAGAATCCCGACGCGGTACGGCCTACGGCGCAACAGGATCTGTGGCACTACACCATGGCCAAAATGGTCGATGCCTGCGCCAGCGTCGGGGCGCTGCCTTTCTATGGCCCGTTCGGTGACATCGCCGATTTGACCGCTTGCGAAGACCAGTTCCGCAATGCCTATCTGATGGGCTGCGTCGGCGCGTGGAGTCTGCACCCCAACCAGATCGCCATTGCCAAGCGGGTATTCAGCCCGAAAGCCGATGAAGTCGCCTGGGCCAAGCGGGTGGTTGAAGCCATGCCCGATGGCAGCGGCGCGGTGATGATCGACGGTAAAATGCAGGATGACGCGACCTGGAAACAGTGCAAAGTCGTGTTGAACCTCGCCCAGCTTATCGCCAGCCGCGACGCCGAATACAAGGCGCTGTACGGGTTCTAAATCACCCTCACCCCCAACCCCTCTCTCACGAGGAGAGGGTTGAGGGTTTGAAAAAATGCCAAGAAAAATCAGAGAATTGATTCAAGAACTCAAAAATGCCGGTTTTTACCGGATTCCGGGTGGTGGAAAAGGATCGCACCGTAAATTTGTCCATGACCGATATGCAGGTGCCGTAACCATCAGTGGAAAAACCGGTGATGATGCTAAGCCTTATCAAACAGTACAAGTTCAAACTGCGATTGAAAAAGTGACGCTATGAGAAAGAGTGATCTATACCATAAATGGGTAGAATGGAGTGATGAAGATCAGGTTTATATTGGAAAATGTCCTGATTTAATGACTGGAATTCATGGAGATAATCCAGTTAAGCTCTATAGTGAATTATGTGAAGTTATTGAAGATGTTATCCACCATTTTGAAACTGAAGGACGTACTCTGCCCAAGCCCTGCATTCGCCCCATGCAGGAAGTCGCTTAAAATCCAATAGAGTGGAGATGTCCTATGGCCTACAGTGACTTCACTCTGGAAACCGCAATAGCCAGTTTGGGTGTTGCAACAGAATTAACCACACTATTTCCCGACCTCAGTCCACTGCCTATCCCGGCCTGGCTTCACGACACGCTCTACAGACGCACTCCACTGGCGCTGATTTCCGAAAAGGCGCGCAGTGAATTTATCGTCGTTCCCATTCTGCTGGCCAGTCGTGAACTATCTCATGAAAAACTGGCGATTTATTCCGGGCAAAGGTTGGATGTTGACCCAAAAAAAGGTCTCGTTGGCGAGTGCGATTTTATTCTGGCATTATCACCACCGATTCTACCTCTGCGTTCGCCGATAATGACACTGGTCGAGGCTAAAAAGAATGATATTGAAGCCGGTTTAGGTCAGTGCATTGCACAAATGGCTGCGGCGCAACTCTTCAATAAAATTCATCATCAACCCGATATTCCTATCTTTGGTTGCGTCACGACTGGAGAAATCTGGCAGTTTTTAAGACTCACTGATTCTGTCGTTTCCATGGATGAACAACGCTATTATCTGGACAATCTCGGGATTATTCTGGCGGTTGTTCAGTGCATTATTGCTCAGGAATTAACTTTTACCGGAATACCCCCATGATTGCTCCCTTCTCCATTGCCCGTTTGCCGCGCATCGAATTTGGCGCTGGCGGTATTAAAAAACTCCCCGGCCTGATCGCTCAATACGGCAACCGGGTACTCCTGGTCACTGGCCAGCGGTCCTTCCCGGAATCTCCGCACTGGCCAGCATTGTTGACTGCGCTGGAAAAGGCGGGCATCCACTGGGCACAGGTGCGAATTACTGATGAACCCTCGCCGCAGAATGTGGATGACGCCGTTTGCCAATTCCACGGCCAGGGTTTCACTGTCGTAGCCGGGATCGGCGGCGGCAGTGTGCTGGATGCGGCTAAAGCGATTGCCGGTTTGTTGCCTGTCGGCGATTCGGTCATGGACTATCTGGAAGGCGTCGGCTCGGAAAAGCCTTACCACGGTCCCGCCCTGCCGTTTATTGCTGTTCCCACCACCGCTGGCGCGGGCAGCGAAGCGACCAAGAACGCCGTGCTGAGTGTGCGCGGCCCCAACGGCTTCAAAAAATCCTTCCGCGACGACCAACTGGTTCCCGAATACGCCCTGCTGGATCCCGATCTACTGGCCTCCTGTCCCCCGCCGCAGATCGCTGCCAACGCCATGGACGCGCTGACGCAGTTACTGGAATCCTATGTCTCCATCAAAGCCAATCCCGTCACCGACGCCCTGGCGGAAAGCGGCCTCAGCGCCGTGCGGGATGGCCTGTTCGCTTGGTATGAGAACGGTGAGAACGCTGCCGCTGGCCGCGCTCGGATGGCCTATGCAGCGCTACTGTCCGGCGTGTGTCTGGCGCAAACCGGTCTGGGATCGGTGCATGGCCTCGCTTCCCCACTGGGTGCCTTCTTCCCGATTCCGCATGGCGTGGTCTGCGGTACGCTGGTCGGCGCGGCAACCCGCATCAATCTGGTCGCGCTGCGGGAACGTGATCCTGACAACCCGGCCTGGCGCAAATACGCCCGCGCCGGCGACCTCCTGCATGACCGGCATTTCCCCAGTCCCGAAGAAGGCCACGCCGCACTGCTGGCCTTGCTGAATGAATGGACTGAACGGCTGAACCTGCCGCGATTGAGCGCCTACGGAATTCAGGCGAGTGATTTCCCGCACGTCGTCGCCCATTCCCGTGGCAGCAGCATGAAGACCAATCCGCTGGTTTTGAGCGATGCCGAAATTACCGACATCCTGCGGCAACGGCTTTAGGCCCTGTCCTGTACCAAAAAACAGCAAGGAGAACCCATTATGCCGATGATCCGCTCAATCACTGGCCTCGCCGCCCTGTCCGGTCTGCTACTGCTGGTGACCGCCCATGCCGTTGATCCCGCCTCGCCGGTGGGGAAATGGCGCACCATCGACGACCAGTCCGGCAAGCCCAAGAGTATCGTGCACATTACCGACGATAAGGGCATCCTGACCGGCAAGATTGTGGAATTGCTGGAAGGTGCCAACGAGAAAACGTGCAGTAAATGCGAAGGCAACTTGAAGGATAAGCCGCTGGTGGGGATGAAAATCCTGTGGGATTTGAAGAAGCAGGGCGATGAATGGACGGAGGGCAAGATTTTCAATCCCGCCGATGGTGGTACCTACAATAGCAAAGCCAAACTGGCTGACGGCGGCAAGACGCTGGAGGTCACGGGCAAATGGCTGTTCTTCAGCAAGCAGCAACAGTGGCAGCGAGTGGACTGAAGTCCATGCTCCCCGCTCCCACAAAGAGCGGGGTCGAAGATGCGGGTTTTAGGCCACTCGCAATAAAAATCACTTTAACCGCGTATGAGGATTGAGCCACAGAAAGACACGGAAGACACGGAAAAAAGCATCTTCCGTGTTTTTCCGTGTTTTTCCGTGGCCAGGTTCGGAAGGGTAAGGGACTATTTTTTGCGAGTTGCCTTATTCCGCCACTGGCCGAACGTCCGGGACGGGAAGGCCGTGCTGCCGACAGGTCGCCGTCAGCGTGTTCAGCAACAGACAAGCAATGGTCATCGGCCCCACCCCGCCCGGTACCGGCGTAATCGCCCCAGCCACTTCTACGGCCGCATCGAAATCCACATCCCCGACCAACCGCCCTTTACCATCCGGGGTGGGAATGCGGTTAATGCCCACGTCAATCACCGTCGCGCCCGGCTTGATCCAGTCGCCCTTGACCATCTGCGCCTTGCCCACCGCGGCGATTAGAATATCCGCCCGCCGACACTCCTCCGCCAGATCGCGGGTGCGGGAATGCGCTAGGGTCACGGTGCAATGCTCCCGCAGTAGCAGCGCTGCCATCGGCTTGCCGACGATATTGGAACGCCCCAGCACTACCGCTCGCTGACCGGCCAATGACCCGGCATACTCTTTGAGCATCATTAGGCAACCGAGCGGCGTACAGGGCACCATCGCGGCTGCCCCTACCGCCAACAACCCGGCGTTCAATGGATGGAAACCATCCACATCCTTGCTCACGGCAATCGCCGCGATCACCGCCTCCGGGTCAATCTGCTTGGGCAGGGGCAACTGCACCAGAATCCCGTTGACCGCCGGGTCCTGATTCAAGTCGGCAATCCGCGCCAGCAATTCCGCCTGAGTCGTCGTCACCGGCAAGCGCTGTTCAAAAGAATTCATGCCCGCTTCCCGAACCTGTAAGCCCTTGTTGCGGACATAAATCTGGCTGGCGGGATCTTCGCCGACCAGCACCACCGCCAAACCGGGCGTTAAACCGTGTTCGGCTTTGAGCTGAGCGACCTGCGCAGCAATCGCCGTGCGCAACCGGGTCGCAAACTGTTTACCGTCAATAATGGCAGCCTTGGCCATGAGTGTCCTCGTCATCACTGGAAATTGACCGACGATTTTACCAAGCTTTGCGCGAAAGACCCGCCTCGGATGATCTTTCAAATCGACCGACCGATACGAATGCCCCGAACCGCGTTAACCTTCCCGGAGCGCGGCAATCACCGGTGCCGTCTCCGGCCATACCCCGCGCCATAAATAGAACGATTCCGCCGCCTGTTCTACCAGCATTCCCAGTCCATCCACCGATTGCGCCGCACCCTGCTCGCGCCCCCAGCGCACAAACGCGGTCGGCTCCCGGCCATACATCAGGTCATAGCACCAGCCGCCCGCCGCCAATAGACCCTCCGGCAGTGGCGGTACGGCATCTTCCAAACCCGCCGCCGTCGCATTGATAACCAGGTCAAACTGGCGTCCGGCCAACTCGGCGAAACCACTGGCTGTCACTCGTCCCAGGTCGCTGAACCGCACCGCCAAACCCAGGGCTTTCTCCACAGTACGGTTGGCAATGACCACCAGCGCTGGTCGTTCGGCGAGCAGCGGTTGCAACACCCCACGCGCTGCGCCACCCGCACCCAGTAGCAGAATCCGCCGACCGGCCAGCGAAACGCCATGATTGATCATCACATCGCGCACCAGTCCCGGCCCATCGGTGTTCTCCCCCCGCATACCACCCGATCCAAACACCAAAGTATTCACCGCCCCGGCTCGTTCCGCCCGGACACTCAGAATATCGGCGAACACCCAGGCGTCCTGTTTGAACGGCACGGTCACGTTCAACCCCTTGCCGCCCGCCGCGTAGAAAGTTCGTGCAGCAGCAGCAAATTCGCCGGGTTCCACCAGAATGGCGCGGTATTCCAGCGATTGGCCGGTTTGCACGGCGAATAGCGTGTGAATACGGGGCGATTGGCTATGGGCAATGGGATGCCCCATTACCGCGTATTGATCAATAACCGTCGTCATAAAGTTTTCCTGGTAAGCCCACCACCAACCCACAGTCGTTCAATCGTCCACATCATCAGGATCGACCCCCAACGCCCGCAAGCGCTCGGCGAGGCGTTCAGCGCGGGCAGACGCCCGGGCGGCGCGGGCAGACGCCCGGGCAGCGTGGGCAGATTCCTCAGCAGCCCGTTCCTCGGCAAGATGCTTGAGTTGCTGTTCTTCGGCAGCGCGTTCCTCGGCGGCGTACCTTAACCGGGCTAATTCCGTTGAATGCAGAAACGGCTGGCCATCCGGATGATAGATTTCCAGCGTATCCGGACGCAGAACCAAGCGAATGCCGAGTCGCGGACTGATCCAGCCATTCAGATGCGTCACCGCTTTCAATTCGCCCTGTCGCCGCTGGTAAATTTCCAGGCGATGCCGCTTGGGATCATAGAGGTAGTACTCCTCCACGCCATATTGATCGTAGAACCGCCACTTGTTCGCCATGTCCAGTCGGCTATTCGAGGGCGATAACACCTCAAACACCACCTGCGGGGCGATACCGTCCTCTTCCCATTGCAAATAGGTGCTGCGTCGCCCCTTGGGTCGCCCAAACGCCACCAGCACATCCGGTGCCATCGGCCCCGCTTGCTGCCGGTCTGGCACCGGGTACCACAGCAGATCTCCGGCCACAAACACATCCTCCCGATCTGCAAAGAGAATTTCTAGGTTCTCCTTGATCTTAACCAGCCAGTCGTAATGCTCGGTATTCTCCGCCATCGGTTGGCCATCGCTCTCCGGATAGGGGTCAGTTGGGTCGTAATAGGCCAGGGGATTCATGGGCATTGCCTCTCTTTAACAATGGAACTCGCAACCGTTCTTCAAAATCGGCAGGCAGTGCATATTGCAGTAACGCCTCGCCATTGTCGCCAAGCAACAGATCCAAGCCCAGCGCCGGATACAGCCAATGTGCCCCGCCTTCCGCAGCAATGCGCTCCGTCGGTTCACCGAATCGCTGACGCACCAGATCGGCGTCAAATTTGACCACCGGCATATAGGTAATGGCGGTGACCATGCCTCCCAGCGCCAACTCCTGATTGGCCTCGGCCACCGGATAACGGTGACTCCCGCTCGCCGTGGGCTTGCTCTCACCAGCATGACTTTTCAACGCTGCCAACGCCGTCTCCGGCAACCGCGCCGCCAGTACCATGCGCACATTCAAACCGCCCAGCACGGCATCCCGGAAATACGCTTCCAGATTCAGCCGCCCGTCCCGATCTTCAAACAGCCCCAGGTCGTAACGCCGCCCCAGCTTTGCCACGGCTTCCCGCAACGAACTTTCACCCAGCGTCAGGCCAAACACGGTCAACGTCGTTCCGCCCGAACCGGGGCTGATCTGCCAGGGCAAATCCTGACCCGGCGCTGACGACTGGCCACCCGGCGGACGCATGATGAACAGGAAGAACACGGCCAGCGCCACGCTCAACGCGGCTAATAACCACACTTTCCCGTATTTCATCGCACGGATTGCAGCCAGCCGGCCGCCCGTCCCGCAAAGTAGGTCAAAATCGCATCGGCACCCGCCCGCTTGATCGCCAGTAACGACTCCATCACCACCGCCTGCTCATCCAACCAGCCATTGCGAGCCGCCGCCATGAGCATGGCGTACTCACCACTGACCTGGTAGACGAACGTCGGGGCAGCGAACTGATCCTTGACCCGGCGCACGATGTCCAGATAAGGCATCCCCGGCTTGATCATCACGATGTCCGCGCCCTCATCCAAATCCATCGCCACTTCACGCAACGCTTCATCGCTGTTGGCCGGATCCATCTGATAGCTGTACTTGTTGCCCTTGCCCAGTGCGCCCGCCGAACCGACCGCATCGCGGAACGGACCGTAGAAACTGGAAGCGTATTTGGCGGAATAGGCCAGAATGCGGGTATGAATAAAATCATGGGCTTCCAGCGCCTCACGGATCGCTGCAATCCGCCCGTCCATCATGTCCGAAGGCGCGACAATATCCGCCCCGGCCTCGGCGTGAGACAGCGCCTGCCGAACCAGTACCGTCACCGTTTCATCATTCAGCACATAGCCGGAAGCGTCGATCAGGCCATCCTGACCGTGACTGGTGAACGGGTCCAGCGCCACGTCGGTAATGATCCCCAGTTCGGGAACCGCCGCCTTGAGCGCCCGCACCGCTCGCTGCGCCAGACCGTTGGAATCGTAAGCGGCAACCGCATCCAGCGACTTCGCTTCCGGCGCAGTTACCGGAAACAGCGCTACCGCCGGTATGCCAAGGGTCGCCAGCATCTCCGCCTCGCGTAGCAGTTCATCAATCGTCAGCCGCTCCACGCCGGGCATCGACGCCACCGGCTCGCGGCCCTTCTCTCCCTCAATGACAAACAGTGGCTGGATAAGATCGGCAGGCGTTAGCACCGTCTCGCGCACCAGACGGCGGGAAAAATCGTCATGGCGCATCCGGCGCGGGCGAGCGCCAGGAAACTGACCGGAGATGATCTGAGCGAATCGGGACATGCGAATATCCTTGAGAATAGCGGGTCAAATGACCGGCCTGTTGATAATAATGCGGCATTATAGCCCGATGGGAGTCCCTTTATGACTGAGTGGCTACACCACGAATCCCTCTTCCGACTGAGCAGTTTTTTCACCGTCCTGCTGGCGATGATGCTCTGGGAATGGCGGCGACCGCGCCGCATCCTGAGCTTGCCACGCCCCCGGCGCTGGCCGGCAAATCTCGGCATCGTCGTCGTGGACAGCGTGATTGTACGGCTGACGTTCCCGGTGCTGGCAGTCGGCGCAGCGCAATGGGCGGAGGCGCGGGGCTGGGGTCTGCTCAACGCGCTGGAAGCCCCGTTCTGGCTGGCATTCATTGTTTCGCTGCTGGCGCTGGATCTGGTCATCTACACCCAGCATGTCGCCTTTCACAAGGTTCCCGTGCTGTGGCGACTGCACCGGATGCACCATACCGACCTGGATTTCGACGTGACCACCGCGCTGCGTTTCCATCCCCTGGAAATCGTCCTGTCGATGCTGATCAAACTGGCGGTCGTCGTGCTGCTGGGCGCACCGCCGATAGCGGTGATGCTGTTTGAAGTCATGCTGAACGCCACCGCGATGTTCAACCACGGCAATGTCAGCTTGCCGCCCCGCTGGGACCGGTGGCTACGCTGGCTGGTGGTTACCCCTGACATGCACCGCGTGCATCACTCGGTGCGTGTGGTGGAAACCGACAGCAATTTCGGCTTCAACCTGCCCTGGTGGGATCGGCTGTTCGGTACATATCGCGATCAACCACGGGAAGGTCATACCGGGATGACCATCGGTCTGGAGTATTTCCGCGACCAGCGGGCGATCAGCCTGTATGAACTGTTGCGGCAACCGTTCCTGACCGCGTCTTTCCAACCCGCGGGCAACCCGCCTTAACGCTATCGCCGCGATCCCTTACTGAATCGTTAAGGGTTGCCATGCGAATCCGCAATGCAAATCTGCACGGGATAGCGACAAACTAAACCGCTCATAAGGAGAATGTCTGATGAAAATTGCTGTGACCAGCCAGAACCGCCGCACGATCACCGAACATGCCGGCAAGTGTCGCAAGTTCTGGATTTATGATATTGACCAAGGCCAAATCGCCGGCAGAAACCTGCTGGAATTGCCTATGGAACAATCCTTTCACGAAAGCTCGCCGCGTGATCGGCATCCACTGGACGATGTCCAGGTACTGATTGCCGCCAGTATGGGACCGGGGTTGCATCAACGGCTGTCCGCCAAGGGCATCATGGCGCTGATGACTCAGGAAACCGATCCTGACGTGGCGGTAGCCGCCTATTTGCAAGGGACGCTGACTGGCGGCGCGGGTTCCTGCGATCACGGCGCTGAGCATCACCATCACCCGCATCACCACTCGTGAACCGTTGATTGATCTGACGGAGGTTATCGCCATGTCCACTTCACCACTGCTCGATATCGGCGTCCTGCAACGGTTGAAAATCCGCTGCATTTCTGAAACCGGCTGGTTTGATACCGCCACCGTCTTTGATGACATCAAGACGGCGGGCGGTGCGGAAACCGACCAATACACGATTCCCTGGCCCCCGTTCGGGGCGTTGCACCCTGACAATGCGGCGGGATTCTCGGCATTGCTGGAGGCCGAGACGACCGATGGCGCGATGCGTCGAATACTGTTCGACACCGGCTGGAATCCGGCCTGGATGGATCGGCGCTTTGCCGAAGAAGGGATTGACCTATTGTTGCAACAAGGCCAGATCGAGGCGCTGGTCATCAGCCATGAGCATTTCGATCACTTCTGGGGGATTGGCTCGACCCTCAAGCATTGCCCCGACCTCACCCTCTATGTTCCCGAAGGCTTCCATCCCGCCGGATTCGAGCTGATCCGGCAGCAAGGGCATACCGGCCGGGTGGTCACGACGCCGGGCGATCAACCGCTGGTGCTGTTTCCGGGTCTGGCGCTGGTCAATTTCCCCATGCACACCCTGTTGAAAGTCGATGGCGAAAACGTGCTGTACGCCCACCTTAAAGATCGGGGCATGGCGATGGTCACCGGCTGTGGGCATGGCGGGGTGCTGAATCTGCTGAACTATGCCCGCCAGACCTTCACCGGCGGCGAGCACATTCACGCGATCTACGGCGGGCTGCATATTTCCCCGCTGGAAGACTGGGACGCTGCACGGGATCAGGTGGTCAAGACCCTGAGCCAGTACGGGATTGACAAGGTCGCCTGTAATCACTGCACCGGACGGGTGGCGGTCGAAAAGATGTTGGAGATCGGCATCCCGGTGATGCGCGGGACGGCTCGAAATGGTTCGCAGACCCCGCTGTTCATAGGCAACGGCGATGTGCTAGCGCTGGGGTGACTGGTGAGTTTCGACGACAAGGCTCTCACCTGGGACGCTGATCCGGTCAAGCAGGAACGGGCGCTGGCTATCGCTGCCGCGCTTCGTCAGCGGATTCCCCTGTCCACCACCTGGCAGGCGCTCGAATACGGCTGTGGAACCGGCTTGTTGAGTTTCGCCCTGCACGCGGATCTCGGCAAGGTGACGCTGGCCGACTGTTCGCCCGGCATGTTGACGGTTCTGGAAGCAAAGATTAGCGCTGCCGGGTTGACCCATCTGCATCCGCTCGCCCTCGATCTGACTACCGACCCGCTGCCCGCTGAACGCTATGAGCTGATTTATACCCTGATGACCTTGCACCATGTCCCGGATACCATCCGGTTGCTGCGGGATTTTTATACCTTGTTGCAGCCGGGTGGCTGGCTGGGCATCGCGGATCTGGATCAGGAAGACGGCTCGTTTCACGGCGCTGGATTTACCGGACACTGCGGTTTTGACCGGGAAGCGTTGCGGGCGCAATTATCCAGCGTGGGATTCAACCGCGTGGATTTTTCCACCGGCTATCAGATGAAGAAAACGACGGATCAGGGTTTGCGGGAATATCCGCTGTTTCTAGCAGCCGCGACCCGACCGTAACAGTGTTATTGGCTGGCCTGACCATGGTCATTTGCTTTTGTTGCAACAGGAGAAGGTTATGAAACGCTGGTTCATCGCGGCTACCCTCGGTTTTATCGCGCTGACGGCTCACGCGGTCGACATCGGCATCTCGGCAGAGGAGACCTACGCCAAGGTTCAACAGACCAACGCCAAGGTGCTGTTTGTCGATGTCCGTGATCCGGTTGAAATCATGTTCATCGGCTTTACCGACGCAGTCCATGTCAACATCCCGTACTTGATGGTTGACCGCACCGCCTGGGACGAAAAACGCGGTGTCTACCGGCTCTTCCAGAATCCGGAGTTTGTTGCTCAAATCAAGGCAGCACTGAAAAAACGCGGGTTAGGCACTGATGCGGAAATCATCACCATGTGCCGCTCGGGTAGCGAGCGCGGCGAACCCAGCGCGGCTTTCCTGCGCGAGAAGGGCTTCCCGAATGCCCGCTATGTGATCCACGGTTTCCAGGGTGCGGCGATCAAGGATGGTTCCCAAACCGGTTTCCGCCTGCTGAACGGCTGGCAGAACAGCAGCCTGCCCTGGAGCATGAAGATGAATCCGCAAAAAATGTATCGCGTCGATCTTCAATCAGGCCCATGAGGGCGTCGCCATGGATTCCAAGTCGATAAACACGCCCGCTCCCGCCAACCCCCTGGGCATGACGATTGTTTTCGACAATGTCCCCGGTCTGCCGGGACTGCCAACGCTGTGGGGATTTGCCGCGGTCATTCAGACGCCCGGCAGTACGCTGCTGTTTGATACCGGCAGCAACGGCCGGGTACTGCTGAAAAACCTGGCCGCGCTGAACCGGTCGCCGGAGTCCATTGACCTGTTGTTTCTCTCTCACCCGCACTGGGATCATATCGGCGGGCTGGATTCCTTTCTGGAAGTGAATCCCCAGGTCACGGTGGTGGTTCACGAAGGGTTTTCCAAGCATCTGATCCGGGATTTACGCACGCTCTGCCGTGAGGTGCGTATCGTTAACGCCGCGCCACAACCACTGGCGCCGGGGCTTTTTTCCACGGGTATGCTCGACAGCGAGCCGCCGGAACACGGGCTGATTCTGGACATCGACGGTGTCACTGCCGCGATCAGCGGTTGCGCCCATCCGGGCATGGAGCGAATCGTCGAACGGGCGGCGACTGTCCTGGGTAGACCAGTCCACTGGGCCATCGGCGGGTTTCACCTGATGTATGCCGATGCTGCCGCCATCGCCCGGTCAATCGCCGCCCTGCAAAACCTCAGCGTCCAGTCGGTAGTTCCTACGCACTGCACCGGGGATCAAGCCAAAGACGCCTTCCGCCACGCCTACGGGGAACGCTGCCTGGATGGCGGCGTCGGTCGCCACATCGATTTTGGCCGATAGTCCATCATCTCGATCATTGATCACACAGCTTAATTTATGAACATAGGTGCGTTAATCTACGCCCATAAGTTCATATTTTAAGGTGAGTTCAATGCGAGGTTCCAAACGCCGCGCTCGGTGCATTAGCTTCAATCCGAGCCATACCTGTTTCAAACCCGGTGGCGTGCGGGGTCGGGGTCTGGAAACCCTAGAACTCCGCGCCGACGAGTTTGAAGCTTTGCGCCTGATGGATTACGAGGGCTGTACCAGGAGGAATGCGCCCAGCGGATGGGTTTCACGCCCGACTTTTTCCCGCATGGTCGTGGAGGCGCGGCGCAAGGTGGCGGATGTCCTGTTGCATGGTAAGCGCCTGCTGATTGCGACCGAGGCATCGGTGGCGGTCATGGATGAGGTGAATGGGGCGGAATCACCCGCAGTGAGTACCTTGAAATCAAGTAAGTCATCGGCCAGCGCCGAATCCGAGGCGTCGCCCCAGACCGCGCTGATTCAGCAGGAATGTCGGGCTGACGGCGTCCCGGTGGTGGGACTGATCCCCTTTGAACCGGCGGTGAGCCGGGCACTGGTGGCGCACCAGACCGTCGTGGATTTCGATTGTGGCGCGGCGACCGATGCGGTCGTCGCGACTTGGGCGCAGATCCAGCGGACGGTTCATCTATTCCATCGCCGTCATCAGATTTTCCGCGAGAGACCCCGGCCTTCAGGCTGGGGAGGGATAGCGGGCCGAACGCAGTTCGGCTTCTTTTGCGTTAAGGTGTTGCGAATAGCCATAGCCATCCGCACGTTGAATGACTT
>JFJP01039572.1_pt1 | contig 13174 bp, 8 predicted proteins | sample 431651 | NCBI WGS metagenome assembly JFJP01 (sample SAMN02602958, study PRJNA72255) | Microbial mat metagenome, whole genome shotgun sequencing project. | biome: fresh water; feature: sink hole; material: water; isolation source: purple microbial (photo- and chemosynthetic) mats found in...
TACTTTGAAATATTATTTGTTAGTTTCGCAAGATAATTATTGTGTGGAAGTTTATGAGCGAAAAGATGCTTTATGGTTATATACTTCGTACACAGATTTGTTGGAAAAAATTAATCTTACACAGCTAAACATCGAATTTACTGTTGCCGATGTGTATGATAATATTACTGTTACACCATTGAAATTAATCCGTTAAGCAACCGGCGTAAATTCATTACTTGCGATTTCTTTTTCCGGTTCAGTATCTTCATTTTTCGTTTTTTGCAGAAAAGCATTGTCTTTATAAAGCCACAGTATTAGCACCGGTAACAACAGCAACGTTATCATTACTACCACAAACAGAGTGGTGCATATCAAAATGCCGGTATTGATGATAGCTTGAAAATCGGAAAAAATAAAACTAAGAAACCCGACACTGGAAACGGCTGATGATAGGAGAATTGCTTTGCCGGGTGTAAAATAGGCACTTTTCACCGCATAAAGGAGCGTCTTTTTTTTAAGCAATTCAATTTTCAGGCGACTCAAAAACCGATTGATACTATCAATTGAAATGCCGAATGTTACAGTAAATACTACGGCGGTAGATATTCGCAGGTCTATCTGAAACAAACCCATAAAACCTATCATCACCAAAAGCGGAATGGCATTGCTAATAAGCGCAATACCCGCAATGATGAATGACCGATAGAGTAATCCCAAAAAAATAGCCAGCACACCTATTGCCAACAGTAAGCTAAAAAAAAGTTCGGTATTTATTTGGCGGCTTGCTTTATCCTTCAATTCGCCTATACCGGTTAAATGTATTGCAATCAATGAGGTATCCAGATTAGCTGCAACGTATTGGTTAAGCGCTTCATTTTTCCTGCCCATCTCAACACTACCCACATCTCGCACAAATCCAGCTATTCGTCCTTTTTTAAAATCGCTACTGATATATTTTCGGGTCTCGTTATCCAAATAATTATACACCATAATATTTTCCACGTTCTCCAGTTCATTAGCACTATCTGGCACGGTGTACGACGATTCTTTTCCGTGATTTAGCGCTTTGTTTGCCGATTTTATGAGTATTAATGGCGATTGCACAAAACCTGCTTCGTACTCATAAGCTACATAATGCTGCAAAAGATCGAGTTGCTTGAGCACTTGGTGATTGAAAATGGTTGTCGTGGTATCTTTCAGTTCAACATATAGTTCGAAGGGGCGTATTCCCGAAAACTGGGTTTCGAAAAATACGAGGCTTTGTTTCATCTCGTTGTGCGCAAAAAGATCGTCGAGGTAATAATTGTTTATTCGCACAAACTTCAATCCACCGGCAGCTAATAAGATGAATATAAGTGTAGTAATTAAAATACGTTTGGGGTGTCGCAGCAAGTAAATGAATAAATCGAATAGGAATGGTATCTGCCTAAGTCCTTTATTGGCAAGTTGATTAATGGTTGATTGTTTCAAAAGCAGGAAAAAGGCAACGAGAATAATCAGCGAAAAGAAGTAAGCTATCAGCACGCCCCAACCCGTAAAGAATCCAAACTTACGAAGCGGTGGCATACTGGTACTTATCAAAGCGAAAAAAACAACGCAGGTTGTGAGTGCGGTAATAAAACTTGCAAGTCCGGTTTCGCTGATGGTATTTTTCAAGGCGTCGAATTTATCAAAACCTTTTCTAATTTCGTCGTAAAACCGGTTTAACAAGTGAATGAAATTAGACATGGCGATGGTAAACAATAATAGCGGCAGCATAACAGTAACCTGATCGAGCGCACTTTTGGTGATAGTAAGCAAGGCAACGGAACAAATAATGGTAAGTACGCTGATAACTACCGGTATCCAAACAACAATTAAAGACCGAAGCATCAGTATTAAAATTAAAACACTGAAAAATAAACCAGCTACCATTAAAAATATCACTTCGCGTTGTGTCTGCATCTTGTAGTAATGCTGAATCAAAAATTGTCCGGCAATGTGATGCTGTTCAAAATGATAACCGTCAATTTCCTTGTTTATCGCAGCCAATGTTTTACTATCGGTTTCGCATCCACACGAGTCTTTCATTTTTACAAATACTGTCAACGCTTTTCCATCGAGCGAGAAAAACGATCCGATGTATTTTTTATCGCTGAAAATGTTTGCCGAATCGGTGGAATAGTTTTTAGGTTCGTGGATATGAAGAATTGGCGTTTTTATGATAGTAAACGGATTGACAATGTATTGATACAGGCGGGTGGGCGATTTTACTTGTGCTACGAAAGGTAGTTTTTCCAATCCGGTTACTAAAGAATCTACTTTTTGTAAAAATCCATAGTCGAAAATGCCGGTTGGGTGTACTATTCCAATCAGTAAATAATTACAATCATTGTCAAAAGTTTTACAATACTGTTGATATTCTACAAGCTCAGGCGAATCATTTGCCAATAATTCTTCGTTGCTGTAACTAAACTTAATATCGCCGGTTAACATTATAGCGATAGTACTTACTGCAAGTATCATTGCAATACTGAGCGAAGCTATTAATGTAGTACGTGGCACTCGCAAGTAAAGTTTATTTTAATATTTACAACTAAAGTATTTTAAACCAACAAAGAAATAAAATTTACACCGAAAAAAAAAATACAGATTATTGATATGGAACAAATACTTTTGCAAGTTACTTTGATGTTGTGTACTTTTGCTTGCGAATGAAATATTTTCGATTAACACTTTTTAACAGTTTGAAAATTAACGCCCAAAATATTATTCCCAATTTTATAAAACAAAGATTCAACGAGCGTATCGAACTTCAAAAAATCTTTGTCAATTTTAGTTGGTTGCTTTTTGATAAAGTAGTACGGCTCGTTGTGAGTATCGTAGTTTTTTCATGGACTGCGCGCTATCTGGGTCCCGAAAAGTTTGGAATATGGAATTATGCCATTGCATTTGTTGCGTTACTTGCGCCAATATCAACTCTTGGTTTAAACACTATTGTAGTAAAAGAGTTGGTTAAAGCGCCAGATCAAAAAGGCGTTATTGTTGGAACTACTTTTGTATTGAAACTGGTTGGTAGTATTTTGACATTCATTGTTGCATCGTTAGCCATTTATTTTAAGCGTAGCGACGACTTATTGACACAACAATTGGTTGCTATTGTAGCCATTGGCTTTATTTTTCAATCGTTTGATGCCATTGATTTATATTTTCAAGCTGTGTGGAAATCGAACTACACGGTAATTGCTAAGACGTCAGGATTTTTGGTTAGTAGCGCCATAAAAGTTGCTCTAATCCTTTTAAAATTTGAATTGATTTATTTTGTTTGGGTTTCGGTATTTGAATATTTAATAGGTAGCATTTTATTGATTTTTAATTATAGAAAGGATAACCAGAAATTTATACATTGGCGTTTCAACTGGAAAACGGCTAAATGGCTGCTTTACTACAGTTGGCCCCTGGTTATTTCCAGTATATCTATTACTATTCAGGCTTATATTGACCAAATTATGCTCGGTGATATGATTGGCGATCACGAATTGGGGCAATTTGCTGCTGCTAACAAACTGGTACTCGCTGTAAGTTTTATACCCATGATTATACAAAGCTCTGTTGCGCCCGATTTAACTATGGCTAAGCAAAAAAGCGAAGACCTGTACTACTACAAATTGCAGAAAATATACCAATTAATGTTTTTTCTCTTTGTGATTATTGCTATACCAACTATCCTTTTCTCCGATTTTATAATTTCTGTTTTTTATGGCGCCGATTACAAAGCAGCCGGTTTTATCTTATCGCTGCTTATTTTTCGCCTCTTTTTCGCAAACATGGGCGTCGCCAAATCTTTACTTATTACCAACGATAACCTTTTCAAATATTCGCTGGTTACATCGCTTACCGGTTCGATAATCAATGTAGTGCTCAATTATATTTTGATACCACATTACTCATCGGTAGGTGCTATAATTTCAACTATTATCTCGCTTACTGTTACCATTTTCGTAGTTGATATTTTTTTCAAACCCGTACATCGCAACCTCAGAATTATGCTTCTCGCTATTTTCGATATTCGTAGTTATGCCGATTGGTTTAAGAAAATTTGAAGATTTGAAGATTTGAAAATGAATAAAAGATTTAAGGCGTCAGCCAACTCATATCTAATGTCTAATATCTCAAAACTAAAAGATGTATTTTCCACATTTAATTCATATTCGACCAAAAGATTTGGTGCTTGAGATTGGACCCGGTGCATATCCGCATTGGCGCGCCGATTGCCTTGCCGACAAATACACAGCCAGCGATAATATTGACTTGGGACATTTTGGCGGTGCTGCTCTCAAAACCAAAGGTAAACCGTTGTTTCAAATAGTCAACAACCGATTGCCTTTCAAAGACAAAAGTTTTGATTATGTGATTTGCTCGCACGTACTCGAGCATGTACCTGTGGCTGATTTGCCGGTTTTACTGTCTGAAATTATGCGCGTTGCTGGTAAAGCCTACATCGAATTTCCGCGATTGCTTTATGATTTTATCTACGACTTACCGGTGCATTGCAACCTGATGGATATTGTAGATGGACAAATAATCTGTTTAGACAAAACAAAAACATCACTCGATAAAGTGAAATTTTACACGCAATATGCTTTTTTGCTGAGGCAGAAAGGCGTGTTTTCCATTGATTTATTCAATCCGTATATTTGTGCGGTAGGTCAGGAATTTGAAAACACGGTTCCATTAAAAATTTGTGAATCGGAACAAGAGTTTTTTAGCATCATTCAAAGTTCCAATGCAAAACTGCCGATTGTAAACAAAACATGGCGCTTGTGGATAAAAAAGAACATTGCAGACATTAGCTATTGGTGGATTTTAAAAAACCTGATTCGCAAACAAATCAGAAAGATACAAGGAGAGAAAGCGGTAAGTTATTTCCAATCGAAAATAGAAAGTTAAAAGCAATACTATTGCCCGAAATATCAGCCATGAAATAATTAAACCTTTATAAACCAGCGAGCAGCCATTCAAAAAAAAGTGAAATTAAATTCGCTCCTTTCTCGGTACAATTGCGGTAAATGTATTAACTTTAAATAATCAAACAGTGTATTACTAACTATGAAAAAATCATTCATTATCATTCTACTAACATTATTTGTGCAAACGGTACTTGCACAAAATCCGATAGTTCCGCCTGGTACTTACATTGCCGATCCATCGGCGCATGTATGGAAAAATGGTAAAATGTACATCTATGGTTCGCGCGACGAAAGTCCAAACTACTATTGTTCGTGGCTGCATTATGTACTCGAATCAGCGGATTTGAAAAGTTGGACTATCCACAAAGATGCTTTTATGTCGAAAGGTGAAAACGACGGCGTGCCTTACACCGACGAGATTCTTTACGCTCCCGATTGTCAATTCCGCAACGGAACATACTATTTATACTACTGCCTTGCAACCAACAAAAATACCGAAGGTGTAGCAACCAGCACCTCACCTACAGGCCCATTTACGAATGGCAAAATAATCAATCTGAAAGGTATAGATCAAATAGACCCCTGTGTTTTTATTGACGACGATGGACAAGCTTATTACATCTGGGGGCAGTTTACCGCAAAAATTGCCAAACTAAAACCCAACATGTTGGAAATTGACAGTACAACCATTAAGGACAACATAGTAACCGAAAAGGAGCATTTTTTTCACGAAGGCGGCTATATGGTCAAACGCAAGGGAATTTATTACTTTGTGTATGCGCACATGGGACGCGCCGGTCGCCCCACCTGCATAGGTTACGCTACCAGCAAGTCGCCGATGGGTCCATTCAAATATGGCGGTGTGATAGTTGACAACGACCACAGCGATCCGGGATGCTGGAACAATCACGGATCGATAGCCGAATTTAAAGGTAAATGGTATGTGTTCTATCACCGCTCAACTCATGGAAGTTACACCATGCGCAAAGCCTGTATCGAACCTATCACGTTTAATGCCGATGGTAGCATCAACGAGGTTGAAATGACCACACAAGGTGCAAGCGATCCTTTAAATGCCCGTACAAAATTTGATGCCGAACGTGCTTGCTTGTTGTACGGCAATGTTCGTGTTCAAGCAATTGCAGAAGACAACGAGGAACTGGGCAAAATAATGAACGACGATGCTGCTGCTTACAAATACCTCAATTTTGATGGCGAAGTTACTACTTTTAAAGCGCATATAGCTCCGGGTGCAAAGCCTGCAACATTAAATATATCCATTGATTCGCCGTGGGGACAACGGCTTGGCTCTATTGCCATACCCGGTAACGGCGACAATAAAACATGGCAAACCTTCACCTGTAATGTGAAAACGCCTAAAGGCGTACACGCCCTGTGGTTTAAATTTTATGGCGAAGGCGATAATCTTTTCAATCTCGATTGGTTTACTTTTGAGTAATATTAAAACCACAAAGCACAATGAGCAGTCAAACCATGCAAAACACCATCGCCATGATTTGGGATTTCGACAAAACATTAATCCCCAATTACATGCAATTACCTTTATTTCGCAAATACAATATTGATGAAAAGCAATTTTGGAGCGAGGTTGAACAACTCACTATTAGATATGGCGAACAGGGTATTAAAGCAAATCCCGATACAAGCTATCTGAACCACTTGATTACTTATGCTAACGAGGGTTACTGCGCTGGTTTAAATAATCAGGTTTTGCGATCTTTAGGGCGCGAATTACCATTTTTTGATGGGATGCCTGCTTTTCTCGAAAAAGTAAAACATCTGATTGCCGACAATCCCACTTATGACACTTTCGATCTCAAAGTGGAGCATTACATTGTAAGTACCGGTTTGACTGAAATGATAAAAGGTTCGCAAATTGCCGATTATGTGGACGGTATCTGGGGCTGCGAGTTTATTGAAAATCCGTTGATACCATCAAATGATGGTTTGATATTGAAAAGCAACACAAACCGACAAATTACCAGTATTGCTTATGCTATTGACAATACCAGTAAAACACGGGCAATTTTTGAAATCAACAAAGGGGTAAACAAATATCCAGACATAAATGTAAATCAAAAGATGCGGGAAGAAGATAGGCGGGTTCCGTTTGATAATATGATTTATATTGCTGACGGACCAAGCGATATACCGGCTTTTTCGGTGGTGAAAAATGGTGGGGGAAAAGCTTTTGCGGTGTATCAAAAAGACAGTATCAAATCGTTTCAACAAGTGAAAAAACTGTTAGACAGCCAGCGGGTAGATATGTTTGGCGAAGCCGATTACCGCGAAGGTAGCCTTACTTATCTCTGGCTAACCGAACAGGTGAAAGAAATAGCAGAACGTGTGGTGGAGCGCAAACGACAGGTGTTTTTAAAAGGTAAAAACGGTGTACCCACGCATATCAACGAAAACCAGAATAAATCAACGCCTTAATTATCAATAAAGTTTTAAACCATTAAAATTAATAGAAACATGGAAAAAGAAATTCGTATTTTAGGTATTTTGGTGTCCGACAGGCTCAATGCAGCTACGCATGTGCAGGAAACATTAACCAAATTTGGTTGCTCTATTAAAACCAGACTCGGATTACACGAAGTATCCGAAAAGCATTGTAGCACCAAAGGTTTATTGATTCTCGAATTAGCCGGTGATGTTACCGAAATGGACAAATTAGAAAATGCCCTTTTGGCTATCGAAGGCATTGATGTACAGAAAATGAGATTCTAAGCCACAAAAGAGGTCAACGCGTCGTCATAACTTTCCATTGTTGGTTTGTTAGACGATGCCACCTGCGGACAGCTTGTCCCGATTATCGGGAATGGTATGTCTGTCCGCTTGTCGTCGTTGGTTTGTTAGACGATGCCATGTCCTGCGGACGATGGCATGTCTGTCCGCTTGCCGTCCCCAACTTTCCAACGTCCTTCGGGACTTGGAAACGTTAAAAAAAATAAAAGCCCGCTTGCCGTCCCCAACTTTCCAAGGAAACGTTAAAAAAATAAACGCATGTCGTTTCAAACTTTGCAACAAATAAAAATCTTACTATATTTGTCCATGATCTGAAATTCACAAATCTAAATAATAAAAACAAATGAAGCGAACTACAGTATTTTTTCTATTAATCCTATTGGGTTGTGTGTGCTCGGTAGCCTATTCGCAGGACCAAACAACTGACATCCGGCTCAACCAAGTCGGTTTTTTACCAAATGCAACAAAGCTTGCGGTTGTCAATAGTACTACAGCTACAACTTATGAGATAAAAACCAGCGATTTGAAAAAAACAGTTTTTAAAGGTACATTAAGCAATGAAGTATTTTGGAAAGAATCAGATGAAAAAATTAAAATTGCCGATTTCAGTAGTTTCGCCGAATCGGGTAGTTTTGTTGTGTTAGTTCCCGATAAAGGGAAATCGTATCCTTTCACCATCAAACCCGATATTTTCGTTCCGTTGCTTAAAGGTAGTATTAAAGCGTTTTACTATAATCGTTGTTCAACACCTTTGCTTGCCCAACATGCCGGACAGTTTGCTCGCCCCACAGGACATCCGGATAACGAGGTGATTGTTCACGCTTCGGCAGCTACTGCTATACGACCGGCAGGTACAAAAATCTCTACCCCGTATGGCTGGTACGATGCAGGCGATTACAACAAATATATCGTAAATTCGGGTATTAGCACTTTCTCGTTATTAGCAGCTTACGAAAGTTTTCCTACTTTCTACGACACACTACAACTGAATATTCCAGAGAGTAACAATACAATACCCGACTTGCTTGATGAAGCGCTATGGAATATCCGATGGATGTTTACCATGCAAGACCCCAACGATGGCGGGGTGTATAACAAAACTACCAATGCTAACTTTGATGGTATGGTGATGCCCGAAAAAGCAACGGCTCCTCGATATGTGGTAGATAAAGGTACTGCGGCAGCGCTTGATTTTGCAGCAATTATGGCAATGACAGCCCGTGTTTACAAAAAGTATCTACCCGAATTTGCTGATAGCTGCCTCCAAAAAGCAAAATACGCATGGACATGGGCTAAAACAAATCCGGATGTCGCGTTCCGAAATCCCAAAGCTATTGATAATTTTCCGGCTGTATCAACAGGAGGTTATGGTGATCGTAATTTTAGCGACGAGTTTTCGTGGGCTGCCACCGAATTATATATTACAACCAAAGAAGACAACTATTACTCAGAAATACAACTCACTTCGGCAAATTATGATATTCCGGGATGGCCTAATGTCCGTACCTTAGGACTCTTATCGCTCATAAGTCATCGCAAGCAGCTATCACCTATTGCCGATACGGCTATCGCTATCCAAAAATTATTGGGTTTAGCTAATCCGATAAAAGATTTTCACAAAACAGCATCGCCTTATAGGATAACACATAACAATTTCTTTTGGGGTAGTAACTCGATGCCAGCTAATCAAGGCATGATACTATCTTATGCATTTCAAGTTACACACAACTACGACTACTTCAACGCTGCGCTGTCGGCACTTGATTATCTTTTGGGTCGAAATGCTACCACTTTTAGTTTCGTTACCGGATTTGGAACAAAATATCCGATGCACATTCACCATCGCCCCACCGAAGCAGATGGAATTGTTGAACCTATACCGGGCTTTCTGGCTGGTGGTCCAAATCCGCAAAACACCGACGATTGTGGAGGAATGAGCGCTTATCCATCATCATTACCAGCGCTTTGTTATGCCGATAAAATGTGTAGCTATTCAACCAACGAAATAGCTATCAACTGGAATGCACCTTTAGTATTCATAGTCGGTTCTGTTCAGGCAAATTATTTACAAGCATATTCTGCAAACGCACCAGCGGTGATTAAGAAAAAATGAAACAAAAAAGGCTGCTCAAATCGAGCAGCCTTTTTTTTGTTTATGCTTGAGCGGTTGGTCCGCCAAAATTTAGTGGTATCACAGGCATTGTTGGCGGAGCTACATTACGTATTTCTCCGTGCAAAGCCTCATATTTTTTAACATTATCATTCAACGCCAGCAACAACCGTTTGGCATGTTCAGGAGTGAGAATGATACGCGATTTAACTTTAGCTTTAGGAATACCGGGTACTAAACGAATAAAATCCACAATAAACTCAGAATCTGAATGGGTAATAACCGCCAGATTTGAATAAATACCTTGCGCAGTTTCTTCGTCTAATTCAATATTTATCTGATTCTTATTTTTATCCGACATTTTTCAAAATATTAATGTTGACTACTTTTTCAAAGTTAATGCTTCATACTCTTCTTTAGAGCCTACAACAATTTTTTCATAAGCCCGTAAACCAGTACCGGCAGGAATTAAATGCCCGACCAATACATTTTCCTTTAATCCTTCTAAAGCATCAACTTTGCCACGTATAGATGCTTCGTTGAGCACTTTAGTCGTTTCTTGGAACGAGGCTGCGGATAAAAAGCTTTTAGTTTGAAGTGCTGCTCTGGTAATACCTTGCAGTATTTGACTCGATGTAGCAGGTACAGCATCGCGCGCTTCAACCAACACAAGGTCTTTACGTTTAAGCAAAGAATTTTCGTCGCGCAAACGGCGAGCAGTAACAATTTGTCCTGAGCGCAATGTTTTTGAATCACCTGGCGTAATGATGTATTTTTTACCAAAAATCCAATCATTCTCTTCCATAAACTCCCATTTATCTACTATTTGTTTTTCAAGGAATTTAGTATCGCCCGGATCATCTATATCTACTTTACGCATCATTTGACGTACAATAACCTCAAAGTGCTTATCATTAATTTTCACACCTTGTAAGCGGTAAACTTCTTGTATCTCGTTAACAATGTATTCCTGAACTTCTGTAGGACCTTTGATTGCCAAAATATCCGATGGTGTGATTGCACCGTCAGAAAGTGGCATTCCAGCTCTGACAGAATCGTTTTCCTGAACCAATATTTGTTTTGTTAGTGGAACCAAATATTTTTTTTCTTCGCCGGTTTTCGAACGAACGATTATTTCGCGATTACCACGTTTTATTTTCCCATAACTAACTACGCCATCAATTTCGGAAACCACCGCTGGATTAGAAGGATTACGCGCTTCAAACAACTCAGTAACTCGCGGAAGACCACCGGTGATATCACCCATTTTACCTATTGTTCGCGGAATTTTCACAAGGATATCTCCAGCTTTTACTTTTGTACCATGTTGTGCTGCTATGTGTGCGCCTACCGGCAGGTTATACGAGCGCAACAACTCATTATCGTCCGATATAATTCGTATTCCCGGATTTTTTGTCTTATCTTTTGTCTCAATAATCACTTTTTCTTTAAATCCGGTCTGTTCATCCGACTCTTCTTTAAAAGTTATACCTTCAATGACGTGCTCAAATTCGATATTCCCGCTCGATTCAGATATAATTACAGCATTATATGGATCCCAATCGCAGATTTTATCATTTTTCTTAACATCGTCGCCTTGCTTAATGTATAAGGTTGAACCATAAGGTATCGAGTGCGTAGTAAGCGTAAGTTGCGTTTCTTTATGTATAATTCTTAACTCGCCCAAACGGCTTATTACCACTTCAACTCTTCCATCTGGCGTTTCGCGTTCTACTGTTCTGGTTTCTTCAAATTCGGCGATACCATCGAACCGTGCTTTTATGCTTGATTCGGCTGTAATATTACCGGCAGTACCTCCAACGTGGAATGTACGCAGTGTTAATTGTGTACCTGGTTCACCAATAGACTGTGCAGCGATAACACCAACAGCTTCACCATTTTGAACCATACGCGCAGTTGCCAAATTCCGACCGTAACATTTTGTACATACGCCTTTTTTCGCTTCGCAGGTAAGTACCGAGCGTATTTCTACTTGCTCAATTGGCGAATTTTCAATTATTTCTGATACTTGCTCCGTTAATTCTTCTCCCGCTCTGATAATAAGTTTACCGGTTTGAGGGTGATAAATATCATGTACTGTTGTTCGTCCTAAAATACGCTCATACAACGATTCAACAACTTCTTCATTTTTCTTAATCGCACTTGCATTCAATCCTCGTAATGTTCCGCAATCTTCCAGCATTATTATCACATCCTGAGAAACATCCACCAATCTACGAGTTAAATAACCAGCATCGGCAGTTTTTAACGCTGTATCAGCAAGCCCTTTACGAGCACCGTGTGTTGAGATAAAATATTCGAGAACCGAAAGCCCCTCTTTAAAATTCGAGAGGATTGGGTTTTCGATAATCTCTGAACCAACTGAACCCGACTTCTGAGGTTTTGCCATCAAACCACGCATACCCGACAATTGTCGAATCTGTTCTTTAGAACCCCTTGCACCCGAATCGAGCATCATAAATACGGAGTTAAAACCTTGCTTATCGCTACTCAACTGCTTCATTAATATCTGAGTCAATCGAGAATTGGTATGTGTCCAAATATCAATTATCTGATTATAGCGTTCATTGTATGTGATAAACCCGTTATTGTAGTTGTCCATCACTTCATCTACTTGTTTGTAACCATCTTCTACCATTATAGCTTTTTCAGTCGGAATGATTACATCATCCAGATTGAATGATAGCCCACCTTTGAAAGCCATTTGGTAACCAAGGTCTTTTATCGAATCAAGAAAATCAGCAGTTGCTGCTGTTCCACATTTTTTCAATACATAACCAATAATATCTCGTAAAGCTTTTTTCGTAAGTAGTTCATTAATATAGCCAACGCCATCAGGTATTACTTCATTAAAAAGAATACGCCCCACTGTAGTATCTATGCGTTTTATCACATGTTTATCGTCCTCAATGTCTTCAATCTCAACATTAACACTTGCGTGCAATTCAACCTTACCTTCGTTGTAAGCAATAATTACTTCTTCCGACGAGTACATATTTAAACCCTCTCCTTTTACAGGATTAGTTGGTGTACCGCGCCGTTCTTTAGTAATATAGTAAAGTCCTAAAACCATATCTTGCGATGGAACTGTTATAGGAGCACCATTTGCAGGATTTAAAATATTGTGAGATGCAAGCATCAATAACTGGGCTTCGAGAATAGCGGCATTTCCTAATGGTAAATGCACAGCCATTTGGTCGCCATCAAAGTCGGCATTGAAAGCAGTACATACTAATGGGTGAAGTTGGATGGCTTTACCTTCAATCAATTTTGGTTGAAAAGCTTGTATGCCAAGTCTATGTAATGTTGGTGCACGGTTAAGTAATACAGGATGCCCTTTTAA
>JFJP01039573.1_pt1 | contig 13173 bp, 11 predicted proteins | sample 431651 | NCBI WGS metagenome assembly JFJP01 (sample SAMN02602958, study PRJNA72255) | Microbial mat metagenome, whole genome shotgun sequencing project. | biome: fresh water; feature: sink hole; material: water; isolation source: purple microbial (photo- and chemosynthetic) mats found in...
TATCCCAAAGATTCTATGGCTGCGCTATTAACCATAATTATGCGCATATCTAATGAAGAGATACAAATGATATCAGAGCTATGATTAAATATGTTTCTAAATTGTAGCTCACTTCTCTTAATGTTTTCTTCTGCTACCATCCTGTCAGTTATATCGACCATTACAGCAGCACGCCTATATGCTTTTCCTGAATTGTTTTTAACTAAGCTTTCCCTTAGCCAAATCCATTTTATTGCTTTTTCAGGAATGTGAACCCTGAAGATAAGGTTGGATATTTCTGAATTTAGCTTTCTTGATTTTCTGAGTTCAGAAGTAATAAATTCTTTATCTCTGGAATGTATTATTTTTTCAAAAAAGTTAAGGGTATTGAGAAAATTTTCTCTTGATTGTTCAAATAAATCTTCGAAGCGGGGACTTATATATATCGGTTGGTCTTTCATGTCAATTAATACCAGCAGGTCATTGGCATTTTCTGTTATTTCAGATAACATTTTCTCTTTTTGAGCAATCTGCTCTAATAGCCTGAGATTGTTTTTATGCAATAGCATTAATTCATCAGGAGGTACAGTTTTTTCTGATTTTTTGAAGGAATTCACCTCATTTTTAATCTTTTCATCGTTTTTTTTCCAATCCATAGCTTTCCCTTCAAACAATTGATTAACTTAATATAAACATGTGATTTAAGTAAAAATAATATACGTTTGATACGAAAATAGTGTAATTTTGGTTATATGATTTAATAGAATATCATGGATAAAATTGCTGTTTTCCCTGGATCGTTTGATCCTTTCACTATTGGACATGAATCGATTGTTCGACGGGCGTTTTCATTGTTTGATACGATTATAGTGGCTATTGGAAAGAATACTGAAAAAGATGGACTTTTTCCTTTATCATTGAGAATGGAGTGGATTCAAGAAGTTTTTCATGGAGATAAACAGGTAAAAGTTGATAGTTATCATGGTCTTACAGTTGATTATTGCAAAAAAGTAAATGCCGCATACTTATTAAGGGGATTAAGAACAGCTGCCGATTTTGAATATGAGCGAGCCATTGCTCAAATAAACAAAACTTTAAGTAAAGAAATTGAAACAGTATTTTTACTTTCAAATCCAGAGTATTCTTCTGTTACATCAAGTATTGTTAAAGAGATTATGAAACATGGTGGTGACGCAAAACCTTTTCTTCCTAATTCAAATGCACTTAAAACGTTTAAGATAGTTTAGAAAAGACGCCATTTTTTATTAATATTATTTGATATATTGGTTTGACCTTCAAGCATTGCCCATATTTCGCCCCATTCTCTAATTCCGCCTACGTTTCTATCATCAATATAAACATCAGCATATATTTTTCTCATATACCCTTCAGAGATCGTTTCTTCAGGATAATTTTTATTTACTGCATAAAAATCAATACCATTTTTTTTACAAAAATCAATAGCATCTTGTAATTCCTTTCCGGTACGGCAAGTCCAAAGAATTAAGCTGTGTCCTGATTTCTGCAATTCTTTGAGTGTTTCGAAGGCAAAAAGCCTAGGTTCTCCAATTTCAGGATAAGCATCCTTTACAATGGTTCCATCAAAATCAACAGCTATTTTTAATTGCCGTTTAGGTAGCATTAATTTTATTTTTAGTTACTTCGAGCGCGAAACGTTTGCCAAATTCAACAAATTGTTCGGCTTTAATGGTATTTGGATTAAATTTAGCCGCTAAACTCTGACAAATAATGTTGAATTTCATATTTCTCAAATGATTTTCAATTAGGTTAACCGCCTCGCCACTCCATCCATAAGAACCAAATGCAGCTGCATACTTACCTTTATCTCTTATAGGATTTAATAAAGCAAACATTTTATATACTGGTAGCAAGGTATTTTGATTGATGGTTGGCGATCCAATTAGTATTGCATCAGAGGCAACTATTTTTTCTTCCAATTCACCCAATGAAATGTTTTCAATATCGGCCATAATAACATTTACATCGCCAGTGCTTTTAATGCCCTGTGAAATATAAGCAGCCATTTCTTTAGTATAACCATAAGCGCTGATATATGCAATTAGGATATTTCCGGATGCTGATTTTAATTTTTCCAGGTATTTATTTGAAAGTTCTTCGGATAGATCAACCATGCGCTTCCAATGAGTGCGTAAAATAGGCCCATGTCCCGGGCAAATGCATTGAATGGGCAAAGGTCGAATTCGCTCAATTGCTCTGAGCATAAACTTACTATATGGTTTTAGTATGACATCAAAATAATACTGGAAAGCGTCATCATAATTTCCAACTTTGTCATCAAAGAGTTCAGGGTGGCTAAAATGGGCGCCAAATGAATCGCAGGTAAATAAATAGCCATCTTCTTCTAAATAACTAAACATACTGTCAGGCCAATGCAAATTTGGTGCTGCAATAAATCGTATTTTCTTATTTCCTAAGTCGAGGATATCTCCATCTTTTACTTTCAACGATTTAAAGGGAATATCTATCATATCGCTTAGGTAGGTGATTGCCTGACCACTCCCAACAACAGTAATTTCTGGATTGGCTTTAATCAAGTGTTTTACAGATCCGCTATGGTCAGGTTCAGTATGATTGCAAATTACATATTGAATGCGATTAATATCCGTATGTTTTTTGAGGTTTTCTAGAAATTCAACGTGATACTTTTCTTTTACAGTTTCAATAACTGTAGGCTTATCTGCATCAATGAAATAGGAATTATAAGTTGTGCCATACTTTGTTTCCATTACGATATCAAAACTCAGCAAACCTGGATCCAATATTCCCGTCCAAATAACACCTTTCTTTAATTCTTGTGTTTGCATAATGAAAGTTTGAAATGAGCGGCTAAATTATGAAAAATCGGCGTATAAAAAAAGCTGTCATGGACAGCTTTTTTATAAATGTTGACTAGAATGTTACTTTTTGTCTTTATTGCAGCATTTAGACTCGCTTTTTTTGCATTCGCCCTGTGCTTTCTTTTCATCACATTTTTTATCACCTTCATATACTGAATATACAGTATTATTAGATAAACTTGATGATATTACCGGAGTAACCATTGCCACCATAAAAATGGAAGCAGAAAGGATTAAAAATAATTTCTTCATAATTTTAAATTTTAATTTCCATACAAATATAAACAAGAAAAAATGAATTCGGTTGAATTATTTGTTAAAAAAAGAATAAAATACTTTAATATCCTAATATTTCAATTAGCTTAAACGAGAAGTAAAGTATTGGAGATGAAAGAAATATTGAATCAAAACGATCTAGTAATCCTCCATGTCCTGGCAAGAAATTACCACTATCTTTTATTTTGAGATTTCTTTTAATAAGGGATTCAAATAAATCCCCAATAGTTGCTGAAATGGGAACTACAATTGCCATAATAATTAATTGAATTGTATTAATTGGCAAATATGATTTTAGCAGAAGAGCTAGAATCAAGGTAATTAAAAATCCGCCAACAGCGCCTTCCCAAGATTTTTTTGGCGATATTCTTTCCAAAAGCTTATGCCGTCCTATTCCAATTCCCACTATATATGCACCACTATCATATAACCATATAAATGCCAAATAAATCAATATTATTTGAGGTAAGTATAATGATTCCGTATTAAAAACAAGATAGTTTAGCAGACTTAGGGGAATACTAACATAAAGTATGCCTGTTAAACTTAAAGCTGTTTCGAGCAAACCCTTTTGGCTATTTCTGAAAATACTTGATGCAAATATAATAAAGAAAAAAGGTATTAAAAATAGGTAAACATGAATTGGAGCTAATGATGCAGCGTGAAAAAATGAGATTGAAAAAATAAATGCTCCGGCTATAAGATTTATACCTAGGGGTACTGAAATTCTTAGTTTTAGAATGATTCTGTAAAATTCATAAAGTGAAAACAATTGAATAAAGAAAAACAGCGCAAAATAGGTGTATTTTGAAGCAAGAATGGCTATAACCATTCCTGCTACTAAAAGTAATCCTGAAATCGAACGTTTTAATAAATCGCTGTATTTTTTAACAAAAGTCATTTTTTAATCTTAAATTTCTTTATTAGCTTCTGATTCTTGAAGTTTTGGTTCTGGTTCTCCCGTATCGCTTTTTACTCTTTTACCGAAAATGGTTTCTAAATCATCGCTAAAAATAACTTCTTTTTCCAATAATTGTTGCGCCAATTTATTTAAGCCGTCCTTGTTGGAAGCTAAAACTTCTTTTGCTCTTTTATATTGCGATTCTATTAGCTCAGAAGTTTCTTTATCGATCAGTTCAGCTGTTTTTTCGCTGAATGGTTTATTGAAACTGTATTCGTTTTGTCCGGAAGAATCGAAATAGCTTTTGTTTCCTAAATTCTGACCCATGCCGAAGTATGCAACCATCGCATAGGCTTGTTTTGTTACTCTTTCCAAATCGTTTAGAGCTCCAGTTGACACTTTTTCGAAAATAATTTCTTCGGCAGCCCTACCACCTAAAATAGCAGCCATTTCGTCTAATAATTGTTCTTTTGTTGTGATTTGTCTCTCTTCTGGCAAGTACCATGCAGCACCCAAAGTTCGTCCGCGCGGTATTATAGTTACTTTAACTAAAGGATTTGCATGTTCAAGCAACCAGCTTACAGTGGCATGACCCGCTTCATGAAAAGCTATGGTTTTCTTTTCATGAAATGAAACAATTTTGTTTTTTCTTTCTAAACCACCAATAATACGATCTATGGCATCTAAAAAGTCTTGTTTTTCTACACAAGTTTTGCTTTTTCTAGCAGCAATGAGTGCAGATTCGTTGCATACATTTGCAATATCGGCACCTGAAAATCCTGGGGTTTGTTTTGATAGAAAGTCTAGATCCAAATCATTGCCTAATTTCAATGGTTTAATATGAACCTTAAATATTTCTAATCTTTCTTTTACATCTGGTAATTCTACGTGAATTTGGCGGTCAAACCTGCCTGCACGCAATAATGCTCTGTCGAGTATGTCTACCCTGTTGGTGGCTGCAATTATAATAACACCTGTATTGGGCGCAAAACCATCCATTTCGGTTAATAATTGATTTAGCGTATTTTCACGTTCATCATTGGCGCCAAAATTTGGGTTTTTGCCGCGTGCACGTCCAACGGCATCTATTTCATCAATAAATACAATACAAGGCGACTTTTCTTTTGCTTGTCTGAATAAATCTCTTACCCTCGACGCTCCAACACCCACAAACATTTCAACAAAATCTGAACCTGAAATGGAAAAGAAAGGAACATTAGCTTCCCCTGCAATGGCTTTTGCCAATAAAGTTTTTCCGGTACCTGGAGGACCTACCAATAGGGCACCTTTAGGTATCTTGCCACCTAGTTCAGTATATTTCGATGGGTTTTTCAAAAAGTCTACAATTTCAATAAGTTCTACTTTAGCTTCTTCTAAACCCGCTACATGGTTGAAATTGATTTGTACAGAAGTGTCTTTATCAAATACTTTTGCTTTCGATTTGCCAACATTGAATATATTGGCTCCCGCACCACCTCCACCTCCACTCATTCTTTTGAAAATGAACATCCAAATGGCTAGAATGATAACAAAAGGAAGAATCCAGCCCAAAATATCACTCATAAAATTGATCCTTTTTTCTGAGTTGGCTCTTAAACGCTGATCGCTTGGTATTTCTTGTTGTTCTTTTTCGAGAATTTCTTCAAATTTTGAATTGGGATTTATCTTAAAAGTGAAATGTGGACCCTCTTTTGGGAGTGGTTTGTCTTTCACCGGGCTATATTTCATGTATTTTTCAGAATTCAGTAATTCCGGTTTTATAAACACTTCCACTTCTTCACCGTTCACTATTACTATTCTGTTAGCGTCTCTTGGTGTTAATATCTCTTGATAGAATTTATTAATATCAATCTCAATTGCTTTGTTTTTGATATTTAAAAATTCTAGAGAAATAAAAGCAACGGCTATGATTCCATATATCCAGTATGCGTTAAATTTTGGGGGTTTAAACCCGTTTGCCGGTTTTGGATTTTGATTTTTATCCTTACCACTGTTGGTATCTGTCATATTTTATTCGTTAAATTGTGTTAATTCTGCATCGGACCATAAATCTTCAAGATTATAGAACCTTCTGGGTTCTTCTAAAAAAACATGCACAACCAAATCACTGTAATCAAGTAATATCCATTGGCAATTTTCGAAACCCTCTTTATGCCTGGGTTTTTCATTGCAATTTAAAAAGATAAACTTTTCAACTGAATCAGCTATGGAACGAACATGTGTATTTGAGGTGCCATGGCAAATAATAAAATGATCGCACATAGCATTCAATACTCCATTCATATTCAGCCAAACAATTTCTTTGCCTTTAAGTTCGCGGATGCCTGTTATTGCATGAGCAACTGATTCGGACTGCTTTATTTCTGCAGGTTTTAACATCATTATTATTTTTTTGTTGCAAAGGTAATTAAATTTCCCGAATTAGCTTATTGTATGAAAATATGTCAGTAATTTTGTCAATGTTGTCAAAACCACCAATATGTTGTTTTATTCTATTTCACATATCGACACAGTTGATTCTACCAATGATGCCATCAAAAGATTGTATTCTGTTGGTGAGGCTAGGCACTTTTCCGTTTTGTGCGCCAAAGAACAATTAAAAGGCCGAGGACAGAAAGGTAATATATGGGAAAGCGAACCTGGGAAAAATTTATTATTTTCTATATTATTGGTACCAAATGCTTTTTTGTGTGAAAAGCAATTTTATATTTCAAAAGCTATCTCGCTGGCAATTCTAAAGACCATAGAAAATACTTATACTCAAGCTAATTACCATATTAAATGGCCTAATGACATTTTGGCCAATAAGAAAAAGATATGCGGTATATTAATTGAGTCTGGTATTATGAGGCAGTATATTGATAAATCAATTATAGGTGTTGGCTTAAACGTTAACCAAGAAGTTTTTCCTGATTTTCTACCCCATGCCATTTCTTTATACCAGCTAGGTGGGAAGAATTTTAATCAGGAGAATATACTTAAAGAGTTACTGGATTGGTTTTATTCATTTTATTCGTATATTTTACGTTCTGATTTTAAGAGCTTAGATACAATGTATCTGGAGCGATTGTTTCAATTTGATGCATGGGCAGAATATGAGTCCGATGATGGAAAATTTAGTGGAAGAATTGTTGGACTAGGGGATTACGGAACATTAAAGGTAGAGGATAAAAATGGTAATTATAAGCAATATGGGTTTAAAGAAATTAGATTTTTAAATGAAATATGACTTTGATAAGGTAATTGACAGAAAAGGAACGTTGAGCCTTAAATTAGAACGCTGCAAAGCATTGTTTGGGACTACTGATATTAGTCCATTATGGGTTGCTGATATGGATTTTGCCTGCGCTGATTTTTTTATAGAAGCTTTTCAAAAAAGGCAGCAACATGGTATATATGGATATCCCGTGATTCCCGAAAGTGTATATGATGCTATAATTAGCTGGTTTAAAGTAAAACATAACTGGAGTATAGAGCGAGATTGGATTGTATTATGCAATGGAACGGTGCAGGCATTGAATTTTTGTGTTGAATTATTTACTCAGAAGGATGATGGAGTGTTGGTTCAATCACCAGTATATCCACCTTTTTTTTCTGCTGCAACTTCATTGGGTAGATTATTACATATAAATGAACTAAGCTTTGCAAATAAGCATTATGAAATTGATTTTGCAGATCTAATGTTGAAAGCTTCAGCCTCAAAAGCATTTGTTTTCTGCAACCCGCACAATCCGGTAGGAAGGGTTTGGAAAGAAGAAGAGTTATTAAAAATAGCAGATACCATGCTTCGTAATAATGTATTGATTATATCAGATGATATACACGCAGATATTGTTTACAAACCCTATAAATATATTCCGATAGCATCGCTTTCGCCTGAGATATCAAAAAAAACAATTACAGTTGTATCTCCTAATAAAACATTTAATATTGCGGGTTTGTCAATTGCGGCTCTTATTGTTGAGGACAAAGACACGCGGTTGAAAATTAAAAAATTTATTGATACCTTCCAATTATCTCCAGCTAATATACTTTCAATTATCGCAATAGAGCAGGCTTACACTAAAGGAGATGAATGGCTTAATGCTTTGCTTCAATATCTTGATGGGAATAGACAACTAATTATTTCTTCATTGCAAAATCATCCTGTTATTCAGGCAATAGAGCCTGAGGCTACATTTTTGTCGTGGCTTAAGTTTAAAAGCATTGATTTAGATGATGCCGGTATAAAAAAGAGATTGGTGGAAGAAGCAAAACTAGGACTTAGTGAAGGTCGTTCTTTTGGCAATGGCGGCAGTGGATTTCAAAGAATCAATTTCGGATGTCCTAGATCTGTTTTAGAAAATGCATTAAGCAATTTGAAAAGGGTGTTTTAATTATTTAATACTAAAATTATCATGAAAAAAGGTTTCAAGATCAACCTGTCGGTAAAGCTTTTTGCATCACTTTTTGTAGGATTTACGATTGTTTTGGCATATAATTATTATGATTTTAGATCATCATATCTCATTGAAGAAATTGATTTTTTTGAGTATATTAGTTTGAATATATTTAATTGCATGATTTTATTATTGTTTTTTATTGTTTTATTTTTCACATTAGATTTATTGATAATAAATCCGATCAATAAAGCAATTTATTTTGACCAGCATAAAAGCACTTTGCTAAAATATTTGCCTGCTAGTTTTTATGATGAAACAGATGTTATTAAATCAGAAATGATGCTGCAAAATGAGCAATGGAAAGCACTAGATGGATTTATACATGGGCTGGTTAGTAAAGATTATTCTATTGAAATTCCAGAAGAATTTAGAGATAATGGAATAAGTCAAAGATTACAAAAACTAAAAGAAGTTATTCATGAATTTGAGTTGCGGGATGCTAAGTATTTAAAAAATGAAAATTTGCAGCAATGGATAAGTGAAGGTTTGGGGAAGATGGGCGTTTTTCTTGCGAACTACAATTATGATGTAAATGATTTTTCTAATGTTGTATTAAGCGAGTTGGTTCATTATATAGATGCCTCAGCAGGAGCAATTTATTTTAAAAATTCGAATGGTGAAGTTCAAGCATTATCAGTATTAACAAATGAAAGATTTTTGCAATCAAATGCTTCATTTTTGTTGGGCGAGGGTTTAATAGGACGTTGCTTACTTGAGAACAGACTTATTTCAATTACTGATATTTCAGAAGCTCAGGTTAAACTTGTATCAGGTTTAGGTTCTTCGAAGCCGAAACATATTTTATATATCCCACTTCGCATTAATGCATTGCCTTATGGGGTGTTAGAAGTAGCATCGTTTAAATTATTTCCCGACAACACCATTCTTTTTTTAGAAAGGTTTTCAGATGGTCTGGCACTATCTATTTACAGTAGGCTGCATAACTAGCTGTTAAGATTGATTCCCTTTTTTGAATTTCGTTTGATTGAAAATTAAATATCCGGAGTATCCGGCAATAGCAAAACCGACTAGGGAGATGATTACATTTGAAGCTATGTGTGTTGATTTGTCAGTTTGCAGCACATCTTGGTTTATTAGGCTATGAAGAACGCTAAAGAGAATTGTCAATCCAATACCTAGAGCGAAGAAATTTAATGATTCGGAGAGACTCTTTGCAATTAAGCTATCTTCTTTATACGATCCTGAATTGCTTTTTTTTTGTTTTTTGTACCTTACATTTGAAGTTTTTTGTTTCCTTTTTTCATATCGTATTAATTTTTCTATGTACTCATCATTATTTTCTACCGTTTCTGTTTTTGCTTTCTCTAGGATTTCAAGCAAATTATTGTATGCTTCGGTGATTTCTATGAACTTATTTTTTGAGTTAAAGTGAGTAGATGTATCTGGATGATATTCTTTTGCTAATGCTCTATATGCTTTTTTTATATCGCTTTCAGTAGCAGTTTCTTGTAATCCCAAAATACCCAACCAATATGGAATCATATTTATTTTAAATTACTGATATAGAATAGGATAGTATTTTTTTTAAATTCTTAAACACTTTAGTTATCAATTTGTTAATAAAATGTATTAAATTGCATGTTAATATTGTTTCCATTAACCTGATTATTGAATCTAATTATATGAGTGCGCAAAAATTATCAAAATGTTTTACAATTATAGGAAATAAAATGGATTTAAATTGGACGAAGCACATAATTTTTATGCTGCTTCTGTTGTTAATCCCGCAATCATTTTTTGCACAAGTAGACACCCGATTTTGGTTTGTGGCCCCCGATGTTACTGCAGGTCATGGAACTAATGGAGGCCGACCAATTTTTTTAAGGTTTACAACATTGAATGTGGCAAGTTCAGTAATTATTAGCCAGCCGGCAAATCCCTCTTTTACACCTGTACAATTTAATATGGCTGCTAATTCAAATTACAGTGTTGATTTAACAACTTTTATTGATGCTATTGAAAATACACCGCCTAATACAGTATTGAATAAGGGGCTGTTGATAGTTGCCACTGCGCCATTAAGTGTTTATTATGAAGTTAATAATGAAAATAATGCCGATATATTTGCATTAAAAGGTAGTAATGCCTTAGGTAAACTATTTTATGTTTCGGCTCAAACGGTTTTGCCATATGATAATAGATGGGGTTATAATCCTGCACCTCTGCGATCATTTGAAGTTGTGGCAACAGAGGATAATACAACAATCAAAATTACTCCTTCCGCGCCGATAGTTGGGCGTGCTGCCAATACTGAATTTACTATTATCCTAAATAAGGGACAAACTTATTCTGCAACCATTAACCCCGCATTCCTTACTACAATTCAATTTTTAGATGGTTCAAAAATTGTTTCAGATAAACCTGTTGCAGTTACTATATCCAACGATTCACAATATCATACAGATCCTTTTAATCCATCTAGTGGGGCATTTGATTTAATGGGAGATCAAACAGTACCTGTTAATATTTTGGGCACAGAATATATTGTTATGAAAGGGAAATTATATGAAGAAGAATATGTTTTTATTCTTGCAACCGCTAATAATACTAATGTTACAGTGAATGGAGTTTCTCAGGGAAATTTACAGGAAGGAAAGACCTATGCATACAGAATAACTAGTTCGGCAACATACATAAAAACAAACCAGCCTGCTTATGTTTATCATATGGCAGGTTTTGGAGCTGAGGTTGGAGGAGCTATTTTACCTTCCATTGATAAATGCACAGGTTCATTTCAAGTTGGATTTGTTAGATCTATTATAACTGCTCCAGCCAAAGAGTTTTGGTTAAACCTACTGGTGAGAGCTGATATAGAACCTGACGCTCAAAATTATTTTGAACTTACTGTAGACGGAGTGACAATACCCAATGCCATAAATGGGGCCAATTTTATACAAATACCCAATAGTATTTGGAAAGCAGCAAGCATCAATCTATCTTCTGTTGTTTCAGAAAATCGTCCCTGTTTAATAACCAATAGTAAAGATATTTTTCACATGGGCTTGATAAATGGTTCGAATGGAGCTAGTTGCAGGTATGGTTATTTTTCAGCCTTTAATACTACCAAAGCTAGTATTATTTCAGCAGATGGAGATACTTCATCCGTTAAGTATAAATGTGTGGGAGAGGAAACACAGTTAATTGCCAGCGGTGGCTTGAGGTATGAATGGTTTCCGTCTAAGTATCTTGATGACGCTAAAAGTGCCACCCCAATTGTAAAATTTACCGAAGATGATTCAATTACCTATACCGTATATGTATATGGAACTTGTAAAGCCATTGATTCTGCCAAAGTAACTATTCAAGGATATGGCGCACCTAGGGCTCAAGATGTGACGGCTTGTGTAGGACAATCTATTCCTTCTATAATTGCTGAGGGTGCGGGAATTAAATGGTATAGGGATATTGACCTCACCGATTTAGCATATACAGGAAGTATTTTTAATACTGGCAATACTTCTGTTGGTACCTATACTTATTATGCAACTCAAACGCGTAATTGCGTAACGCCTGCCAAAACAGTTACATTAACAATTCGAAATAATCCTGTAGCAGAAGCTGGTATTGATCCAAGTCCTTTAACATGTACATCGCGAACGGTGCAGTTGGATGGAAGCGGTTCAGCAACAGGTACTAATATTTCATATTTATGGACAGGTACGCAAATTCAAGCAGGCCAAAATTCACTTACGCCTATAGCTGCTGGTCCGGGCAAATATATTATTACTGTAACCAATAATAGCACTGGTTGTTTTGCAATGGATTCAGTGGTAGTTAATCAAACATTAACGACTGTAAATTCAGGTTCGGCATTGGCTTTGACTATTTGTGCAGGCGAAATGGTTAATCTGGATGATATGGTTGCCGGTCGTCTGTCCGGAGGTTATTGGGCTGAGTTTATTTCAGGAAATATTATTTCTAATCAATTGAATTCTCAATCTATTCAGTCCGGTGTAAATAAATATATTTACAATATTGATTCAGTGGGTGTATGTAATGGAGATACTACGGTAGTTTCTCTTACTGTAAATGCTAGAAAAAGTGCTGGACTATCATCGCTTAAAACAATTTGCAATAATGATTCTTGGGATTTATTAAATTCTATTTCTGGACAAGATCCTGCTGGTATTTGGAAGGACTATAACAAAACAGGTCGACTATCTGGCACTATCTTTAATGGTAATGGAGCGGCTTCTGGCATTTATCAATTCCGATATGTTGTTGCTGGCGATGCGGTGTGTCCGGGCGATTCAGTTGTAATTGCTGTGGAAGTTGCAGCTTCATTTACAGCAGGTGTTGCAGTACCTATTTCGCTTTGTAATGATACCAGCTTTAATTTGTATCAAGCTTTAGCAAACGCAAGTAAAGGGGGTGTATGGAGCGAATTGACATCTTCGGGTGCTTTAGAAGACAGTATTTTTCTCTCGAATGGATTGAAAGGAGGGACCTATCAATTTTTATATACCCTTATTGGGACAGGAACTTGTTCAGGAGATACAACCAATGTATATGTTCAAGTTAGGGAAAAAAAGATAAGTGGTATACCTCAAGCCGGATTGGCCTGCGGGGTAGGTTCATATAATCTGTTTAGTTCTTTACTCTCTTATTCTTCTGGCGGGATATGGGTGGATGAAATGGCAACAGGTAGGTTGACTGATTATATTTTTAATTTAGA
>JFJP01044904.1_pt1 | contig 13173 bp, 12 predicted proteins | sample 431651 | NCBI WGS metagenome assembly JFJP01 (sample SAMN02602958, study PRJNA72255) | Microbial mat metagenome, whole genome shotgun sequencing project. | biome: fresh water; feature: sink hole; material: water; isolation source: purple microbial (photo- and chemosynthetic) mats found in...
GAAGAACGACGAGCGGAATATCTCGCTTTTTAATCCTGCGGTGATGATATCGGTCGTTTGAATTCTAGCGAGATCGGCATAGCCCAAAAAACGGATATCAGAATATTGAGAGACAAAGCTCAATTTTACTCCTTTTGTTGCCGTTGTGAAGTCCCTTTTTTGGAAAATGCTGTCGGTCGCAAAAAAAGAATTCCGGTTTTCCTCATTTCTATATTCTCGTAATTTGTCTGACGAATAGACAGAAATAGTTGTTAGAAAAGTCGAATCCTCATAAGGATAAAACGCCGCAGTAAGATGGTAATTGTTTGAATACAATTTTTCATAGGATTCAAAATTTTCAACGGATGCTTCTAAACCATCAAAGAGACTTGATGTATTATAATAATCAACGCCTCCATGTAATCCTGTCCACGTCTTATTATAAAAATACGAGAATGAGAGATTGAACCAGTCCGTTAGATTATATCGAAGCTTTGATCGGATATTCCATGCATCGTCATTGGAGTTGATGAAACGTCCGCGGTATTTTTGGTTCTCCTTATTTGACCCAAAACCGTAATGAGCAAGAGCAAATGAAAGGTTCATTCCATTCGCAATATTCTGCGCAAACATTGCATCGGTGTGAGTATATCCGGTAACTCCCTGACTGTACCGAAGGTGGGTTACTGCTCTATTATTGTTGAAGTTTTTCGTAACGATGTTGATGGCTCCTCCCGCCGATTTGCCGTCGTAAAACATTGCATTGGTTCCTGTAATAAATTCTATCCGTTCAATTGCATCAACCGGAATATTCCATAGATTGTAACTACCCGTGTAATAATCGTTGTACGGAATTCCATCGATGAAGACCGCAATGTTTTTATCATCAAGTCCGCCGGATACTAATTGATTTTTTTGCCCCGGACTTCCAAGGTCGCGAAGGAACATTCCGGGTTGAGAACCGATAATATCATACAACGAACGATACTCTTGAAAAGTTATTTCTTTATGAGAAATGATGAGCGAGGAATCTCCGAATGGTTCCATTGTCCCAAGTTCCGGGATCGGGTTTACCCGTATGACCGAATCTTGAGCAACGATAGAAAGGGTATCTTTTTTTGCAGAAAGGGAATCTACTTTTACAGAAAGGGAATCAACATTTTGTGCAAAAAGCAGATATTGGATTGTTGACAGGAAAAAAAAGAAATTTTTTTTCATTGAGGCTTCGGACTAAAATACGGTTTTGTAAGATGAACAAAATGTTCTTTCTTGAAAAATTCAATTGCCGATTGTGCGGAATGTTCATTCTCGAATAATCCAAACACCGATGATCCGCTGCCGGACATTAATGATACGACAGACCCAAATTCTGCCATCTGATCTTTGATCCTTTTTATTTTTGGGAATTCCTTGAAGACCACATCTTCAAAGTCATTGTTAGAATCTAAAATCGTTTGGATCGGAGAGTGAGTGAATTGGTCGAACAATCGTTGTCGAACAGGGAATACCCCATTCCTTTTTTTAGATAAAATATTATACGCCCATGGAGTTGAAACATGAATCCGTGGATTGACCAGAACGATCCAATACGGAAGCGACAAAGCAATTTCTTGCAATATCTCACCGCGACCTTCAGCATAGGCTGATGAGTCTGAAAGAAAAAACGAAACATCGGAACCAAGCTTTAAAGCAATTTTTTTTACAACAGATGGTTGAACGTTGATGTTCCATAGTTTTGGTAAAAATCGTAAGATAGCAGCAGCATCACTGCTGCCGCCTCCTAATCCTGCTCCAATGGGTATATTTTTTGTAATGGCAATGTTCACTCCGTTGGTAATTCCGAGTTCATTTTGGAGTAATTCTGCCGCTTTCCAACATAAATTAATACTGTCGGTAGGAATTCTTGGGTCCGAGCAGGAGATCGCAATCGTATCAGCGGTGGACAGATGAAGCTCATCAAAAAGGTCAATATGGTGAAATATGGTCTCTATGTCGTGAAAACCGTCCGGTCTTTTCCCGACAATATACAGTCCCAAATTAATTTTTGCGTATGCTTTAATGTCCATATATAGAGTAAGATACAAGAAGATTGCAGAATGAGCAAGATTTTGAGACTTATAATAACTTTGTTGTTGATTTTTTAACCGCGTTTGGGTATTATTTCATCGGTATTGTTAATTGAAGACGATATCAAAACTTTTTCCGAGGAAACTTATGGCACAGCCTTTTAATATACTTGTTGTAGATGATGAAGATGCACTTCGTAATGTTCTCAGCAGTGAACTACAGGGAGAAGGTTATTCTGTTGTATCAGCAGCCGATGGTGATGAAGCGATCTCAATCCTTGAACAAAAATCTTTTCACCTTGTCCTTCTGGATATAAAAATGCCGCGTGTTGATGGGTTTGAAGTATTGAAATTCATCAAAGGAAAAAAACCGGATACCAAGGTTATCATGCTTACCGGTTTTGCCGATCTAAAAAATGCTATCGAATCAAAAAAACTCGGAGCGGAAGATTTCGTCAGTAAACCATACGATCTGGTCGATCTGCTCACAACAATTGAGCGAGTACTTTCTGCAGAATAATCATTCCTGATTTTTTTTCCCGAAGTAAAGGCAGAACCAATGGTTCGCAATAGTATTATTCTTATTGTTGATGATGAGCCTAGTGTTTGTTTTCTCCTTAAAGAAGAACTCTCCGAACAAAAAAAATTTGAAATCTATACCGCAGAAGATGGCGTTGCAGCCATCAATGCATTGCAGCAGCGCCCGTTTGATGTTGTACTGCTGGATGTAAAAATGCCGCGTGTTGATGGAATGGAAGTATTAAAATTCATCAACGAGCATCATCCCACAACGCATGTTATCATGCTTTCCAATTATGCCGATGTAAAGACCGCCATTGAAGCGACGAAACTCGGTGCATATGATTTTGTGGGGAAGCCGTACAATCGAGACGAACTTCTCGCAACGGTACAACGCGCATTAGAACATCGACGGCTGGCAATTGACAATGAGTTGATGAAGTATGAACTCTCGCGCAAATCGGGAGAGAAAGAAATTATTGCGCGAAGCCCTGCAATGAATTCACTTCTTAAGACTGCAAAGAAGATCGCATCAAGCGACTCCATCGTTCATATTCACGGCGCAAGCGGTTCCGGAAAAGAACTGATTGCACATCTTGTGCATGCTGAAAGTTTACGAAAAGAACGTCCATTCGTTATTGTGAACTGTGCATCACTCCCTGATAATCTGCTTGAGAGCGAATTATTTGGACACGAAAAAGGATCGTTTACCAATGCTCATCAGATGAAACAAGGACTCGTTGAAGTTGCAAACGGCGGTTCTTTGTTCCTGGATGAAGTGGGAGATATCAGCCCGATTGTTCAGCCAAAATTACTTCGCTTTCTTGAAACAGGTGAATTCCGGCGCGTTGGAGGAACAACGTCAATGCAGGTTGATGTACGAATAATCTCTGCCACGAACAAAGATCTCCAATCCGAAGTGCAGGCCGGTCGTTTCCGCGAAGACTTGTTGTATCGGTTGAACGTTGTTACGTTAAGAATTCCTCCTTTAAAAGACCGCAAAGAGGATATTCCTTTGCTGGTCGAATATTTTTTGAAACGAAAGATGAAAGGGAAGTCCGTCAAAAAAATTGGCGATGATGCAATGCAGGCATTGCTTGCCTATGATTGGCCGGGGAACATTCGCGAATTAGAACATGCCATTGAAGGTGCAATGCTCCTTTCTCATGACGATCTGATCACTGCTGCTGATTTTATCCTGACCCAAAACAAAATAACATCCGGTTCAAAATTATTAGAGCAGAACGACTCATCGGTTCTGACGATGGAAGAGTTGGAGCGGATACATATTGAACAAAGCCTTAAAAAGTTCAACTTCTCCAGAAGTAAAACGGCTAAAGCACTCGGTGTTACTCAAAAAACACTCTACCTAAAAATCAAGCGGTACAAAATTCCTATCGAAGACAAAGAATAATTCATTGTTCTTGTACGATCGTACTCATCACTATCTTCCTACACCATTGCGATATTCAATGTCCTGTTGACGATTGTCATGATAATTCTTTCTGAATGACAATTCGTTGTAACTTTTTTCCATGCGTTACGAATACAATGCATACATAATTTTGAGAAAGAGGGGGAAAACAATATGACCAGTACCATTATAAAATCTTCGGTAATTACGTTCTTAACAATGATCGTTGTGTTATCCGCATTTGCAACAACCCCTAAAACATTACAGCATTCAAGAGTGAATTGGGATACTGCAGAGAAAAATTATATCACGGCATTATGTTCAGAAAATATCGGATTGCGGAGCAGTGCAGTTTCGTATCTTGCAGAATATCGATTGACCGGTGCTGTTGAACCATTGATCGGGTTGCTACGCGAAGACAAAGTAGAGCAGGTGCGAATGGCATCGGCTTTAGCACTTGTTCAATTGGGTGATTCCAAAGGAATTAACGCAGTGCAAGAAGCTGCTATTTATGATGGCAGTGAAAAAGTTGCGAAATTTTGTGAGCAATTATTAAATTCAACATCGGAAGAATTAAGTCTTAAATAAAAAATTGAGAGAACTTTTCTCTCACTCGAGAAGTCAGACTGTAGCGTTCGGTGGGGTCCGCTACATCTGACTTCCGTATTTTAAACCGCTCATTATCCGCAAATCTTCACACTGCTCATTCTCATTTAGCGAATTCTTATCTTGAAAATCGAGCCAAGTTTTGGTATTTTCAACTACAGAATTTTCCAACCAGATGTTTAATCATAAAGGTCTTACAATGGCAAAATTTCAGGGTGTTGACTATTATAATTTAGATTCATTGTTATCTGAAGAAGAGATCCTAGTTCGCAATACGGTCAGAGAATTTGTGGAAGAGCAGGTCATACCGATCATTGAAAAGCATAATCGTGCGGGAACATTTCCGGCACACTTAGTTCAAGGAATGGCTGATCTTGGTCTGTTTGGCGCAACGCTTCCGGCAAAATACGGCTGTGCAGAATTAAATAATGTAGCGTATGGATTGATGATGCAGGAATTGGAACGGGGCGACAGCGGTGTAAGGAGTTTTGCTTCCGTCCAAAGCGGCTTAGTAATGTATCCGATCCATGCGTTTGGCAGTGAAGAGCAAAAAGATTTTTGGCTTCCAAAACTTGCCAAAGGAGAAAAAATCGGATGTTTTGGATTGACCGAACCGGATGCCGGATCGAACCCCGATGGGATGCTTACGCGGGCCGAGAAAAAAGACGGCGGCTATGTATTGAACGGTGCAAAGATGTGGATCACGAATGGAACCATTGCCGATGTTGCCGTGGTATGGGCAAAGCTTGACGGTGTCGTAAAGGGATTCTTAGTCGAAAAGGGGACGAAAGGATTTTCTGCGCCCGAAATGCATGGCAAACATTCACTTCGTGCTTCCGTAACTTCAGAACTTGTGTTTCAAGATTGTTTTATTCCTGAAGAAAATCTTCTTCCCAAATCAGGCGGTTTAAAATCACCGCTGATGTGTTTAAGTCAGGCGAGATATGGAATTGCGTGGGGAGTGATCGGATCTGCGATGGCGTGTTATGATTCGTCGCTGCAATATTCAAAATCGAGGATCCAATTTGGGAAACCGATCGCTGCATTCCAGATGACGCAGGAAAAACTGGTGCACATGGTCACCGAAATTACCAAAGCGCAATTGATGTGCCTGCAGCTTGGTCGATTGAAGGATAACGGGAAAATAAAGTTCACGCAGATCTCGATGGCAAAACGAAACAACGTGTATCATGCATTGGAAATTGCCCGAATGGCGCGCGAGATCCACGGCGCGAATGGAATTCTTGATGAATATCCGATCATGCGGCATGCGGCAAATTTGGAATCGGTGAAGACATACGAAGGAACACATGAAATGCATACATTGATCATCGGTGAAGATATCACCGGCATTGGTGCATTCGAATAACATCTGGTACAATATCTTCCCATGAATTTACTTGAAGAGATACAATCGAAGATCTACGAACTTTCGAAAGAAGAACGCATGCGCTTACGCGAGTGGTTCGATGAATTTGAAGGGGACTCGTGGGATCTGGAGTTCGACGAGAATATGAAAGAAAAGAAACTCGACGCTGAAGGGACAAAAGCGAAACAAGGTTTTTCTGACGGTACATTCAAAGAGGTATGAAACACGTTGGGGTCGATCAATATTGGCAGCGTCATGATAGACTTTCGCCGGCCATCCGAAAGTTGGTAGAGCATAATTTCTCAGTCATCAAAGAGTATCCGAATCATCCGTTACTGCGATTGAAGAAGATCGATGGGATCTGGTCGATGCGGATCGGGAGCAGACACAGAGCATTGGCAATTGAAGATGGCGACACAATTATTTGGTTTTGGATTGGAACATACAGACAGTACCTCAAATTTATTCATTGAATTATTACAAACGAATCTAACATACATTCGAAGGATGCACTCTGCATCCTTCGTTCGTTTTACATCGAACGTTCAAGAAAAGGATCGTTATGAGATCAAAAAAAATAATTGGTGAAGCGATCACGTACGATGATGTGCTTCTTGTTCCCGCAAAATCCTCAGTGATTCCCAGGGACGTTGATGTCTCAACGCGGTTGACGAAAAATATTCGATTGAATATTCCTCTGCTTTCTGCCGCAATGGACACGGTAACGGAATCTGAAATGGCGATCGCGTTAGCGAGAGAAGGGGGAATCGGCATCATCCATAAGAATCTTTCCATTGAACGGCAAGCGGAAGAAGTGGATAAAGTAAAACGATCGGAAAGCGGAATGATCATGAATCCGGTGACATTGACCGCCGATAAAACGGTCGGCGATGTCCTTGATCTGATGACGAAATTCAGTGTTTCAGGAATCCCGCCGATGTCATGACCTCCACAAATCTTGTGACCGCACCGCTTGGGACTACATTGGAAGAGGCAGAAGTAATATTACAAAAGCACAAGATCGAAAAACTGCCAGTGGTTGATAAGAATGGAAAATTGAAAGGACTTATCACATTCAAAGATATTCAAAAGAAAAAACGATATCCCAACGCATGCAAAGATAAGCATGGACGATTACGTGTCGGAGCAGCAGTTGGCGTCACTCCCGATACCATGGAGAGGGTTGAAGCGTTGGTAAAAGCCGGTGCTGATGTTATTATCATCGATACCGCGCATGGACATTCAAAAGGGGTCATTGAGATGGTGAAGCGTGTGAAATCGAAATTCTCCATTGATGTGATCGCAGGAAATGTCGGCACTGCGGAAGCAGTGAAAGATCTGATCAAAGCGGGTGCAGATTGTATCAAGATCGGGATCGGTCCGGGCTCGATTTGCACAACGCGGGTTGTTGCCGGCGTTGGCGTACCGCAAGTGACTGCGATCATGGATTGTTCGGCAATGGCCCGAAAATTTTCCATTCCTGTTATTGCAGACGGCGGAATAAAACAAACCGGTGATATTGCAAAAGCGATCGCGGCCGGTGCTGATTCGATCATGATCGGCGGATTGTTTGCAGGACTTCAAGAAAGTCCCGGGGAAAAGATCTTGTATGAAGGACGTACCTATAAGATGTATCGAGGCATGGGTTCGGTCGATGCGATGAAAGAAGGAAGCAAGGACCGGTATTTTCAGGATGTTGAAGATGATGTACAGAAACTTGTTCCGGAGGGAATTGAAGGACGGGTGCCGTTCAAAGGTGAACTGAGTGCAACGGTGTATCAAATGGTCGGCGGATTGCGTGCTGCGATGGGGTATTGCGGAGCAGAGAATATTTCAGCGATGAAAGAAAAAGCACAATTCATGAAAATGAGCGATGCCGGTCTGCGGGAAAGTCATCCGCATGATATTCTGATCACGAAAGAAGCGCCAAACTACCACGGATGACAATGCCCTTACAGTATAATTTCCGACGACGAATCTCTGACCTGCGGCATGAAATGCAACGGCAAAAAGTCGATGCATTTATTTCTTCATCGCTCTCAACAATGCGTTATCTTTGCGGATTTTCCGGATCCCATGGATTGCTGGTCGTTACAAATTCGAAAACATATTTTTTAACGGATTTTCGTTATGAAGAGATCGTTCAAACAGAAGTTGCTGCAGACGTAACGATCGTTGCTCAGGGAAGTTTATCCAATGCTGCTTCAAAGAAAAAAATATTCTCATCGGTCAAGAACATTGCTTTTGAAAAAGATCGATTGTTTGTTGCCGAGTTCGAACTTTTAAAGAAAAATCTTACCGGTAAAAAACTCATCCCGGTTTCAGGAATCGTAGAAAATCTACGAGCGGTAAAAGATGACGATGAACTGCGAACGTTGAAACGAGCGTTTGACATTTCCGATGCAGTGTTCCAGACGATCATTGGAAAGATCAAACCGGGGATGACCGAACTGGAGATCTCTGCTGAAATATCATACCTGCACAAAAATCTTGGCGCTCAAAACGATGCATTTGATGTCATTGTTGCAAGCGGTGTACGGGGCTCATTGCCGCACGGAACGGCAACATCGAAAAAAATCGAAAATGGTGAATTTATTACCCTTGATTTTGGCTGTGTTGTGGATGGTTATCATTCGGACATGACGCGAACGATCTGTATCGGAACGCCGACCGCTGATATGAAAAAAATTTACCGCGTTGTGCTGGATGCTCAGCAAAAGGCATCCGATGCAGTACGTTCGGGGATCTCTTCAAAAAAGATCGACGAAATTGCACGAAAACATATTCAAACGAGAGGATATGGTAAATATTTCGGCCATTCCGTTGGGCATGGTGTCGGGTTGGAAATTCATGAATTGCCCAGAGTTGCCCCGAAAAGCAAAGAACGATTGACCACCGGCAATGTGATCACCATTGAACCGGGAATTTATATCCCGAAAAAATTCGGAGTTCGAATTGAAGACACTGTTGTTGTTCGTGAACGGGGCTGTGAAGTCTTGACCGGTTCACCGAAGGAATTGATAATTATCTAATGAAAAAAGTATTAATCATCGCTTATTATTTCCCTCCGCTTGGCGGAAGCGGCGTTCAGCGGACATTGAAGTTCGTTAAATACCTTCCCCAATTCGGCTGGCAGCCGACAGTCTTGACCGTTGGACCGACAGCATACTACGCGAAAGATGAATCGCTGCTCAAAGAGATCGAACATCTCAATATTCAAGTGATCCGAACCCAATCACGCGGTCCGAATGCAATGCTTCATAAGAAGCATGATATTGTGAAGATGCCGAAGGAACGAATGAGACGATTTTTGAATTTCATTAGTGACATGTTCTTTATCCCCGACAATAAAATTGGATGGAAGAAATACGCCGTCAAAGCAGCTTCTGAACATCTTTCAAAGAATAAATATGATGTTATCTTTGCCACTGCGCCTCCGGTGACCGATTTTTTGATCGGTGTTGAACTGAAAAAGCGATTCAAAATTCCGCTGGTGTTAGATTATCGAGATTCGTGGCTGAGCTATCCATTCAAATTCTTCCCAACACCGCTGCACCGATATATCCATTTTCGGAAGGAACGTTATGTTGTCCATAAATCGGATATGATCACTGTAACACACCGCCGTGTAAAAGAAGAACTCTTAACGCGTCATAAGTTTTTGCGCCACGAAGATGTTGTCATTCTTCCCCATGGTTTCGATCCGGAAGATATGAATGTCAGCAATCCGGACTTTATTCCTCACATCGATAAGATGCGGATCACCTATTCGGGAATGTTCTATGGGAATATCACTCCGGTATATTTTCTTAAAGCACTTGCAAAAGTACTGAAAGAAAACCCGGTAATGCGCGGACGGATTGAGGCATGTTTCGTTGGTCTGTTCAGACCGGAACATATTAATTTGATCAATCAGCTTGGGCTTCAAAATTCAGTGAATCTTATTGGATATGTTGAGCATAAAGAATCAGTGAAATATATACTGGCATCCGATGTATTGTGGGTGATGAAGCAGGATGATTGGGAAACACCGGGAAAAGTGTTCGAATATATCGGAACGCATAAAAAGATTCTCGGCTGCGTTCCAAAAGGATATATCCGCAACATCATCGAAGAGGCCGGCGGAACGTGTGTCGATCCGACAAACATCAATGGCATTGCAGAGTTGATCGTGAAATTCTACCAGCAATATGAACGAAAAGAACTCCGCGGCGCACGCCCTGACGTTGTCGATAAATATAACCGTATGAAATTGACCGGTGAACTCACGAAGATCTTCACTAAATTCCTTGAGGTCTGACGAATGAAAGTATTGGTCATTGGTTCCGGCGGACGTGAACATGCGATCGTGTGGCGAATGAAACAAAGCACAAATGTTACGGAATTATTCTGTGCGCCGGGAAATGCGGGAATAGCAGAGATCGTAGAATGTATTCCGATCAAAGCAGACGATATCCATAGGCTTGTACAGTTTGCACAAACAAATGCTATCGACCTGACGATTGTTGGGAGTGAAGCACCGTTAGTGAAGGGAATTGTAGATCTGTTCAATGAGCGCGGATTGAAAATATTTGGTCCTTCAAAAGCTGCCGCACAGGTTGAAGGAAGTAAAATGTTCCTGAAACATTTTCTGAAGCGGAACAATATTCCAACCGCAAGATATCGAACGTTCAACAAAACTGAATTTGAAAGCGCCATTCACTATATCCGAATGAACCCGGCGCCGTATGTGATCAAGACGGACGGACTTGCTGCGGGAAAAGGGGTCGCCATTTGCCAAACGACTGATGAAGCGATCGAGATTGTTAAAGAATATTTTCAAGATGGGACTTTTGGTGATGCGGGAAACAACATTGTTATTGAAGAATTTATGGTCGGCGAAGAGGCATCTGTCTTTGCGATCTGTGACGGTGAAAATTATGTTCTGCTTTCTTCAGCGCAGGACCATAAACAAATTCAAGACGGTGATAAAGGAAAGAACACCGGCGGGATGGGAGCGTATGCGCCTGCACCGGTTGTCACTGATGCTATTCTTGCACACGTTGAGATGGAGATCATTCGACCGACGCTTGCCGGAATGAGATCCGAAGGATATCCCTACAAAGGCTGCTTATACGTTGGATTGATGATCACGAGCGAGGGGCCGAAGGTTGTTGAATATAACTGCCGTCTCGGAGATCCTGAAACACAAGTATTGATGCCGCTGATCGAAAGCGATCCGTATGGACTGTTTCACGCTTCTGCGACCGGCACAATTTCTTCATATTCCCTGAGGTTGAAAAAAGAATCAGCTGTCTGTGTTGTGATGGCATCGAAAGGGTATCCCGATAATTATGAATCAGAGAAAGAAATTTCTGGAATTCGTGATGCCGAAAAGAACGGTGCAATTGTTTTTCATGCCGGAACAAAAAATGACAACGGGAAAATTCTATCAGCGGGAGGAAGAGTTCTTGGTGTCACTGCAATTGGCAGCGGACTCCGTACTACGATTGAAAGAACATATGATGCCGTAAAAAAAATCTCTTTTAACGGTGCATATTTTAGAACTGATATTGGAAAGAAAGGACTACCACAACAATGAACGTACTTGTCACAGGCGGTGCAGGATTCATCGGATCGAATGTTGTTGATGCATTCATCAACGAAGGACACAATGTTATCATCTTGGATAATTTTTCCAGCGGGAAAGATGAGAATGTGAATCCAAAAGCAAAAGTCTATCGGATGGATATACAGGACTCAGCGGTCGAAAATATCTTTCGAGATGAAAATATCGAAGTGATGTGTCATTTTGCTGCTCAGATGGATGTTCGTAAATCGGTTGCAGATCCGAAATTTGACGCTTCGGTAAATGTTCTCGGATTCCTCAATTTGATGGAATCGGGGAGAAAACATGGATTGAAAAAAGTCACTTTTTCTTCGACCGGCGGCGCGATCTATGGAGAGCAGGATTATTTTCCTGCAGATGAGCAGCATCCAATGCGTCCTCTTTCGCCGTACGGGATCACCAAACTGACGACGGAAAAATATCTTTTCTTCTATAAAGAGATCTACGGGATCGATCACGTCATTCTCCGGTATGCAAATATCTACGGACCACGCCAGAATCCGCATGGCGATGCAGGAGTTGTTGCGATCTTTACGCTGAAAATGCTGAAAGGCGAACAGCCGATCATCAACGGTGACGGGAAACAGACGCGTGATTATGTGTTTGTGGGTGATGTTGTAAAAGCGAATGTTCTGGCTTTGAATTACAAAGGATCAAATATTTTTAATATCGGAACGGGGATCGAAACGGATGTGAATCAGTTGTTCCACCATATCAAAAAATTGACCGGATCGAAAGCCGAAGAGAAGCATATTCCTGCAAAAGCGGGAGAGCAGATGCGAAGCGTGATCACTTCCAAGAAGATCAATGAAGAACTTGGATGGAAACCAACAGTGACGGTTGAAGAGGGATTGAAGAGGACGGTGGAGTTCTTTAAAACAAAAACGTAAAAAGTGAAAAGTGAGAAGTTAAAAGTTAGAAGTAAAAAGGTAGATGGTAGAAGAAAAAAATAGAACCTAACTGCTAATACCTAATACCTATAATGCCTGACCGCTAATCACTGACTTATAATTAATGTTCCAAACAATCGACATACAAAAAATTCTTTCGGGTGACAGGCGGAGCGTTGCGCGGGCGATCTCGTTCGTGGAGAATGAGAATACGGGTGCAGAACAATTTCTTTCAGAACTATATAAACATACCGGAAAAGCATATCGTATTGGAATCACTGGTCCTCCGGGTGCAGGAAAAAGTACACTGACAAACAAGCTGGCAAAATTCTACCGCTCGCAACATCAAAAAGTCGGGATCATTGCGGTCGATCCGACAAGCCCGTTCACCGGCGGAGCGCTGCTTGGAGACCGCGTACGGATGAACGAAGTTGAGATGGATGAAGGTGTCTTCATCCGCTCGATGGCATCGCGCGGTTCGCTTGGAGGATTGAGCAAAAAGACACGTGAAGCAGGAGATATTTTAGATGCGGCAGGATTTGATATTATTCTTTTTGAAACAGTCGGCGTTGGTCAATCGGAACTGGATATTGCAGGAGCCGCGGACACGACTGTAGTGGTGCTTGTTCCCGAATCGGGGGACGGAATTCAGGCGATGAAAGCGGGACTGATGGAGATCGCCGATTTTTTTGTGATGAACAAATCGGACCGTCCTGGTGCGG
>JFJP01022279.1_pt1 | contig 13172 bp, 8 predicted proteins | sample 431651 | NCBI WGS metagenome assembly JFJP01 (sample SAMN02602958, study PRJNA72255) | Microbial mat metagenome, whole genome shotgun sequencing project. | biome: fresh water; feature: sink hole; material: water; isolation source: purple microbial (photo- and chemosynthetic) mats found in...
GAATTAAAAACAAAATAAGACATGAATATTTTATTAAAATTCGTGGAGATTCGCCTTCATCCATATTTTTTTATCTGAACAATTCGTGTTTTCTTATTCGTGAGAAATTCGTGTAATTCGTGTAATTCGTGTAATTCGTGGCAAAAAAATAATAAACAATATGGTCTTCAACAGCTACGTTTTTCTCTTTTATTTCCTTCCTATTGTAATTGCTCTTTATTACGGGGTTAAATGTCTCCCCAAAGCCCCTCTTTTACTTATCAGCAGCTACATATTCTACGGCTGGTGGAAACCGGAATACATGCTGCTGATGCTCTTTTCCACAACGATTGACTTCTTTGCGGGGCTGGCTTTGGGAAAAGATTTTTCCCGTAAGACAAAACGCTGGATATTGTTTATCTCCATTGCGATGAATCTGGGGCTTTTGTCCTATTTCAAATATTTTTCCTTTGTTATCAGCGTATTGAACGACATTATTGAAAAAGTTCTCAACTTGCAGATTCCCTGTTTTCCGCTCCAAGTGCCGGAAATTGTTTTGCCCATCGGCATTTCATTTTATACGTTCCAAAGCATGAGCTATACTTTTGACGTGTATCGGGGAGACATCAAACCGACGCGCAGTTTTACAGATTTTGCGGGTTATATCGCTTTGTTTCCGCAGCTTGTTGCGGGCCCCATTGTGCGGGCGGGAACGGTGCTGCCGGATATGACAAGCAAAGAGATTACTTCAGAAAGACTTGCGCTTGCCATTCATTTTTTTACGCTGGGGCTTGCGAAAAAAGTATTGCTCGCGGACCCGCTCGGCATCGCCTGCACCGCGCTTCATGAGCAGGAGGCAATCGGATTTGCTTCCGCGTGGATTTCCATTTATGCCGATGTGTTTCACTGGTATTTTGATTTCTCAGGCTACAGCGACATGGCAATCGGGCTGGGGCATCTTTTCGGCTTTTCTTTTCCGCTGAATTTCAACAGCCCTTTAAAAGCCTCAAGCATGACGGAGCTTGTAGTCAAATGGCATATCACGCTTATCTCATGGTTCAGGGATTATGTTTACATTCCGCTCGGAGGAAATCGAAAAGGCACTTATATAACCTACCGTAATCTTTTTCTTATTATGTTTCTTTCCGGGGTATGGCACGGCGCGGGATGGACTTACATCATCTGGGCGTTGATGATGTCGCTGGCACTGGTAGTTGAGCGCGCGGTCGGCATCAGCCGTACAAAAGATGAGAAAAAAAATTGGCTGACGGCTCAAATCGGAGAGCGATTTCTTTATTTCCGGATTTTTCTGACCCTAACCTATTATGCGCTTTGCGTTTCCTGCTTCACATCGCCGAATGTCTCTCATTTTATAGTAATTCTGAAAGCCATGATCGGTATGAGCGATGCGCCGCTTCTTCCGCAATTCAAAGATTACTTCTTTCTGACGGCTTTTATTCTCGGCGGTATCATCATTTTTGCCTGTAAAAACACATGGGAACTTGCCCGAAATCTGAAACCGGCTGCCTTTTACATTGCAGTGTTTATGTTCTGCGTGGGAGCCATTCTTTTAAACAAAGAAACGCCGTTTATGTATTTCAGATTTTAAATAAAATAGTTATGTATTATAATGAATATGTCGCCCCTACGGGGCTTGCAGAAATTTATTTCTGGTTTTGCTACAAATATGTCGCTCCTACGGAGCTTATACAGAAAATTATTTCTGATGTCGCTACTACTACAAATATACCGCCCCTACGGGGCTGAAAAATTCGCTTAAAAGAAATTGATAAATATCAAGCTCCGTAGGAGCGTCATATTTGTAGCATAAAAATTTCTTGTAATCGGAACGCCGTAGGCGTGAGATATTTATCTTTGAAACAAATGAACAGATTTGTAATCTTATTTTCAATATGTTATCTTCTTCTGCTTCTGTGCGACTGGGGCGCACGGCTTGTTCCCTGTCATTTCGGCTATCATGCCGCACATTTCTACATGCTCGATCAGGTTGGCGAAAAAACTCGCTATTATCGCAAAAACACCGTTTATGAGCAAAATATTCACGGCTATCTCTCATCGCTGCTGGGAATAGCGCATTACAAATACTACCACCGCCAGCGCATGACCACGGATGATAAAGGCTTGCGAAAGTCCTGCGAGCCGAATCCGCAGGGAATATGGCCGGTTACAGTCATCGGAGATTCTTTTGTTTTCGGGAGCTACAATTCGGATGAAGACATTCTTTCGGCAAAACTTCAGGAAAGTCTGCAAGCGCCTGTCCGAAACCTTGCCTTTCCGGGAAATGCGGTTATCCCCATGATTGATCTTCTGCGCCGTAAAGAAAAACTTTCTCCGCTCATTATCTGGGGATTGACCGAAAGAGGCATAAGCAACCCAGCATTTGCGCTGATTGAGAATTTGGACAAGCCGGGTACGCTTGATTGGGAAAAAGCCGCTCCCGCAACTTACGGATTTGAGCAATTTAAAGAATGGTTTGCCGTTCACGCCAAAGATTCTTTTGCCCGATACCTTGCCAATTCGCTCTGGGCAAATATCAAATTCTATCTTTTTCATGAGATTTCCAAAGACTTGTGGACGCCGTTGCATCGGGACATGCTGTTTTTTCGGGAAGGCGTTGAAAAAATGGGACAAAATGTTGATGCTGCCGATATTGACATGATTGCCGGCGGCGCGGAAAAATTGGTACGGAAAGCATCTTTAAACGGGGCGGATGTTTTGATTTTGCTTATCCCGGACAAATGCACGGTTTATCCCGAATATGTCTCAGACCCGCAGCGGCAGGAAAATCTTGAAAAAAATCGTTTTCTCGATCATATTGAAACTGCGTTTGAAAATCGTCATCTGCATGTTATTAATTTCCGTCCGATTTTTGCCGCCCGAAAAGGTGAGGGACTGCTCTATTTCCCGGACGATACGCATTGGAATCCTTGCGGAATCAATATTGCGGCAGAAGAAATTACGACATATCTTAATGCCCAAGAAAAATTTTCCAAGTAAAATTTCTCTTGACATTTTCAACCGGTTTGGATTTAGTAGGTAATTTAGGTTCTCGCCAAGGCGCGAAGAACACAAAGAAATATAAACAGCAGCTTTCCGGCAGGCTGATGTTTTTATAAAAAAATCTTTACTTTGCGCTCTTTGCGCCTTGGCGAGAGATAAAAAAAGTTTCTCGCAAAGGCGCAAAGAGCGCAAAGGAATATAAACGGCAGGTTCCGGTAAGCTGATTTTTATAAAAAAATCTTTACTTTGCGGTCTTTGCGTTCTTTGCGAGAAATAAAAAAAGTTTCTCGCAAAGGCGCAAAGAGCGCAAAGGAATATAAACAAGGTGACAAAATGGATACAATAATGCAAATATCATCCGGCAGGGAGCGGGTGGCAAAATTTTTCAATCCGATACGGATTGTTTCGCATCTGTGGCAATACCGGCATCTGATCCGGCAACTGGCCTGGCGTGAGGTCATGGGACGATACAAAGGCTCTTTCATCGGTCTGGGCTGGTCTTTTATTCAGCCTTTACTGATGATGCTTGTCTATACCTTTGTTTTTTCAGTCATTTTCAAAGCCAGATGGGGCATTGAACCGAATGAAGACAAGGCAGTATTTGCACTTGCGCTCTTTATCGGGCTGATTACATTCACCATTTTTTCCGAAGTGGTCACCGCCGCGCCATATCTGATTGTGTACAATCCGAACTATGTCAAAAAAGTCGTTTTTCCTTTGGAAATTCTGGGAGTTGTAAGACTTTTAAGCGTGATGGCAAATGCGGGCTTCAGTCTGACAGTTTTGCTGACCGGTGCGCTTTTATTTCAGGGATTTATTCATTGGACAGTGATTCTGCTCCCGCTTGTATGGCTGCCGATGATGCTGTTTACGCTGGGCTGCGGATATTTTCTGGCCTCGCTCGGCGTATTTATCAGAGATTTGGGTGCGACGGTAGGCATTCTGGCAACCATGCTTTTTTTTCTGACGCCGATTTTTTATCCGATTCGTGCCATACCCGAAGATTACCGATTTCTCTGCCAGATGAATCCGCTTTCCATCTTTGTAGAAGATGCCCGCAGGACTGTGCTGTGGGGACTTCTTCCGGACTGGCCCTGGTTTCTTGCGGGACTGGCATTTTCCTCATTGGTGTTTATTTTTGGCTTTATCTGGTTTATGAAAACCAAAAAAGCCTTTGCAGATGTGATATGAAGCCATCATCAGAACGAAAGCTTTTGCAGGCTCAGTAGGAGCGTTATATTTCTAATCTGGAAACAATGATTGAGAAATACATAAATACAGTTGCACAAGGTGATAATTTGGAATTATTTAAAGATATTCCAAGCGACAGCATTGACATTGCTTTTGCTGACCCGCCGTTTAATTTAAAGAAGAAATATAACAGCTATAAAGACCGTCTGGAGTTTAAAGAATACCTGAACTGGTGTAAAAAGTGGATTTTTGAAATGGTTCGGGTGACGAAACCGACAGGTTCGATTTTTCTTCACAATATACCGAAATGGCTGACGTATTACGCAAGTTTTTTAAATGAAATCGCAGATTTCAAGCACTGGATTTCATGGGATGCCCCGACTGCGCCGATGGGGAAGTCGTTACAGCCGTCCCATTACGGAATTTTATTCTATGCAAAAGATATGAGTCAGAATAAATTTTACGAAATACGTTATCCTCATAAACGGTGTCGTAAATGCGGCTACTTGCTCAAAGATTACGGCGGCAAAAAGGGAGGGTTACATCCCTTCGGTCCCCTTGTTTCAGATGTATGGACAGATATTCATAGAATAAAACATAATAAATACAGAGATAAACATCCGTGTCAACTTCCGATTCATCTATTGGAAAGAATTATATTAATGGCAACAGATGAACACGATATTGTACTTGATCCATTTTCAGGAACCGGTACAAGTGCAGTTGCTGCCAAAAGACTCGGAAGGAAATATATCGGTTTTGATATTGATGAACATTATGTAAAAATTAGCGAAAATCATCTTTTGCAGGAAAATCCGGTTTCTAAAATCGGAGAGATATGGGTATCATCCTATCTCGATGAACTGATAACAATCAGAGACAAAGATTGGGAAGGTTTGTCTCATTTTTTTAATCTGCCTGTGAAAAGTACATTAACAGACAGTACAAAAATTTCATTGAGAAAAGACGTACAGCAAATCGCTTTTGATTTTGGCTTTCACGATAAAGAAAATACTTTGAAAATAACAAATTGTGAGTATTGCAACGCTCAAACAGCAGATGACGAATGATAAATAACAAAAAACAAATGACTACTTTCGCAGTTCGCGCCAAAAATCTGAGTAAATGTTATCAAATTTATGCCCAGCCGCTGGATCGTCTGAAGCAGTCTCTCTGGCGGGGGAGAAAGCAGTTTTACAAAGAATTTTGGGCAATTCAGGATGTCTCCTTTGATATTGAAAAAGGGGAAACCCTCGGCATCATCGGTTCTAACGGCTCCGGAAAATCCACTTTGCTGCAACTGATCTGCGGCATTCTGAAGCCCACGCAGGGAGAATTGGAAGTCAGAGGCAAGATTGCCGCGCTGCTGGAGTTGGGAGCGGGTTTTAACCTTGAATTTACGGGACGTGAAAATGTGCTGATGAACGCCGCTATCATGGGACTGACACGGGCGGAAATCGAATCCCGCTACGACGATATTGTGGCTTTTGCCGACATCGGACAGTTTATCCATCAGCCGGTCAAAACTTATTCCAGCGGCATGTATGTGCGGCTCGCCTTTGCGGTTGCGATTCACGTTTCGCCGGATATTCTTGTGGTGGACGAGGCGCTGGCGGTCGGCGATCTCCGTTTTCAGCAGAAATGTATCTCAAAAATAAGAAAATTCTGTGAGAACGGAACAGTCATTTTTGTCTCACACGATACCGGCGCGGTGAAGGAACTGTGTTCACGGGTTATCTGGATAGATTCCGGTAAGATAAGAATGGAAGGCAAACCGAAAGCCGTTGCCGAGAAATACTTGGAGTATATGTATGAAGGAAAGAGCGGAGCCGGAACTGCTGTATCAAGCTATTCGTCAATTGCGCGGGATACCCAAGAAACGGCGGTCGAGCCGGGCGAATTTTCGCCGGTCGGGAGTCATATTCGGCAATTCGGAGACGGCAGGGTTTCGATAAAAGCTGTGCGCCTGCTTTCCGGCGGAAAGAATCACGGTGTTGTTTACTCTGGAAAGTCTTGTGAAATCAGTATGATAATGAAAGCCAATGCGGATGTCTCTCAGCCGATTGCCGGATATCTCGTCAAGGATCGTCTCGGCAGAGATGTGATCGGCGATAATACTTTTCTGATGCAGCAAAATATCTCTCAGTTTTCTAAGAATCACAGCTATTTGATAACATTTAAGATAGACATTTGGCCCAATCTTCAGGAAGGAGATTATACCTTATGTTTGGCGCTCGCCGACGGCACCATGTCGGATCACACCCAATGCCATCTGCTGCATGATGCGCTGATTTTCAAGAGCGTGCCGGTGAGAATGCCGGCCGGCATTTTTTCCATTTCAAATACGGATCTGGTATTTGAGGAGATGTCAGCTAATACTCAGTCAAGTTTAACTTTGTGATTCAGTTTAACCGCAAAGGACGCAGAGAAAGCGCAAGGAAACAAAGATATTACTCACAAATTCAATGCTGACGAGGTAGTAGAGCGATTTTTCAAATCGCTTACACCGAATTGCAAATTCGGTGTACAAAAATTTCTATGCACAAAAGTTCTTTAGATGAAATGCAGGCTTTCAAAGAGAGATATTTGAAAGGCAGAGAGAATGAAGCCTTGCTGATTCTCGATCTTGGAAGTCTTGATATAAACGGTTCTTACAAAGCTTTTTTTGACTTCCCGGCTTGGACATACAGAGGCATAGACATGTCTCCGGGCAAAAACGTGGATATTGTTCTGCAAGACCCGTACCGATGGCAGAATGTCTCATCAAATTCGGCTGATGTCGTGATTTCCGGGCAGGCGTTTGAGCATATCGAATTTTTCTGGCTGACCATTCTTGAGATATTCAGGGTGCTGAAACCCGGCGGTTTGTGCTGTCTGATTGCGCCTTCCGGGGGACCCGAACATCGTTTTCCGGTGGACTGCTGGCGTTTTTTTACGGACGGTTTCAGTGCAGTTGCCCGCTTTGCCGCTATGGAGATTTTGGAAATTCATCGAAAAGATACAAGCACTTATACTGACGGAAGCGAGATGTGGCAGGATGTTGTTCTCGTGTGCCGGAAACCCGCGGCATCAAGGCTTTTCTCATGGAAAGCGCAAATCAGAAATTATCTCCTGACCAAGCTTTTGAAGTGATAATATTTTTTTGCCACGAATAGACACGAATTATCTCACGAATAACGCACGAATTTATTATTTATAGCATTTTTCACTCACTCGTGAAGTAAATAAATAACTCATTCGTGAGACATTCGTGTCCATTCGTGGCAAAACAAAAAACGTAAATAAATTAATGAATAAGTTTTTCAATCCTTTATCTTATTCTCTTATCTCTCAGAAACCGCTGAGACTCACCGATGTTTTCGGCTGGCACGGACATATTCCTTTTGCCTTTGCCGTCACGGAAATGTTGCGTCCGAGACTACTTGTAGAACTCGGAACGCACAAAGGCGATTCCTACTGTGCCTTTTGCCAAGCCGTAAAATCTCTGAATTTGGATTGTCTCTGCTATGCGGTTGACTCATGGAAGGGCGATGAACACGCTGGCTTTTATCCCAAAGAAATTCTGAAAGAACTCCGCAGCCACCATGACCCGCTCTACGGAAGTTTTTCTACACTCTTAGAAATGCGCTTTGATGAAGCAGTATCCCGGTTTTCAGACGGCAGCATTGACTTACTGCATATTGACGGGCTGCATTCCTACGAGGCAGTCAAGCATGATTTTGATACATGGCTGCCGAAAATGAGCAGGCGAGGTGTAGTGCTGCTGCATGACATCAGCGTGAGACACCAGAATTTCGGCGTCTGGAAATTTTGGGAGGAATTGAAGGAAAACTATCCGAATTTTGAATTTATTCACTCTTACGGACTTGGCGTTCTGGGAGTCGGCGAGGAATTGTCGGAAGACATTCGGGCTTTTCTGAGCATGGATAAAGATTATGCGGATCAGGTACGCAGTTTCTTTTCAGCCTTGGGCAGTCATGCGGCTCAGAAACATCTGCCCGAAAATATAGAACCGATAAAAGCTGAACTATCTAAAAATTCTGAAAATACGGATAAATATAACTCATATCTTCTTGCTTTCGCCGCGTTGGACGACAGCGAAGAAGTCAAGAGACAAAAGAGTAAATCTTTTTCATATCAGCCGAAAATCAGTATTATCCTGAGATATGGGAGTTGTGTATCGTATCGGAAAATGCTGAAGTCTCTCCCGTCGTAAAAGATTATCTGCAAAAGGATGACCGCATAAGACATATAGAAGGCAATGCAAACGATGTCTTATCGCTTGCGGGCGGAGAATTTATAGCCGTTCTCGGACATGATGATGAGTTAGAAATTTCCGCACTCTATGAGATTGTAAGACTTCTCAATGACGAGAATGACTTGGATTTTATCTATACTGATGAAGATAAAATTTCAGAAAGCGGCATGCGTTCTGATCCGCATTTCAAGCCGGACTGGTCTCCGGATACGTTCCGCAGCTATAACTATATCGGAAGATTTACAGTTCTACGGAAAACGACGGCGGACGAGGCGGGTGGCTTCAGAGAAGCCTTTGGAGATGCTCAGGATTATGACTTTTTTCTGAGAGTGATTGAAAAGGCTCGGCGGATTGCTCATGTTCCGCAAGTGCTTTATCATGTAAGACATCACACCGAATACGAAGCAAAGGTGAACCTGCACGCTGAATATGCCGAAAAAGCCCTGAATGAACATCTCCGGCGAACCGGCTTGGACGGAGAAGTAAGAGAAGGGCTTTTCAACGGTTCTTATCATGTGAAATATCGAATAGTTGACGCGCCAAATGTCTCTGTCATTATTCCGACCAAAGACAAAATAAATCTACTGAAAAGATGCGTGGATTCCATTCTCCGACTGAGTTCATATAAAAATTATAAAATTTACATTGTTGATAATCTCAGTGAGGAAGATGAAACTTTCAGATATTTTGATGAGATAAAACAGCTTGATCGGATTCAAATCCTGAGATATAGCAAATCCTTTAATTTTTCTGCCATAAACAACGAAGCGGTGAGACATACCGATTCGGAATATCTCATTTTTTTGAATAATGATACTGAAGTCATTGCTTCGGACTGGATTGAGGCAATGCTTGAATTTGCCAGCCGCAGAGATGTCGGCGCAGTGGGCGCACAGTTGTCTTTTGCCGATAACACGATTCAACATGCCGGGCTGATTCTCGGTTTGGGCGGTATTGCCGGTTATGCTCATTACAAGGTTCCCGGAGATGATCTCGGTTATAATGGCAGAGTAAAAGTCATTCAGAATTTGAGCGCGGTAACTGCCGCCTGTATGATGGTCAGGAAATCGCTTTTTGAGGAAATGGGCGGATTTGATGAGACATACAGCCATGCCTACAATGATATTGATCTTTGCCTGAGAATGCGGGAAAAAGGCTATCTTGTGGTTTATACGCCCTATTCGGCATTATATCACCACGAATCTGTAAGCAGGGGATATGAAGACACGCCTGAAAAAAAGATAAGGTTTTTAAAAGAGATAAGACATTTTCAACACAGATGGAAGCAAGTTTTAGAACAGGGCGACCCCTACTACAATCCGAATCTCTCACTTTTCGGAAAAGGCTTTTCAATAAAAGATGTATCTGAAATCATGGGAAAAGATGTATTAGTTTATGATCTTTACAAAAATGTCTGGGAAAAAGATTCGCAACTCTATGAAAAAGAAGGACAAATCCATCATCTGAATACGGCGGTCTGGGAAAAAGATTCGCAACTCTATGAAAAAGACGCAAGTCTCTATCATCTTAATCAGGCTTTGTGGGAAAAAGATGTCCGGCTGCAAGATTTAACTACGGCAACAGCAAAGAAAGATATTCAGATTCATGAATTGAATACAGCGGGTTGGCAGAAAGATGTTGAGATAAACGAGAAAGACAGAAAAATTTATGAATTGAACACTGCCCTGTGGGAAAAAGATGTTCTAATTAGTAAAAAGGAAGGAGAAATTCACACTCTTAACACAGCAGCATGGGGAAAAGACGTTCAGATTAGTAAAAAAGACAAGGAAATTCATAAGCTGAACACGGCGGTGTGGGAGAAGGATATTCAGATAAGTGAAAAAGACGCACAACTATATGATTTGAATGCAGTTCTATGGAAAAAAGATGTTCAGATTCATGAGAAAGATGCACAAGTCCATGATTTGAAGACTGAGCTATGGGAGATAAATCAGCAAGTCAATCATCTGAATGCGGCATTGTGGGAAAAAGATACGCAGATATATGAGTTAAACATATCTCTGAAAGACAAAGAAGTAGAAATTTATCATCTGAATGCCGCCGTATGGGAAAAGGACACACAGCTTTATCATTTGAACACAGCGACTTGGGAAAAAGACATACAGATACGACATCTCCATGATGCTGTTTCTGAAAAAGATATGATTGTACATCATTTTTTGTCTGAGAAAGGTATGTCCATGAGCGGAGAAAATACGCCGGGGAAAAATAAACTTTCCGAATTAAACAGAGCCGCGCTCAGATTTCTGATTGTGAGCGGAATCGAGGGCGCACCCTATATTTACAGATGTCTGAATCTGAAAGAACAGCTTTACTATCTGGGCTATCATCAGGTAACATGCAAACTGGTACACGAGGTGAATCCGCCTGTTGATGCACAAAATAATGAAGTCATTATTCTGAACAGACCTTATAAATTACAGAATATTACAGAATTGACTCATCTGTGTAAGGAAAAAGGAAAAATCGTTCTTTATTCAACTGATGATTTGGTCACGGATCACTCGGTGGAAGCTTATCTCAGATTGCAGAAATATATGTCCGTATCGCAGTTGGCGAACTTCCACGAGAATGTTGACTGGACTGTAAATCTCATTCCGTCTTGCGATGCCTGTCTTGTCTCTACAAATTATCTTAAATCCCAGCTTAACGGCTTGCATAGCAGTATTTACGTGATAGAAAATGCGTTAAGCGAAAAACAGTTGAACAAGTCGGAAAAATTCAGAATCCCATCGCTTGAGAAAAAAAAGGACAGAAAAGAGATTGTACTGGGATATTTCAGCGGATGGCGCAATGACCATGACTATGACTTTGCTTTTGTAAAAGATGCGCTGTTTGAGATATTGAATACATTCGCTCAGGTTAAACTCAGAATTGTCGGACATCTTGAGATAGATGAGACTTTTGTCAAAGCCTTTGGCGGCAGAGTGGAACAGATTGATTTTGTGCCTTTCGATGTGCTTCCGCAGTTTATCTCCGAAGTAGATATAAATCTTGCGCCTTTGGAGGCAAATCCGCATAAACGATCCAAAAGTTCTATCAAATTTTTGGAAGCTGGACTGCTCAATGTTCCGACTATTGCTTCAAATCTGGAGCCTTACAATGAGATAATCACACATCTCGAAGACGGACTGTTGTGTTCCAATGCTCAGGAGTGGCGAGATAATCTTCGCCTCTTAGTTGAAGATGATTCTCTCAGGCAAAAAATGGGCGCGGCTGCCTTTTATAAGGCAAGAAGCCAGCATACCACGCTGATTCGTTCCGCGAGGCTGAAAGAGGTTCTGCATGAAGTCATTTCCAAGAAGCCGGAAGTCATTCCTGCGCCGCAGCCTCAAGCGCATGAACAGGCAGAAGTCATTTCAAGGCAGTCGCTTGCGGGCAAATATATCAAGGGACAGGGAATTGAAATCGGCGCGCTGCATAATCCGCTGCCGGTGGATACGGGAATTGAAATCGGCGCGCTGCATAATCCGCTGCCGGTGGATACGGCTTCGGCAAGCGTTCAGTATGTGGATCGCAAGCCGCTTGACACGCTGAAAGCGCATTATCAGGAGCTTGAACAGAATACACTGGTGTCGCCGGATATTGTCGCGTCTGCCGAAGATTTGTCCGTGATACCGGATGCTGCTCAGGATTTTCTCATTGCCAACCATCTGCTTGAACATGCAGCAAATCCGATTCAGGCAATGAAGGAATTTCACAGGGTTGTTAAGAAATACACCGGCGTTATTTATCTCGCGCTGCCCAACATGAGAAATGAATCTGCTTTTGACAAAGATCGTGAAGTTACGCCTGTCGAACACTTTGCCAACGATTATCTGGCAAAAGAATCTGACAGAAAACTGATTGATTTTAATCATTTCTGGGAATGGGTTGTTAAAGTGGGCAAAAGACAGAACTTTGAAGATGCTTTTGCGGAAGCAAAGAAGCTTTATGATATGGAATTTGCCATTCATTATCACGTCTTTGTTGAGGCTAATTTTTTAGCTATGTTAGATTTAATGCGGGATAAGCTGAATATCAAATTTGAGATATTGGAAAAATACGCCGACGCTTACGAGTTTATCTTTATATTGAAGCCGATATATTAGTGATGGTTCTCGCAAAGGGCGCAAAGAAAAGCTCAGACAGAATGCGAGATTTAAAAAGTTTTCAAATCTGCTCTTTTTTTCCTTTGCGGGCTTTGCGTCCTTTGCGAGAAATTTTCTCAGGTTTAACGGAGTCATTTTATGAGTCAAAATTCAGATATAATTATCAGAATTTCAGTCGTTATTCCCTGCTATAATCAGGGACAATTTCTGAACGATGCGATTGAGAGCGTCCAGAAATCCACATTTGAAGATTATGAAATGATTATCGTCAATGACGGTTCTACGGACATCTTAACGCAGCAAATCTTCAGAACGCTTGAAGAGCGGTTCCGAAATCACCCGAGAGTGAAAATTATTCATCAGGAAAATCAGGGTTTGGGCGGCGCGCGTAACAGCGGCGTCCGAATTGCGAGAGGCGAATATATTTTGCCCTTAGATGCCGACAATAAAATCCGCCCCCATTATATGAGCAAAGCTGTCGAGATATTGGACAATCACCCGGAAATCGGAGTTGTCTATGGCTACGCTCAATTCTTCGGCGCAAGAGAAGGCATCTGGGAGATGCAGGCATTCGACAAGCGGAAAGTACTCTTGGGAAATCTTCTTGAGGC
>JFJP01028388.1_pt1 | contig 13171 bp, 3 predicted proteins | sample 431651 | NCBI WGS metagenome assembly JFJP01 (sample SAMN02602958, study PRJNA72255) | Microbial mat metagenome, whole genome shotgun sequencing project. | biome: fresh water; feature: sink hole; material: water; isolation source: purple microbial (photo- and chemosynthetic) mats found in...
AAATACCAGTGTTTATTTGTAAAACCCTCGAATTTACCACATTTTCATGAGTAATTCGTTGGTTTATCATCAGAAAAATAAATCCACAAGCCATATGCATGCTAAATTTCATCGTTTCTTGCAAATTATTCAATAAAATCAGTGTTTCTATTGTAAAAAACACGAAATATCCAATAGAAAAGTTCGTAAAACCCAATGAAAAAGCCAAAAAAAACTTGTATAAAACCATTAAAAAAACCCTCATAAAACAGCTTTTTTTCAATGAGTTTTCCCCTGAGGAATTTAACGATAAACTTAGCCAATCTATATGCAAAACACCCATAATTTCAATAAAAACCTGTTCAAACCTGTGTTTTTCTTTACAAAAAGCTGTTATTAAGAGCAAAAACCCAATAAAAAGAGTTTTTTCTGCATAATAGAGATATTTCAAATCAATTTTAGCGAGTTTTTCCTTATAAAATCGCTTCATGAGGACCGGTAGGGTGTTTATTGAGTTTTTTTGCAAGATATCAGCAAAATTGTCTAAATGACTTATAAATTTCATGAGATTTCTTTTATGAATTTCTTGAATATTATCGATTTCTGGCAATTCGTTCAGCAAAATACCAAAATTCTCATCAAAATTCGCATTGAGAAAAGCTTGAAAAAACCTATAAAAAGAACAGAAAAGAGCGTCAAAAATCATCAATAAAGCCATGAAATATCGGGTTTTCATTGATGAAAAGAGCAGATTATGTAGGAAATACAGCGAAAAAACCAAAAGGATCATTGGAAAGTATAATATCAGTTTTTTTGGATGAGATTCTGTTAAAATGGGGTTTTTCAATGAATTATACAGTATAGTTGTGACGAGAATCGTGAGGAAAATTATGGTGATTGATGGGAAATATAAGACTATTATCAAAGGGATTATTGCGATTGGAAAGAGTTTCAATGGAGTGAGATGAGGGAGTATGCGGTTCATGAACAGGAGGAATAGGAGAAGACGAAGGGATTTCAGCAAGAAAAAGCAAAGGATGCCAAAAAGGACATTGAGCAGGAAAAGGAACATTTGGAAGATTTTTTATTGAAAAATTGCGTTTTTTTTTTTAAATTTTTAATTTAAAAATTGGCTTTTCTAAAGAAATTCGTTCCTTTAATCAATTATCTATAAGAAATCCTTTACTCAATACAATTTCATCAGAATTACTCTTTGAATTTCTGAAACTTAATGCTAAAAACCTTATAATTCATATTTTTCCTAAATTTCTTTAAAAACCAACCAATTTAATCATAAAATATAAAATGGAAACTTCTTCACTTTCCTGTTCTTTATACCAAACCTCCAAAATCATCATTCTCGCTCAAGAAGGAGCTTTTTGCAACTTTTGTTTCGAAATCTGCAAGAAAGGCGAGCTTCTAATTCAGCAGGTTCTGTTCGAATCCTGCGATAAATGCTCATGTTCACATCAAGGTCTTTTCTCCCACTAATCTTTCTTTAAAATACCTTCATTTTTCTTCAGAAACTGATATTTTTTTCTCCGAAATGATGAAAAACGAATTCAAAGACCTAAAGGAGATTTCTCATCGAAAATTCCTTGCTTTTAACATTTTTTTCTCTCATAAAAAGCACGATAAACCCTTCATGGAATTACTCAATCCCGACACTTATTTCTTCATAAAAAGCGATTACAATAGTCTTTTGAAGCAAACCTTTCGTTGGGAAGATATCGACCTTTTTGCAATAGAAGACCGTTCTGATTATCTAAAGAATTTCGCAAAATTCATCCCTCCTGTTAAACTCACAGTCCTCAATACAAAGCCTTTTGAAGAGCTTTTTTCTTTGGAATTCATTGATTTGATCACAGAAACCCCGAATTATAGCTTTGGGGAAGGAGTTTACAATAAAAGCCTCGATTATTACACCATGTTATTAGAAAGCTTTATCACATTTTACCTGAAGAAAGACTTAGCGAATCTCGAGAAAATCAATGCAGAGGACATTCATACATATACCCCTTTTTCAAGATATTACGTGTTTATGACAAATCAGCGGAATTCCTTTATAAAGAATAAATATTTCAATGAAGGGTTCAATTTAGTGAAATTCGCGATAAAATTAGTGACGAAATTCGTGCCAGGAGCCACTTGGAGATGGGTAGGAGCTAATCATAAATGCCATATATATTGCATAGAAATCTGTAAGATACTGGTGGAATATGGACTTGTAAACGAAGAGGAATTCGAAGATATTAAGTCAGCACTTTACTCAAAATTAATGGTGTTTTTAAGCCTTGAAAAGGCTATTGAAAATGATTCTGCTCATATGAATAAGAACATAGTGGATAATTGGCGAGACGGATTGATAAAAGTCAGGGAATACTATGCAGAAATCTTGATATCACATCTTTATTACAAGCAAGATAAGGAATTAATCAGTATGATGAGCACGATTTATGAAGAAGATCGATTAAAAAAAGGAGAAATCACTGCAAAAGAACTAGAAAACGTCATAAAATTCAATAAAACTGTGTTATTTGACGAGGATTATGGGAGAAAAATGATGGAGTTTCTGATGGGGTACATCATATCGCAGAATGTGATATTAAAGGAATTGCTGGTTTCGAGGAAAATCAACGATATAGTCAGCAAATTCCTGTATATTGTTTCAAATGTCAACGATCCTTATCTATTGAGCGTGAAACTGTTAAGAGAAGAAGATTATGTGAAATTTGCGATAATTAACTTCGGAAAAAGTGAGAAAATCGATTTGAATTTACTGGATAAATTCCAAGGCTTTACCAAGGAATTTTGTCAGATTTCACAAAGAATATCACAAGGCGAGTTTCTTTATCGAGAAATTTTAATTGTTGAAGAATTGATGAAAATAATGGAGAAAATTCAAGGGGAAATCGATTATTTAAGCTTTTTTATTGTAAAATCACAGAAAAACTACGAGATTCAAAGGGTTTTGGCTCAATCCAATGTCGTTTTGCACTTATTCAATATAATGACTGTTTGCATTGCTTATACGAACCATTTGAAAGAACATAAGGATTATAAAGACTTATTTAAAAATTATTCACGATTTGTACAATTTTACTTCAATGATAATTACGAAAATCATTGTAATTTCTTCGAGGATGAGCATCTTTTCTCTATCGAAAACACCCTTTATAAAGCTCCTTTAGAGGTTTCTATCATGATTTTGGACATTTTCAAGGAGAATTCGCAAATAATGATTGTAAAAGAAAAGATTTTAGACATTTTTCACGATATTTTGAAGAAATTGATAAAGGACTATTTCGCGAATCAGAATTGTGAAGAATTCCAGTCAATTGGCAATGTTTTGAATATAATAGGTTTATTCATCAATTTCAACTATTTCAAGATTTTTGACTGGATTCCAGAATACGATATTCGAATTTCAATGGAGTTTTGCAAAGAAAATTACCAGGATTTTTTTAATGTGGAGACTTATGGGATTTTACTGAGAAAAAACAATGAGAAAAGCTGTGATATTTCTGATCAGAATAAATTGGAAATAATGATGAATTTCTTGCGAATACTCAAAGAAGCCACTGCGAGTCGATTTGTTGAGAGTTCTTATAAGAAAATCATTGAGATATTTACAAAGGAAAAACTGATAGAACTGATGAATTTATCAAAGGAAAACTACGAATTTCGTTTGATTTTTCTCGATCTTTATTGTAATGTTTACATTGATTTGAAGAATCATTTGCTTGATAAAAGAACTGAATATTATTCAACAAAAACCTCAGATCCCGAATATATTGAAGATCCTTTTTATGATCAGGAGTTCGATAAAACCATAGCACTTTTCATCAATGAAATCCTCCATTTGGTTGAAATCACAGAAATCGCTGATAAAAATAAGGTTGATTATATGAATTCTGGACTTTTCTCAGGGATTGTCAAAATGATCAATTATATACAAGTGATCAAAGATGATGACTTACCGAAAATGCTCAAATATGTGGTAAATATTGAAGATTTTTATGAGTGTTTATTGGCAAATAAGCTGAAAATCTTGTTCCTTTTAGGTATTTTTAAGACAAAACCAGAATTACAAGGATTAAGTGAAAAAGACCCGCTTTTATCAGAAATCGACCATATTGATGAAAAATTCAAATTAAAGAAAGATAAAGCTAAAATCCTCGGTTTTTCCAAGGCGATTTACGATATTTGTTCAGGTTTTGTCCAGAACAAGAGCGGAAACACCATGAAATTTCAGCTTTTGACAAGGAAAAACACTATAAATCGTATAGAATTCGCGAAGAAACAACTGGATATATTATCCCCACAAATGAAGACTAGAAAAGAGAATCTTTTTCAGCCTTTTATGAAGATTCAGCGTCTTAATAAAAAGAAAGTTGGTATTATAGAATATTTAATCGCTTTTTACGAGCATTATAAAATGTCGAAAATGAGTGTGGATTCTGAAAGAAATTTCTACATAGCGTCTTTACGAGATAATTCTTCAGAATTTCAGACAATGACCTATAATCTCTGTAGTTTCGCCTTTAATAAAGTCGCAGGACAATGGAATATTGATAAAAAAATCGAGCATTTTACCATGATTGAATCCATGTGCAATAGTCTTTTTATCGCGACGAAATCGATACAAAACAGTTTATTGAAGGTTATTAAAGAGAAAAACAATGAATTAATGATGTATAATATATGGACCGAATTGAAGAATTCTTTGAGTTTTGTGATATTTAAGACACATATCGATATTTTCTGGAAAGAAGCTTATAGAAAAGTGTTAATTTTGATAAAATTCCATCAGTTTCTTTGTGAAGATGGCTGTGTTGAGTTCAAGAATATAATATGTGATACAAAGGCTTTAGCCGAGGAAGACGATAAATACAAGAGAATAGATAGATGGATGACGATATTCCAGCAATTATGCGATAGTTGCCAATGGCACAGGAACTATCGTCCAAATGAGATAAATGAATTTGAAATCACAAATAGACCTCATTTATTCCCTATAGGCAGAGCTATTTTAGATAATTTGACTGAATTCTGTACAGGACCTCATGATGCTATACAATTGAAACTATATGTGTATTCATATGAGAGATATAACGGTATTTTACATAGATATACCAAGGATCCGAACTCAGAGTTTTATAAGTTAAAGCTGTCTTTAATTGATTATATGTTGGCAATGGCTGAGGGTCTAAATTCGGAGATCGTGAATTATCACACTACAAATTTCGAACTGCAACAATTAAATAAAGTATTGATTAATTCAATGAAACAATTATTCTATTGCTGTATTAAAAAAGACCCTTTTGATAAGAAAGCTTTCGATGAATATCCGCTGAAATTCGAAAATTTTCCACGTTTTATTGAAGAATTCGAGTCAAATCCAGAATTTTCTCATCAGACTCTATTCAATATATGTTTGAAGCTCTTTTGCTATATTAACTCTTTTTCAGAAGCTAAGTCAAAAAATGCAATATTTTTGAAGGAAAGGGCAGATGCTTTGAAAATTTTCGAAAAAACCAAAGAAATTCGGCTGAAAACTATTACTGAAGAAGATTTGTTTGTGTATAAATTCATGAGTAAAATCATCATAAAAATCGAAATAGTTCGGTCAAAATACTCGCCAATTGTGTCCTTTTACTTCCCAAAAGAGTCGAAATGCTTTTATCTCTCAGAAGAAAGCAAAGCGTCTTTTCTCAAGAATGTGGATAGAAGCAGTTTTGATGCGAAATTAAGTGGTTTAATTGCTGCTGCGAAGCTTTTCCTCTTTGAAATGATTTATAGTGAAAAAAGATTCAAAACAAGGAAAATGCATGAATTTTTCGCTTCGGGAATCCAGGCTTACATCTTTGAGATTATCACATTTTTACTGACTTTAGCCAATAATCTGATTCTTTTGTTTTCTTTCAAAAATAATGGGAGTTCTGATCTTTTCAAGGAAAAAAAAATAACGATATTGACTTTAGGGATCATTGAGATAATTTTATCGCTGATTTCGATTATTTCCTTTATATTATTGAATTACCCTATAATCCAGAAAATAAACATGAAGAAATACATGGTGACCCACGCTTACAAGAAGAAAATCAATTTAATCGACAGATTCCTCGTATCTTTCCATGAATCTTTCCTGAATCAAAAGAATGCGATATTCTTCTTTCATATTTTTTTTGTTATATTAGGAATCACTGTATCTTATGGCTTTATCGGTATCGATTTTTTCTCAATTATCACGTTATTTCCCACAATGAAGAATATCATGAAATCGGTTACTGAACGTTATGATAAATTACTCACCACAATATTTCTTGCTGGGGTCATTATGTATTCTTATAGCACTTTTGTCCATCTATATTTCGTGGACGATTTCTCAAAAGATTTCCCTGGACAAACCTATTGTTCAAGTTTATCACATTGCTATTTCACGATTATTGATAAGGCTTTTAGAAATGGTGAAGGGGTTGGAGGGTTATTAACGACTGCTTTTTATGGGAAAGAAGGCAATGATGGAGGAGATTTGAGGTTTTATGGGTCTTTGTTGTTGAATTTGTCTTTTTATCTGATCATTAATGTGGTGATTTTGAATATTATTTTAGCTGTTTTGGTCGATACTTTTTCACAATTGAGAAAAAAACAGGATTTTTTTAGTAATTTTATGCATTATTTTTATTGATTTTATGCATTATTTTTATTGATTTTATGCATTATTTTTATTGATTTCGATAAACATCGCAAAAAAGAGCATAATCTTTGGGATTATGTCTATTTAATTGTGGCAATGGAACAAAAAACTGAAAAGGATTGCAATGGTTTAGAAAGGGAGCTCTATGGAAAAATAAAAAATGGAGATTTTTCATGGCTGCCAGCTAATAGGTCATTGAGTTTAGGTTGATTTATAGACAGATTATAAAGTTTTTCATTAAGAATTTTTTTATTTTTTTAGAAAAAAAACAAGAGGTTGCGACTAAAGTGGCTTTAGAGGATGTATTTTGTAAAACTGAGGATTTGGAAAAAGACGTGGAGACTTTATTCAAAGATTTTGGCAAAAAGTGAATAAATTTGAAAATTTATGTTTTTTTGACGAAAAAAAAAAATTACTTAAAACAATTTTTTCCGTTGAACGTTTAAAATAAACATTAAATTTTAAAATTAAAAACTGAAATTTTTGATACAAAAACAAAACTGAAAATTTTGATCAGAAAACTCAAAAGACTAATCAATTTTTTTAAAATAATCTAGTTTTATTTGGAAACACCATTTTAACTACCCATCACACACACTAATTTATTATAAAGATTTTTTTAATAACAAACAAGATATATTCTCATCAATGGAATCAAAAACATACGATTTCTGCATTCTTGGTGGTGGCTACGGTGGTCTAATCGCTGCCTTAAACGCCCTGCGAAACAACCTAACAGTCTGCATAGTCGAAAAGCGTTCTCAAATAGGTGGTACCTGTCTCTTCGAAGGATGTATTCCTTCAAAATGCCTATTGAATTCTTCATACAAATTTTATGAAGCCCAGCACATAATGTCCAAACATGGTGTAATTTGCAAAGAGGTTTCTCACGATTACGATTCGATGATGAAACGTAAAGAAGACCTTTTATCGTTAATGGGTACTAACAACACCAATAAGCTAAAGACTCTCGGATGCGATATTTTCCATGGTCTCGGTCGGGTTCTCAGCAAAGAAGAAGTCGAGGTCGATGATGGTGTGAAAAAGGTCGTAATTCATTGCAAAAACATCATATTGAACATGGGAGGAGAACCGGTTCCTTTGCCTGGAAACAGTGTTCCAGTAGATGGTAAAAGGGTGGTTTTTTCCACACAAGCTTTGAGTCTCCCTGTTTTACCTAAGAGAATGATCGTAATTGGCGGTGGGTTCATTGGAGTGGAGCTTGGAAGCCATTTCAGTCGTTTGGGTTGTGAAGTGACGATCATTGAGTTTTTTGATAGAATTCTCAATGTTTTCGATAAGGAGATTTCAGTGAAACTAGAAGAGATTTTGAAGACTCAAGGTTTGAAATTCTTGACGAGTTCGAAGGTTACCAAGGGAAAAGGCTTCGAAGATCATGTGGAGATCACAGTAGAAGATGCAGCTGGAGGGAATGTTAAGGAGATGAAGGCTGATATTTTGCTAGTTGCCACAGGAAGAAAACCTTGTACTAGAGGCATAGGACTTGAAGAAGTAGGTGTTTTAATGGATAAATTCGGAAGAATTATCGTTAATGAGAAACTACAGTCAAATATTCCAAATATCTATGCTGTGGGAGATGTTTCGAATATGGGACCACCTTTAGCTCATAAGGCTGAGGACGAGGCTTTGGCTTTAATAGACCAGTTTCTTGGGAAAAAGACTCATTTAAATTACGATAATATACCTTCTATTGTCTACACTCATCCAGAAGCCGCTTCTGTTGGAAAAACTGAAGAACAATTGATCAAAGAAGGAGTTCAATATAAGAAAGGAATTTGTGCTTTAACAGCAAATTCGAGGGCAAAATGCAATGATGAAACTGAAGGATTTATTAAGTTTTTGGTAGAGAAAAAAACCAATAAAATTTTAGGGATTCATATGGTCGGAGCACAGGTCGGAGAACAGATTATGGAAGCTGTTATGTGCATTGAGTACGGCAGCTCAGCGGATTTGATAGCGAGAATGTCACATGGACATCCGACGTTTGCCGAAGCATTTAAGGATGCCGCGAGTGCTGCAACTAAAGCAAGCGATTAAATAATTAGAAAAAAAATTTTATTTGAATTTTTTTTTAAAATAAACAAAAAATTTAAAAAAATTTTTAAAAAAAAATATAATTAAGCATCGGCTTTTAAATAGGAATAAATTATTTTATATCTAAAAAATTTAAGAAAAAACGCATTATTAATATTTTTAAAAATAAAATGCATCTAAATGTTGAGATTTGAAGTTTTATTTCAAATTTAATAAAAACTATAACTCCCTAATAAAAAATTATTTCGTTCCAAAAAAACGCAATAAATTTAATGGACGAGATACTATAAAAATCAATTTTTTGAATACTTTTTCATTATATTTTCTAAAAATTATATAAATAATGAGAAATCAACTCTTTTTTTCCTTAGGGCTTCTTTTTGCCACCCTTTTAGTTTTTTCTTCTCAACAGGACACCGTCGAAGGCTACAACGACGTCATCTGTCGAACATCCGATTATTTCTATGACGAAACCAAGACTACCTTCGGTGCAAGTCGTTGCTTTTCCGATTGTGAGTGTGACGGAGTCAGGCTCTGTAACGATGACCTCGAATGTCAAGGTATCGCACGAGTTTCCAACAAAACCGATGATAAAATAAGACCGAATCCCACACCCAATCCAAACAACTCCACAATGATTAATGAAACAAATAACACACCAGGTCCTAATCCTCATCCAGAGCCTGAACCTCAGCCTGAACCTAAGCCTGAACCTAAGCCTGAACCTAAGCCTAAGCCCATTCCAGACCCTTCATTGGCTATTTTCCCGATAAATAGAGAAGTCTTCATCATTTCTAAGCAATCGCGAAAGTCTCTAACTGTCTTAGGAGCCAATCTTGCCCAGGTGACTCCTTTGACAATCTATCCTTTGCACAATCAAAATCACCAGAGGTTCTACATTGAACCTATAAATTCAGAGTTTTCTGCCATTCGAGTCACTCATACAGGCCAGTTGCTAGATATAGAGGGAAATAGTAGAAAGGTGAATGCGAGATTAATTCAATATAACGCACATTATCATGGCAATCAACAGTTCAAAATTATTCATGTTTTTAATGGTTGGTTCAAGATCCAATGCAAGAATTCAGGAATGGTGCTGAATGTGCTGAACAAAATGACGAATGATTCGACAATTGTAACACAAAACATCGACGCAGGAAGTGATAATCAATTATGGAGGTTTGTGCCTACTTTGCAAACAAAAGATGAAGTTTTGATATCAGCCAAAACAGGACCAGCGATTTCAGTCACTAAAGATGTGAAATTACCAAACAAAATCTTGGACGTTCTCAATGATCAAAAAAATAGGAAATTGGGAATCCTAAATACCTTTACGAATAAAGTGTTGAACACCAATAAGCTCGATTTGAAACCAGTGATTTCAATCATTAAAGATGTGAAATTACCAAAACTCGATTTGACAACACCAGTGATTTCAGTCATTAAAGATGTGATATTACCAAACACAATCATGGACGTTCTCAATGAAGATAATGATCAAGAACATTGGAAATTGGAGTTCCAAGGCAAAAAAGTTTTCACAATCCTAAACACTTTTACGAATAAAGTGTTAACCGCCAATAAGCTCGGTTTGTTCTCAGTTCACGGCAAGGTTACTCAAACCACTTTTGTGGCAGGATCCATCCCTCAATTGTTCTATTTCGAACATTTTGAGAAAGGTTGGTATGTAATCAAATCTCAGGAATCAGGATTGGTCTTAGAAGCTGGCTCAATCAATCAAGATTTATTACAATCGAAATTAACTTATGCACAGAACCAATTGTGGAATATTAAAAACATTATACCTTTTAATAGAGACGTCTATATCATTTCAGGTTTAGATGATAAGAATCTTGAGGTTTTAGGTAATAAAACATCTAATGAATTATCTGTGGTTATTGGCTCTGCAAGACACGTTAATAGTCAGATCTGGAAACTGAAGAGTACCATTGAAGGATTCTACAGGATAAAAAACAAGAACTCAAATAAATTTTTAACCGTGGAAAAAGCCTCATTGAATTCTATGGCTCGTTTAATTCAATCTGATTGGATTGGTGGTCTTAATCAACAATTCTCCTTCAAATACGTTGGAGATGGTTATTATTCGATTAAAGTCAGAAATTCTAACTTATTCTTGGATGTTGCTGGAAATTCTACGAAAGATGGTTCACAAGTCGTTCAATACAATGAAACTGGACTTTCATCACAATCCTTCTACTTCGAATTTCCTTTGATGCTTGATCAGAAAATGATGTTTTATAATTATGAGCTAGACTATTACATCATGGGACTCACTGATAGTGGAACCAGTCCTATTTTAAATAGATTGGATGATCAAGCTCATCAAAGAAGAAACTGGATCATAAGAGAACAAGGTTCTCCTGATTCTGTCGTGATAATCAATGAAAAAACACAAAAAGCTTTGACAATTGACAGCAATCTTAAGGCTTCTTTAGAGGATTTGACCAGTTCACAAAATCAATTATTCACCTTTATTCACGTAAGTAAAGGCTGGTACAGAATCGAAAGCAAAATGTCTGATAGGAAAGCACTTGATTTCAAGAAAAGTAACATCTATGGTACAGGTTATTTGATCACTCTTGAGAAAAAAGATCTATCAGAAAGCCAGTTATGGAACATAGTCCCTAGCAACAAATATGTTCCAATCAAAGATACCGATGATAAAATCGAAAACTTCTTCGTATGGGGCACTGATATGGCTCTATGGCACAGAGTTCTCAATAATTCCGAATGGTCTACTTGGAAAAATCTTAGCGGAGTTCTTACCAGTGAAGCAGCTTTTTCTTCATGGGCTCCCACTCGACTGGACGTTTTTGTGAAAAGAACAGATAACGCTATGTGGCACAGAAGCTTTGACAAAGGAAAATGGAATGATTGGCTCAGTTTAGGAGGAGGTATAGTTTATGCTCCATCAGCGGCTTCGTGGGGTGTGAATCGTATTGATACTTTCGTGATAGGTCTCGACAATGCTTTGTACCATAAGTGGTTCGATGGTGTCAATTGGTATGAATGGGAAAGATTGGGAGGTTTCTGCACTTCAGAACCCGCTGTTGGTGCTTTAAGAGCAAATAGATTAGATATATTCGTCAGAGGAACAGATCTGGCTCTTTATCATATGGCTTGGGATGGAAGTCGTTGGACGGAATTTGAAAGCTTAGGAGGAGTTTGTACTTCTGGACCATCTGTGGCAGTGTGGAAAGAAAATAGATTAGATGTGTTTGTAAGAGGAACAGACTTTGGTGTTTGGCATAGAGGTTTTGATGGTAATTCCTGGTCAAATTGGTTTTCATTGGGAGGAATTATACTTCCAAAACCAATTAGAGCTGAATGGAGAAACAGAAAACTTAATGTTTATGCTACTGGCCTTGATGGCAACCTTTGGCAAAAAGTATATGAAAAACAATCATGGAGCAATTGGTTCTTAGTGGGAGCTTTTTTGAAGACAGGTCATGTGCTGAGCAATCGAAGACAAGATTTTTTCGTAAAAGGAAACGATCAAGGTCTTTGGCATAGAGTCTATCAGAATAACGAGTTTTCAAAATGGGAATCTCTTGGAGGAATTTTGACAAGTGATGCTTCATATTCTTCTTGGAATTATAACAGATTTGATGTGTTCGTAAGAGGAACTGACAACGCAATGTGGCATATATACAATAATGGAAATGGCTGGTCTGGATGGGAAAGTCTAGGTGGTGTGATCACTTCGAAGCCAGTGGCAGTTTCATGGGGAAATAACCGAATAGATGCCTTCGCAATAGGAACAGATTCTGCTCTTTGGCAAAAGTTCTGGGATAATGGTTGGTCTGAATGGTACAGTCTTTCAGGTGTTTGTACCTCGGCTCCTGCTGTTGGGTCTTTGCAATATCGCAAACTTTCAATTTTTGTGAGAGGAACTGATAACGCACTTTGGCTTAAGTATTTTGACGGAAATAATTGGGTTAATTGGCAAAATCTTGGAGGAATTATCACTTCTGCACCTTCTGTGGCGGTTTGGCCTGAACAGAGACTTGATGTTTTCGCAAGAGGAACTGATTATGCGCTTTGGATGAGAACATGGAATGGATCGGTTTGGACTGAATGGGCTTGTGTCGGAGGATATTTGAGGGATGAGACCATTGTAGCACATTGGAGAGATGGCGTCTTAGATGTTTATGTCACAGGTGTTGATGGGTTCACTTACCAAAATAAATTTGACTTTTTCACTGGAAGCTGGAGTGGATACGTGAGTCTTGGATCTAATTTGAATATTTAAAAAAAAAAGAAGAATTAAGAAAATAAGAAATTTTTTTTAACAAAGAATTTGTTAAAATATGCACAAATTAATTAAATTTTTCTTGAATTTTTTTTAAATTAAAAAATAGAATTTTTTTTTAATTAAAGAATGGAACAAAAAGTTTTTTTAGATTTTTATTTATA
>JFJP01039576.1_pt1 | contig 13170 bp, 16 predicted proteins | sample 431651 | NCBI WGS metagenome assembly JFJP01 (sample SAMN02602958, study PRJNA72255) | Microbial mat metagenome, whole genome shotgun sequencing project. | biome: fresh water; feature: sink hole; material: water; isolation source: purple microbial (photo- and chemosynthetic) mats found in...
ATGATTTTCTTTTGGCAAAAAGTGAATTATTGGCATTGATGTGTGCATTACACTATACTCTTAATCTTCCAAAATTTCAGACTCAAAACTCCATTTTGCTCCTTCAATGAAAAGTCCGTAAATGTAAATTCCGTCATCAGGAGCATGTTGGATCTAACTTGGCTCTATTTCTTTTTTAACAGAAAAGCTAAATGAAATCAGATCAATTGCCTTGTTAGTTTTTCAAGCGTAAGTTTAAAGAGCTCCTGTCATAAATCCGTGAGGGAAGAAGAATCCTGAAAGCCAAAAAGCTTTTGGATGACCCTACAGAAGCCAGTTTTTCATGAATTCTACTCTCAGAATTAAATCATCGAACCATGATCCGAGTGGCTTCAAGCTTGGGTAAGCAAAATCGACCCAGTTTTTAGGAACTTGGTTTTTCAAAAAGCAACCATACATCAAATCAAGTTCTTCTGACATGAGTACCAATCCCTGAATTGCACTATCTAAATTTTTCAAAGAGGATTTTATCTTGCTAATGAGTTTGTTAAATCTTTCTATTTCTTAACAAAGAACTGTTGAGAGACAATGCATAAGCCCATTATGTAACTTAAAAAGATCTTTTTTTACTCCTTCCCCGTGAATTTCTAATGGAAGAGGGCATATTTCTTCGAATGCTTTTACTAAGTCCCTGATTATTTCATCGCTTGATTTTCCTCCAGCTGATTTGTTCGTTATTCAAGGTTGAATGTCTAATATTGTGTTAACAATGTTTTATGATTCTTTTTGCATGTAAACAATGTTAGCATTGTTGTTCAGTCCAAATATTTCAGGATCGTCTGAAGAAGGAAGCTCATCTATGAAGGATCTATATTCCTAAAGTGTATTGAAATCAGGTATGAAATACTTTCCACTCTCGGTGAACGTGTAGTTTTCTTCCAGATCATCAATTGAGAAAAATCTCTAAAGCAAGTTAAGAAGAAGAACTCTATCCCAATCATCAGTAACCCTACCTCCATAATTAATATGCCCAAACATAAATTTCATCGCTTCCCATGGTAATTCTTCAGGATCCTAAGCATTTTTCATAAATTCTTCCAGCATTGTGATGGTAGTTTCAAGATCAGAATCGTTAAATTCATACCGAATATTAAAACCAAGAGCCCCGTACTTTCTTCTTTCTTGAACAACTGCATGGAAGAAAGTAAGACCGAATAAGAGTTTTCTCCAAGTTTCTTTCAAATGTTCATTTTTTCCAAAAGTTTGCTCAGTCATTTCTTGATAAGATCGTTTAATGTTTGCTTTAAGACCTCAAGGAGGTTCTGTTGTTAACTTTAAACCGTTTTATAGAATTGAGACTGGGAAATACTTTGCTGGCATAGAAGTTAAAAACAGTCTGAAGTCATCATGAATTTCATCTTTTTATTCTGAGAAGGTTGAAACGATTTGTTCTAGTGCAACCATCCAAGATTTATAAAGATGACAGTTTTACAATAAAACCCACATTCCTTTCTCTCTACCATCTTTAATCAGTTTAGTCGCATGTGTATCCTGTCCTTATCCAAGGGAAGTATACGTAAGTCTGTCCTTCATTCCCATGTTTTCTGCAAACTTTATCAACTACATTGAAGGATCAGCTCCTTAAGAAAGAACAAAAATGACAGGAGTCACCTTATCAGAGTCATTATAAAGTTACTCCATTGAGCAAGGCGGAGCTTCTGCAAACTCTCTACCTATTTACTACCTTACATACTCAGTAATCGCAAACATGAGTTTATCTGGTCTAAAAATTTTCTAAATGATCATGATTACGAAAGGATGTAAAAACTGCTAGAGACCACAAGGAACTCTTAACTCGAGAATATTATCAGAAGAGGCATAAGATTCCCATTCGGTGATATCTCTATCAAAGGTGCTGAGGAATTTTACTTTCTTTTAAGACTGATCTTCAATGAAAGTACCTAACTCCCAAAGAGTGTCCCATTAAGAATTTTTGAAAAGATGAGGAGCTGGGTTTGGCATCATAAGACTTCTATCAAGAATCACCGCTCCTCTCAGGAAAAGATTCCAAATTTGCGGATGAATTATGTCGGCTCTTCTTTAGATGCTTGTGATGATCAAAAAGCTGAAAATGAGTTTATGTGCCTCAAACAAACCTCAAGAAATGTTTGTGAACAAAAACTGGGTAATTGAGGTCATGATGATTTCAATTCTCTTTTCAATAATGTCTGTCTTCTCACTATTTTCAATCGCAGTGTTGAAAAGTCATTTCACATAAGTCAAAGAATACTGGTACATTGGATCAATTCCAGCAAGATCAGCAATAACAAAGTACAACACAGATCCTCTTTCACTAATCTTTTTGTAGGTATTTCAAGTCTAAGTGTTGTTTTCTTCAATAATTGTTGCTGATGCTAGTTATACTTTTATGCTATCAGAAGAATCTTTGGAGTTTTAAAGTACAATGATGAGTGTATCTGAGTCAAGAATTGTATCTGGGTCAGAATTTGCAAGAGTGAGCAAGATCTTCTTTTCGATTTCGACAATTTGAGTTTTAAGATTTGCAAGATTGATTGAAAGTTGTCTTCTTTGATTTTCAACATCTGGTTTTTCTTAAAGAACGACATCAACAAGCATTTACTCTTCCAAACCCTCAAAAGTAACTGTAAAATTGATGATTGTGAGTTTAATGCAAATCTCAGGTAAGAAATGAGGATTTGGCATTTTGGATGTCAAAGCTAGTTTGAAAAGATTATCATAGGGAATATCCTTATCACAGAATCTGATTGTCATTATTCCATCATTAACAAACACTGCTTTTTGTAAAATAGGGTCGATTGAGGCGTCTATTTCTTCCATTACATCTTCAATAAGGACAACCTTTCCATTCTTCAGAGAAAACTCCATGCTCGTTGTGAATTCTTTTCCTTGAGTAAACTTCAAAATTTTAAGTTCTTCTTTATGTGTTTTTCTAAACCAAGTGTTTGCTTGTGTTTAAGGATCGATCATAAGAGGCCATCTTTGAGTTGATGTTGAAATAATGGCATTATCAGTTGAAACAGAGTCAGAAGGAAGACTGTTAAGATTCCATGTTCAGATGTCCCTTGAATCTCCAAATATGTTAACTAAGCTATAGTTGTCGCTAATAGGAATTCCTGTTTCTTTGCATTTACTAATCCAATCCTTAATCAGTATGATTCGATAAGTCCCTGTAAAAGGTCCAATATACGAAACACTTGCAGCAGCTATAAAGACATCACCTATCAACTTTGTGATTTCTTATTTTTGTCTAATTACTGATTCCTGCCATCATTCTCCCTCATCCTTAAGCAATGTAACTAGCTTTTAAGCTCTTACTAATCTTTCAGAGTTGATTTTAATCGTTGTTTCTAAATGCTCAATCTTCTTTCAAGTTGACTCAAAATCATTAACTAGTTTTTAAACAGCGTCTTGAATGACTTTAAGCTCTGCTAGTTTTAAGTCTAATTTTGATTAAGACGAGGCAAGGATCTTGTTCTTTTCATCAAGTTCAATGAGGAGAGGTCATGTGTCCTTCTTCAAATAATAGCACTCACTCATTGCGTTAATCCATTTGTAAAAGCTGAGACATATTGACGAACATTCTTCCATGCTTTTAGCATTCCAGTTCTTATCAGAAGCGGTCTCTTTCTTCATCAACTTGATTGTGTTTTCAGGAACAGATTCTAATGTTTGGAGCTTATCCTTAAGCAGGTCCAATTTTAAGTTGACCAGGAAAGTTTTGACAGATTTATCACTGAATTCTCTCATTTTAGTCTCGTTGAACAAGAGTAAATAAATCAATCAACATACTTTTGCAACTTTCTCAGGCGGATTGTTAATCACTGCTCATAACCAAGTAACATCTGCAGGAGTAATACAGTTGATTGCATCTTCAGCTTGTCAAATCACAATATTAGCAGCATTCACCTTCAACTAAACTCAATCTGTAACTTCCTAAACTTTGTTTTTCTCTGCTTCCACTTTTCAAGTATCCTCAGAAACGAGTAATTCCGACTCTTCTGCAATTCCTTTCTCTCTCTCTATTTTTTCTTGATCCCCCTAAGCATTAAACTTCTACTCCTTTAATTCTGGCTCCATTGCCGTCAAGTCTTTCTAAAGCTATTACACCATCTGATTTGTCATGTCCAATGTCTTCAAGCCTGTTGAGAGTCTTTCGATGTTTTCTTTAAGCTCTTTTCGTTTTATTTGAAGTTTGTTTTTATAAAGGTAGATTCCATCAAGATAGGATTTCGGAGTCGTGTAAACCTTTCTTCGAAGTTCGTCATAGAAGGTGTGAGTCATCTTCTCAACGCTAAGATGAGTGTACATACACATGCGAGCTAATTTCTCTTTATAGTCTGCATTAAGATCCTCAATCTCGTAAATAAACTTCGAAGCAACTGTGTGGAGAGCACTTTCCGACCATGAATCATACCAGTCGAGTGTACAGCAATTGACTAAAGACGGAAACTGTCAGCATCTTATTCTCAACTGATCTCCAACTGGCGACATACACAAAATGATATGGAAGATGTCTCAAACTCTCTCTATGTAAGTCTGGTACAATACATCTCTTTGCTCAATTCTTCCTAATTGTCTTGCATAGGGAACAATGTCGGTAACAATTTTGGTGAAGTCATCTTCATCGTACAGATTTGTAATTTCACCCGTGTTGAGGACATTATTGATGTCTTCTAAAAAGCTTTCGTTTACAATCTGGGTGTCTGTCATGATGAAAGTGATTTATTGGCCTTTGAGACCACAGTGCATCATTTGTTATTTGATGTCTTGTCTGAAATCTTTGCTCTGATAGTTTTTTCAAATCTGAATTTAGAAAATTGAGTAATTAAGCATGAAAGAAGCGAGTCTGGTCAGGGATTGTTTTCCGCATCCAGAAACACCGATCAACATTGAATTTCCTCATCTTTGGAGTAATACTCAGACGATTCTGCAAATATGAAGAACTGCGTCCTCAAAGAAAACCAGGTTCATCTTAATTTGATTTTTATCGCTTAAGTTGTAAAGGTCTAACTAAGATTAGAGTTGTTTTAAGAGCTTTGGTTTGTCTGAAATTTATTCATAAAGCTCATCATCAGCTCCTAACTTTAGTAAATTGCTAAATATTATTTGTTGTTTAAAGACATCATCTAATGTTCATTTTTCTCTAAATTTTACTTCAAGAATGTCAATGATGTGAGTTTTGAAGAACTCTCTATCTTCTTCGTTAATCAATCAATCATGAAAAACTCAAGAAGCTTCATGGATCCAAAGCTGAATAAACTTTTCAGGCTCACTCACAGATTTTGGTTTTGTCATCAAAATTCCTTAAAACACTTTTGAAATATCTCTCAAGTTAAAAGTGTAATGGAACTTTGCAGGAATAGGCAATAATCCTTTTGTAATCACTGAGAAAATTTCAATAGTTGAGCTAACTGCAAGAGATCCCATTCATTACACACTTTCATTAAATCCTCCAGATTTTAAATAGCCAATGATAATGCTTTCAAAAATTTATCTTGTGATGTCTTCACTGTTATCAGGCATGCAATAAACATGAAAATGTCTCATGAATCTCGGAGTTAGAGGATTTCTTCCTCCACTTGGAGGAGCAGCAGAGCAAAGTAATACATAATCAACTAAATGTTTCCATTCAAATTTGCTTGGGGGTCTTGTATAAAATCCTCTTTCAGAAATGATCTATCTTAAGAGTTCAATAGGAGGCTGGGCTCCATATTTTTCAACTGCTGGCATGTTGATGTCATCAACAAAGATTAAAGTTGTTTATCCTCCTGGAGATCCATAAGCAGTTCCTACTTTATCAAGCTTTGACTCGATGATTTATTGAGTGCTGTATGAATCTGTTTGAGCTGAGAAGTTTAAGAAAAATGGGTTCAAAAGTTTCTTTTCTCTGTTTTTACTGATATAATTTTGAATAAGAACAGATTTCCCCACTCCAGTTTCTCCTGTAAAGAAAACGTGCTTCTTAATTGAAAGACAAAGATCTAGTAGATAACTATATCTCACTGTGTTCATTGTTGGAACGAGAATGCTGAAATAAGGAGCTTTTTGATCATAATTAAACTCTTTTGGAACTTCTGTTTGCCAATGAGTTGGTTTCAAATCTTTTGGATTGATGAAGTAAGCAAATACTGGATCTTCATTACTTGGATACTTTACTTTAGAGAAGTTTTCTTGTACTAATGAGTCAATTTTGAACTCTTATGACTTTGAATTAAAAGACCCTCCAAAAGCCCACATAAATGAGAAGGAAAAATAAGCTATAAATTTTTAATTCCATATCTTTTTCTCGTCATTTTTATTTACTTGTTCTAATAAGAAATGCTCTAAAAAGTTACAGAGAGATGTGATGTTCTGAATATTGTAAGTTCAAATAGGTTCTTAGTCTCAAATTTTATCAATAAAGTTTAGAGAGTTTTCAATGTAAGCCTAAAAAAGATCTCATAGGAAAGCTTTAGGACCTAATTCCTCTTTTCCTTCTTCAACTGGGGGCATATTTTTAGCTTTTTCAAAGAACTATTCGATCCAAGTCTCCACATAGGGTTGCCATCCTAATTCTGATGGAGTCATATAAACCATTCCACATCTTGAAACAGTAGCTGGAGATGCAACTGCTAAATCCTGAACTTCAAATAACATTCTCATTTAAGGCTTGAGTTTCATTCTTTCTCCATTTGCTAAACAAAGTGTACATGAGTCATCAAGCACTGTATTCATACTCTCAATCCATAAAGAATCGACTGGCCCGTCAAAAACTGTCCATTTTAAGTCAGGGCTTTCTTCCTATGTGTAGAGTCTCATGAAATTACTTGCTAATCCATCTGTCCACTCTTTTGTGTCTTTGTTTTCTTCTCCATAAAGTTCTCCCATTGTGATACTCTTTGGGTTGAATATGTTCGTCTTCACAATTTAAAATCGTTAATCAGCAACTTTATGTATTTTTCTAAGTGATGTATGACTATGTTGAAGTACTTTATAACAAGTCGTCTTTCCTCCTCCAGTTGGACCAACAAGCATTACTCCAAATCAAACTTCAAAAGTATCAAAGAGTTAAATAACCTTAGTGACAAACGCAGGCAAAATTTACAATTTCATTTCTTAAATAGAATCTTTGATTTAAGTTTCAAGTTGTCCATAATCTGTATCAGGGATGCTTATGTTAGGAAAGAGATCTTAAACTAGGGCATTAAACAAAGGAAGATCATCTGCAAGGAATTTTGGAATATTAGAATCTCTCATCGCTCAAATGAGAACAACATCTTCAGGCAAATTCTGATGTTCTCATTTCAATTAGCCAGCCATAACAAGCACAGATTTGACTGCTCTCATTCCAAAGTCGTAATGATCCTGTTGACTTAACTATTCGCTTGCCAACTTGTACAACTGAACCATTTTCTTCGATAAGACCTTTGCTTCTTTGAATCCTTCTGCTTAAAGCATAATTTCAGCAATCAAACCATAATTTGGTATCATCATAGATACTGGTCAAAACAAAACTTTAAGATTGTCTGGAAGCTCAGTTCAACCTGCATATCCAGGGTTCATTGTAATGAAAACTGCACATTGCTGATACAAATCAATTTCTCCTTTAGCAGAAAATATAAATCAAGGCATATTAGCTACTTTAGCTAACTTGATTGAGAGAAGCATTTATGCAATAACTGAGAGAACTTCAACATCAATTCTATTAAACTCATCAAGACAAGTCCATGCTCCTGTCATGCAAAGACCACAGAAAAGTCATTCCATTATTTTGTACTCTATTTACTCTGAGCAATTAAACACCACACATTGGATTCCTAAACTTTTTGCAAGATCTTTCGTTGATTCCGTTTTTCCAGTTCCCGCAGGACCTGCTGGCGCCGCGCCAAGTTTGATTGCAATTGCGCCAGTGATGGTGATCCAGCATCAATCTGTTAGAGGGGTGATGACTAATCTTGACATAGCTCCCATATATTCGTAGCCATAGTTTATTGTTGTTGAGACCTGCTTTACGATGACGAGGTCTTTACCCTGTTCTCCTTCCTTTGTCATGTAATATCAAAGTTATTGCTACCAAATAAAGTCATCTTGGTACAAAACAGACTCATCTCAAAGTTTCTCAACAATGTCTCAATTATGAACTTCTACTGTGATTAAAGCGACTAATATTTTTCTTCTCACAGAGTTTAATTAAGGATTTTTGATGATTTCTGTGAGTTCACCAAGAGTTTTACAATCCTAATCATATTATTCTGCTAAAGAATGCCCATTTGATGCTTCCATGTCTTCAATGCTATTTTCGCAATTTTAAGTCCAAATAACTTGTGAAATTACTTGTATACATTGTCCTATGTAATTAATGTTAGGAATCGTATCCTTAACTAACAAAATTTTAAAATCTTGATCAAGATTTTTAGTGTATTCGCTCCAGTATTGTTATACGTAGTGTTTTAAAGACTCTATCATGAGAGTTTGCATCTGATTTAGATTCTTTTCAATTGGTTCTCCTTTATTCCATCCAATGATTTGTTTTGGCTTGAATTTCTCTCCTTCTACAGAAATAAAATTAGTCGCAGTACTTTAAGATTAGCCAGGCACTTGCTCAACTCAATAAACGGATTCGAATATTTTTTGTAAATGCTTTTCGACAGTTTGAAGTTCAGTTGAGTTTGAAAGAATAAGAAGAAGTTCATCATCAGAGATAAAGTAAAATCTTGGGAAAGCTTGTCTTTTATCTTCCAAATACGCCTCTAACTTTTTCTAAATTTGATCAAGAGTATCAAGAATCTTTTCAAGTTCTTTAAGTTTAGCCTTTGATATGACTTGAACAGGAGTACCTATGTTCTTGTAACATGGTTTTGTTTGATAGTCTTTTTAAAATGCGAGCCATTGTTTATTGATTTTATTAAAGTTCTAAAATTCTGCTCCTCCATTAATACCTTGAATGTCTTTAGCTTTGAATATGGATTCTAAATAAATCCACCCTCTTTGGCAATCTTTGATAAATTCAAAAATTTAGCTGAAATATACCAACTCTTGATTCTATTTTGTTGCATTTTTCTTTAGTTCATCATAAGTATTTACAAATCAATTTCCCATAATGTCATTCATTCAAGTGATCAAGTCATCAAGATACTCTTAGTTTTCTAAAAACTAGTTAAAGATCAATCCATTTTCACCATACTGGGCAACTGAAAGCTAAAACTTTTGCCAGTCCTCTGTAATTTTTCTTAAGTTGTCGTCAAGCAAATACTCCTGAGTAGCTATAGTAGACTACATGATGATTTCTTCAGAGTATTTGTCAACTTCAATTTTGATGAGAATACCAAGAGTAAACTCCATTCTTTCTAGCTCCACATCTGGGTTTCCGAGAATTTTTCAAATCTCTGCCCAATGTCAATCTCAAAGTTTTTCGTTTCTAAGAGCAATAACGATTGGCATGGTTTCTTTAAACGAATTAACCATACTTCTCAATTGCCTCACTGCAGATGAATTTTCAGGAAGTCCATTTTCACATTTCACCACTATCTTTGAAAACTTTTCACTTTCTTAAGAGATTTTCTTTGTGTCAATGTCACAGAAAGGAGCCATTATCCAGCCGTCGACTAAATGTTTCCATTCATCAAGTGAGCTCCAAAGATTGTATTTGTAAAGTGCAACATCTTTGAATTCTCCGATTTCCTTGAATTCATCGATGTACATTTGAAGAACTTCTTGTTGCTCGTTGATTTAGTTTGCTTCTTTTTGCAATTAAAGGGCTTGTTCATAAATCACGTTAGCTTCTGCAGCTCTTGCACGAATGTCGTCACCTTCTTTGATTTCTAAAAACTTTGGATCCGCAGACTTGTCCTCAATGTCCTTCAACTTTGCAGCCATTTTGGGGATCTTACTTTTGATCGCATGTTTGATTGCTTCTTTGTTTCTCTCTGTGTTTTCAGTACATTCCATAATTTGCTCATTTCTAAGTTTTGCAAGCAGCTAAATTACCGAGTTCAACATTGACTAGTCTTCTTTATTAATTTCTATTTTGTTGTCCAGACATATTCTTTAAAGCTAACTGCAAAGATCAATTTTATCCGAGTACTCTTGAATATTATCCTTCGTGTATTCCAGGGCTTTAATCTATTTCACAAACTCATCAGCTTCCGTCACTTTTCATGTAAGTTCGTCGCTCCATTAATGGATCCATTTTCAACAATCTTCAACTCTTCACTTGATTTCTGGAGGCAGCCGTTTTTTGATTTTGTCAAAGCACTCTTGAGGCTTTGGCTTTAGAGCAGTTTTGATACTTCCAAAGTCTACTCAAAGCATCCCTAAATCCTTCTTGGCTGGCAAGTATTCCTCAAACTCTTCAATTTGGTGATGGAATCACTTCAAAATCAGTGTGACACACTCAGCAGAGTTTTTAAGTTTCTCATCAACAATCATATCAAAGTTGATGTTTTCATTATCATGGACTTTTTCAAGATACTTGTGGAAATTTTTCATATAGAGTTCAATGTTTTTGAAACTATTGTCAAGGTAGTCTTTGATATACTGGGACTTGTTCTTCACGATAGGAATGTCAGCAATCCAATCGTCAACATTTAGATTAGTTTCATCTGGAGGTTCCCAAAAGTCGCATACTTTGTCGTCCCAACTTTCTAAGACTCTTTCATACTTTACCAAATCCTGATGTCTTGACCATCATTCAAAAGCTTTCAAACACTCTTTCCCCTCATTAAAGTAATTCTCAATTTGATTCACAAATTCGTTTTTTGAAGGTTCAAGTCATAACCAAACTTTTTGGAGGTCATTAACTTTCGTTCTCAGAAATGGCTTTTGCTCTTCTTCTTCATCCTGATTCTAAGCTTCGTCTTCTTCTGTAAACTCTTTCTTGGGCTATTCGTACTCAAGATGAACGATCGGATCAAATCTTTCATAGTCTGGTAGAGGATGGTGCGGGTCATTGTAAAACTTTTAGACTTGGGCTTAGAATTTCATAGAGGAAGGAATGTCAGTTCCATCTCAATCATATTTGCTTTGAATTTCAAAAAGAGGATCTGGGTTCATCGAGTAATTTCTTTTTTAAGCTGAGATGTTTCCTTCTTATATGGTTCCCATCAAACCCTCATTTGCGGAAACAAAGGTTTTATCGATTTCAACTGCACTTAATCTTCGCAGTTTGTCAACAAACTCAGTGGTTGATCTTACGTAGATGTTTGAAAGAGATTCTAAGGCTAGAAAATCTAAAAGATAAGAAAATCTGAGGAATCAACTACACTTTTCTCACAATTCGTTTTTTGTTCCAAATTCTAAATCAGGTTAAAATCCCAGTTTTTCTAAAACTTATCCTTGCGCAGTTGTAATGGTTTCTGTCTTTCCAGCTGGTTTAATTTCTTCTTTAGGCTTGATTTCATTCTATTTCTTTTTGTTTTCTGACCAATCTTTCTTTAATTTGTCAATGACTTAGTCAATACCATTTTTGAAAGCATCTCAAGAAGCCTTTGATGCTTTGCCTATTTATTCTTGTATCATTCCTCTAGTAGTTTATTGCATTTAAGAGAAGTCAGCAAGAGTTGGTACTTCATTAACTTGAACCAAATTGACAAATTTTAGTTTTTCCATGTCGACACATATGACTCAATGGGTGTACAAGACTTCTCCTAAATCAACATCAAGAATAAAAAGCTTGCGTTCGAGGGCATCCCTTGCCTCTTCTCATTTATGCTCCATTATCTTTCTTCGCCACATTCTGATATACTTCCATCTTCTAAAGCAGTTGAAGAATCTCTTTTGTCGAATCAGTCAGTAGTGCTCTCAGTCATGAATCCAGTCGTTTAATGAAATGTACTCAACTGGTTCCATCTTTATGTAGGTTGTGATTCCTTTTTTGGAGAGTGTGTAGTACTTTTTGCTCTCTGTAGGGTCCTTGACCTTGCGGTCTTTTTGTTTATCTGGTTCAGCTTCAATGCTAGGTCTTAAGTCATATGGATCTTCAGAGCCTTGGTTAAGATAAAAGAATTGGCCTGTGTCGTCAGGTTGATTCTGTAGCAGAGTGATGACTGCATCGATATTTGTCCAAGGAGCAATTGTTATTTGTCCATTTCAGCTTTAAAGTACTGACTTTTCTCCCATTCTGGGAAAAACTCCCTCTCCATGTTCCCATACATGCTCATTTTCAGGAATTTCTTCAAGATTCGAATTTCCCAAAGTTTTCTTTGGAGACATATCTCCAATAAATTTATAAGCTGACCCATGATACTCTCAGGAGACTATTGGGAATCCATCTTTACCAGTTCTCCCAGTGATTTTAGACATCAAATAGTGAGACCTTCTCATTTCTTTCTCTGGCATTTTATCCTGATAGAGAAGTTCTTAGTTAGCTTTGTTGGGAGATTGCTATTTTTCCAACTATCAAAAGCTTTCTTGTTTTTGCAACTCTGCATCTTCATCTCAATTCACACTCTTTCAAAGCTAGTTTTAAAGAACCTTTTTCTGCTTTTACACTTTGTGTTTTGCCTAAACTGCTCAAGCTCCTGCTGGATTTAGAGCCGTCATAGTCTTCACTCCGGTAATTGAGGTGATTTCTTCAGACAAAATTCATCCCCCTTTTCAAACATCTTTCACGGGTTTCGTAAATCCAAAAGCTTATGTAACAGGTCATTCGTAACAATCAACATTGTAAGGAGTAAATTGTGGATTTGTGGTTGTTCTCTAAGCGACCCCAGGAGGATTATGAGTTTCTAAGTTTCTTGTCTCAATGGAAGGAAACTGATTCATAGTGTTTCAAGCACTCATGTCAAAAGTTTAGAAGTTCTTTGAACTTGAAATTGGTCGTAATTTCAATCCTGTTGACTAATCTGGTTGAGGTTTGAAAGCCAATTCTCTGTTTGTAGCAAAGCCACCCCTCGACTGAAGATCTGGTTTGAAAAGAGGTCCTTGAAGAGCTCCTTGAGACGCATTGAACTGCAGAGGTCTGTTGACAGAAGGCATCGTTTGAGGACTAATGCCTAAGTCATAAATTCTATTCTTTAACTCATTCTTCTTGTTAAGAGAAACCTTTCAAATCTAGAATTAGATGAATTACTCGTATATCTTTCGAACTTGCTGATCACTCCATTCAAATAAATATTTATCAAATTCAACCTCGAGGGGTTTTGGGGTTTTGGGGTTTTGGGGTTTTGGGGT
>JFJP01040257.1_pt1 | contig 13170 bp, 8 predicted proteins | sample 431651 | NCBI WGS metagenome assembly JFJP01 (sample SAMN02602958, study PRJNA72255) | Microbial mat metagenome, whole genome shotgun sequencing project. | biome: fresh water; feature: sink hole; material: water; isolation source: purple microbial (photo- and chemosynthetic) mats found in...
TGCAGGGAATGTATGATGCCTATATGAAAACCATATTCGCTGCAATGAATATCAAAATAGAGTATATTCTGGAACCAATTACACGCATTCATCTCTATTCAACAAATGCCGGCGAACCAGAACCTACCGGCAGCATTACATATGTTTACATATTCGCAATAGTCGCTCTCTTTCTTGTACTTATAGCCGCAATGAACTATATGAATCTGGCTACAGCACGGTCAACCAAAAGAGCTCGTGAAGTAGGACTCAGAAAAGTCGTAGGCTCCCGCAGGCTACCACTTATAATGCAATTTCTTTCTGAGTCTACTGTTCTGACTTTTATCTCAATCATTCTTAGTCTTATTATACTTGTCGTCCTTCTCCCAAAATTCAATTCGCTCGCAGGCAAAGCATTCGATCTTCATGTAATACTCAGTCCTGTTGTTCTGCTCAGCCTGCTCGGGGTAGTTATTATAGTCGGAATTTTTGGCGGAAGTTATCCTGCCTTTTTCCTTTCAAAATTCAGTCCGGTCACAGTACTAAAGGGCGAAATAACTCAGGGTTCGGCAGGCAGCATGTTCAGAAAAATCCTGGTCGTTATACAGTTCACAGTTTCGGTAATAATGATTGTTTGTACCCTGGTAGTTTTCAGCCAGTTAAACTACCTCAAGACTATGGATCAGGGATTTGACCAGACTAATGTTATAGGACTTCAGTTAAACAACCAGGCCATGATAAGGAAGTATCCGGTGCTGAAACAGACTCTTCTTGAAAACCAGAATATTAAATATGTTACTTCAACAAATACTGCTGTCGGGGAAGGCTCGGGGAAGGTAATATTTAATGTGGAAACAGATCAGGGCATGGCTCAGAAGGGGATTAATTTCGCCGTTGTTGACCATGACTTTGTTGAAACATTGGGAATTAAAATGGCTTCGGGACGTGATTTCCAGGAAGATATGCCATCAGACACCCTTACTGGAGTTATTGTCAATGAGACAAGGGTGGTAGGTGTTATGAAAGATTACCATCAGACAGGAATGTATAACAGCATTGAATCACTTCTGCTGATATGGCGTCCGCTTAATAATGTTGTCTATATAAAACTAAACGGTACTGACACACAGCAAACTATCGGCTTTATTGAATCAAAATGGAAGGAAGTATATCCCGACCAGCCTTTTGCATATACTTACCTTGAAGAAAGGTTCAGCAGACAGTTTCAGGCAGATGAAAAGAGAGGATTGATCTTCACATTATTTACAATTCTTGCGATACTAATTGCCTGTCTGGGTCTTTTCGGACTTGCCTCCTATATGGTTGAACAACGGACAAAAGAGATCGGCATCAGAAAAGTATTCGGTGCAAATGAAACTACAATTCTGAAACTGATATCAAAGGACTTTCTTATTCTTGTGTCAATAGGTATAATTATTGCCTTACCGTCAGCTTATCTGTTTATGAATAAGTGGCTCGAAAACTATGTGTATAAAACTGAAATAAGTGCTCTTCTGCTTATATCATCCGCCTTAATTACAATTGCAATAACATTTATAACAATAAGTTACAAGGCGTACCAGGCTTCAGTAATGAACCCGGCAAGTTCGCTTAAAACTGAGTAGTATAATATTTGATCCAAGTTTTTTAAAAGCCACGAAGTGGCTAAATATGAATAGGGGGTGCTTAAAAAAGTAGAAATCCATTAACCGCAAAGCCCGCCCGAACGACTGACTATCGTTCAAAGATACTTACTTTCAGCTAGTTCAGTCGGGCGGGGTTTGCGAACTCTGCGGTTAAAAAGAACTTTCTAGACACCACCCATTCAAATTTGGCTCTTTCAGAGCCGATTGTCTATTTGATAGAGGATTTTTCCTACTTTTATAATCTGAACCAGACCTTCCTTTATACCTTAACAATATGAAGAAAATATTCTTTTTATTACTTATACCAGCTCTGATATTTTCAGGATGCGGTGATAAAAATATTAATGTAAACTATAAGAACAATCCCGCCCCCCTGCTTAAAAATGCCTACATAAAACTTCCGCTCGGAGCTGTCAAACCCGACGGCTGGCTGAAATCGCAGCTCGAAGCTCAGGCGGCAGGATTGACAGGCAATGTTGATGATTTCTGGCCCGATCTTGTGAACTCCTCATGGCGCGGAGGAACTGGTGAAGCCTGGGAGCGCGGACCATATTTCCTCGACGGACTTGTACCGCTTGCCTATCAGCTTGACAATAAAACTCTTATTGCTAAGGCTAAAACCTGGATTGAACCTATTCTTGCAAGCAGCAGAGATACAGGATGGTATGGTCCCGAGAAAAACAAGGACAGATGGCCCCTTGCAGTTGCAAATAAAGTACTGATGCAGTATTATGAAGCATCAGACGATAATCGGGCATTAGAGGTTCTTACAAAATATTTCAAATATCTGCACGATACTCCTCCCGACTGGCCCGATAAAGAGTGGCGCGGGGTACGGGCTATGGAAAATGCTGTTACCGGATACTGGCTGTATCGTCAGACCGGCGAACAATGGATCCTTGAGACAATTGAATCAATTCAGAAAAACAGTTCAGACTGGACAAGCTACTATGAAAAATTTCCGTGGGATTCGGCAGCAGCTTATGATAAAAAGATTCCGTTAAACTGGGGTCCGGAAGGCCTCACAGCACATGTCGTAAATAACGCAATGGCAATAAAATATCCGGGCTTATGGTACCAGCAGTCGATGGATGAAAGGTTTAAAAATGCTGTCTTTGCCGGTATTGAAAAATATGACCTCAATCACGGTCAGGCAGGAGGCAGATTTTCCGGCGATGAACACCTTTCGGGTAAAAGTCCCGACCGGGGAACAGAACTCTGCTCAGTTGTAGAGTATATGTTCTCACTCGAAGAACTGTATGCAATTTTTGGCGACAATAAACTGGCTGACAGGCTTGAACTTCTTACATATAATGCCCTACCGGGAACAACAACATCCGACATGTGGGCGCATCAGTATGATCAGCAATCAAATCAGGTACTGGTATCAGGCGATAAGAGGCCTTGGAGCACAAACGGTGAGTTTTCAAACATCTACGGACTCATGCCTAACTTCGCCTGCTGTCTGGCAAACATGCATCAGGGATGGCCAAAGTTCGTTGAAAGTATGTGGATGGCAACAAACGACAACGGTCTCGCGGTTGTTGCTTATGGTCCTTCAATAGTTAATGCAAAAGTCGGCAAAGGTAAAGAGGTAATGATAACCGAGGAGACCTCCTACCCTTTCTCTGGTCTGGTCAAATTTTCAATTGCAACAATAGGGTCCGTGAGGTTCCCGATAGAGTTACGCATCCCTGAATGGGCTGATTCTGTAACAATTAAATACAAGGACGAAACTGTTGTTGTTAAAGGAACAACAACTTATAAACTCAATAAAAAATGGAAAAACGGAGACCTTATCTCAATTGAATTCCCGATGGATATTCGTACTGAAAAAAGGTATAATAACTCATTGTCAGTACTTAGAGGACCCTTATATTTCTCGCTCAGAATTGATAAAGAATATAAAAGCGTAAAGATCAACTACGACAACTTCGCCTACAAGGGTAGCGTTGACTGGGAGATCAGTTCAAAAAGTCCGTGGAATTATGGCATTATGATTGACAAACAGAATGTTACGCGCGGAATAAAAATAACTGAGAATCCTGTCGGCAAATACCCATTTTCCGATACAGGCGATATGATCTGGTCGGCAGATTCATCAAAATATTTAACTTCTGCAACTGAAGCGCCGGTTGTTATAAGGGCCAGAGGAATTCGGATACCTGAATGGACTATGGAAAACAACTCAGCAGCAATTCCACCGATGAGTCCGGTTAAACCAGTTGGAGATCCTGTTATAATCAACCTTGTTCCTTACGGATGTGCGAAACTCAGAATAACTGAATTCCCTGTTATGGATATAGTTATGATGGAGGATGTTATGAGGCCTTCAAATTGATTTTTAACCGCAAAGGTCCCAAAGGAAATACGCAAAGATCACAAAGGTCTAATTTGCAAAATATTAACTTTGCGAACTTTGCTTCTGCTTTGTGTACTTTGCGGTTAAATAAAAAGATCGTCAGACAATACTTGTTTTCCCCTTCAGCCAATCCCTCTCCTCTTCTGTAAGAAACTGACTCAGCTTCTCATATACATTTGAATGATAATTATTTAACCAGTCTAATTCTTTTTCATCGAGCAGGGAAACATCAATAAGATTCTTATCAATATAACAAAGTGAAACAGTATCAAACTTCAGGAATTTGCCGAATTGAGTTTCCACATCTTCACTGCAAAGTATCAGATTCTCAATTCGGATACCGTACTCACCTTCCCTGTACAATGCAGGCTCATTTGACGTAAGCATTCCGGGAACAAATACTGCTCCTGAATCACTTCCTGCTGCCGGACCAATATTCTGAGGCCCTTCATGTACATTGAGGAAGAACCCCACACCATGACCTGTTCCATGACCATAATTAAGGCCGTTTTCCCAAAGAAATTTTCGTGCCAGAATATCGAGGTGAAATCCCCTGATACCGCGTGGAAATTTTGCAAGCGAAAGATTAATATGTCCTTTAAGAACAAGAGTAAAATCCTTTATCTGCTGCATGGTTGGCCTGCCGATTGCGATTGTTCTTGTTATGTCGGTTGTACCCTCAAAGTATTGTCCGCCGGAATCAATAAGCAATAATCCATTTCCATCAATAACTGTATCTGAATCCACAGTGGCTGAGTAATGTGGCAGCGCTCCGTTAGCCTTCCAGGCTACTATAGGTGAAAAACTTTGTCCAAAGTAGTTTTCCTGCTCAGCCCTGAAGCATGTAAGCTTTTCTGCCAGTGTAAGTTCCGACGTTTTAAGTTTCCCGGAGTTTCCTTCCAGCCAGTAAAAGAACTTTGTTAAAGCTACTCCGTCTTTTACCATTGCCAAAGCTATGTTCTGAATCTCTGTCTTGTTCTTAACAGATTTCAGTATTGCAGGAATACTGGTATCTTCAATTTTTCGTACGCCGGCTGGAACAGAATTATAGAGTTCAGCCGATGTAAGTGAAGGGGTAAGAAGAAGAGTTGAACCTTCTTCAATTGATGACAGAATTCCGGCGGTCTCTTCATAAGGAAGCAGGACAATTCCCAGCTTATCAAATTCCATTGCGAGCCTGAATGGAATCTTTGTTTCCTCAGCAAACAGCAGGATCTGATCCTGATCAATAATTGCGAAAGATGAGAGTAACGGACTATATTTCAAATCGTTACCCCTGATGTTCAGAAGCCACATTATGTCGTCAGACGATGTAAGAAGATGATAATCAGCGCCGGCCCTTTTCATCAAGTCACGAACCTCAGTTATTTTTTCCGATCTTTCTTTTCCGCAATACTTAACTGGAAAATCGAAGGCAGGTGAAGTTGAAAGTGCAGGACGGTCTGTCCAGATCTCAGATATCAGATCGCTTTCAATGTCAATTATAATATTCTTCCCCTGAAATATCTTTTCTAATTTCCGGAACCTCTGTATTGAAAAAATTCTGCCATCCAATCCTATTCTGGAACCCGGAGCAACATTAACTTCAAGCCAGTCAGAAATATCATTTTTGGATGGAACCTCAGGTTTTACAAGTATAAAACCTGAATCCTTTAGTTGTTTTTCAGCCTGAATAAAATATCTCGAATCTGTCCATAACCCTGCAAATGTATCAGTTACAACTACTGTCGCAGCAGAACCGGTAAAGCCTGTCAGCCATGATATTATACGCCAGTGATCGGGAACATACTCTCCGAGATGTGGATCAGTTGAGGAGATGATGTAAGCATCTATCTTATTTGTTTTCAGAAGTGTTCGTAATTCAGATAACTTATTAATGGGAAAGTTCATTAAGGTGAGTGTTGTATAATCAATCAGTCTGCCGTCCAAGGAAATAATCATTACGCCGGCATCGAAGAGATCGGAATTAAGATTATTTTAATGTCAGGCTAAAAATTTCAAAACAACCTAAATTCTCGTCTTTAAGAAAATCTTGGATTGAATTTTGGTTTTTAGTTATTATATCCACGATTTTGTCAGTTTTAAGATTTCCAAATCGGATCCAAATTATTTTTGGAGGGAAACCATATAATGTAGTTAAAGCACTAAAATCCGAATCTTGGGTAACAATTACAAAATTCTCCTTTTTAGCAAAATCCCAAATGGTTTTGTCAGGAGCGTTGATTAATCCTTCCTTTTTTACAGATGTTGATCCTTCAAACAGATCTGGGAGTTTATCTAATATCCTATGGGAAATATTCTGATCAAACAAAAATCTCATACTGCGACTTGATAAATCTTATTTTCTCTATCTGCTGCATAACTTAATGCAGCAAGAATATCAGTCTCGTTGAGCTCATCAAAATCAGTAATTATTTGATTAATTGTCATTCCAGAAGCTAACCATCCAAGAATGTCACCTACTGTTATTCTCATTCCTCTGATGCAAGGTTTCCCACTACGTTTTCCAGGCTCCAGAGTAATTATGTTCTTATAGTCCACCATTTTATATTTTTTACAAAGATACAACTTTTTATCGGAATGACTCACTCATACGCCTAACGGCAGTCCTTCTAAAAACTTACTCATATTGCAAATATAACCAGAACTATACAGAATCAAAAATTCTAATATTTACAGACTTTTCACCTCATTAACGAGATTCTGGAGTGTTCCTTTGGCATCGCCGAACAGCATCCGGGTTTTATCGTTAAAGAAGAGCATATTTTCAATAGCAGCATACCCTTTACCCATACCCCTTTTCATAACGATTATATTTCTGGCATCGCGGGCCTTAATAATAGGCATACCATAAATCGGACTCGAAGGATCATCCTCGGCAGCAGGGTTAACAACATCGTTGGCACCAATAACAACAAGCACATCTGTGTTCGGCAGATCGGGATTTATCTCATCGCTTTCAACAAGCTGCTCATAAGGAACATCAGCTTCAGCAAGAAGTACATTCATATGTCCCGGCATACGGCCAGCAACAGGATGAATCGCATACTTAACCTCAACTCCTTTTTCTTCAAGCAGTTTGTCTAGTTCATGACATATATGCTGGGCCTGGGCAACTGCAAGTCCGTAACCGGGCACGATAACAACCTTTTTTGAATAACTCAGAAGAACAGCGGCATCGGTAAGTGAGATCTCCTTAACTGTTCCTACCTCACCGGTATTTGCCTGACCACCACCACCAAAAACTCCGACTATGACATTCAGAAGCGAACGGTTCATGGCCTTGCACATCAGAATTGTGAGTATTGTTCCGGCTGAACCGACAAGGATCCCACCTGTAAGCATTGCCTGGTTATTGTAAAGAAATCCACCCATTGCAGCTGCAACTCCTGTGAATGAGTTAAGAAGCGATATTACCACCGGCATATCTGCTCCACCTATAGGCATTACGAAGAGAACACCATACACAACTGACACGGCGAACATTATATATATTAAAGGTGTAAGTTCACTGCTGGTTACTACATCTCTTGTCATGATGTATGCTATGAAACCGATAAGGAAAGCCAGAATAGTAAGGTTGACATATTTCATTGCCTTTATCCTCATATCTCCAATCCATCCGTCGAGTTTTCCGAAGGCAATCATACTTCCGGCCCATGATACTGTACCTATCAGAAGTCCAAGAAGAATTGCAAGAACCTGTCCATTTGCCATCCCGCTTTCGGCTATCAGTTCGGGACTAACATGCGGGAATTCCATCATCGAAATCAAAGCGGCTGCGGCACCACCCATACCATTAAAAAATGATACAAGCTGTGGCATCGCTGTCATCTTAACCTTTTTGGCTATTACCCAGCCTATTACTGTTCCTATAAATATTGCAGCTACTATCCATCCGATATTACCAATTGGCTTGCCGTCTTTTTCGTGAAAAAGTATAGTAGCAATAATTGCCAGAACCATACCCACCGCAGCCAGTATGTTACCACGCCGTGCAGTAAGCGGATGACTCAGCATTTTCAATCCGATTATGAAGAGGACCGAAGCAATCACATATATTATCTCCAGTACTGAGATTCCAATTGAGAATTGAGATATATCATTCATTCCGTTGATCTTTATCGTTTTAATAATATATAATTACTTCTTTTTCTTGAACATTTCAAGCATCCTGTCGGTTACAACAAAACCACCAACAACGTTAAGGGTACCAAGCACAACAGCAAGAAATCCCAGAATCATTGCTCCCGTAGTTTCTGCATGTCCCATCACTATTATCGCACCAATTATTACAACTCCGTGAATTGCATTGGCCCCCGACATAAGCGGAGTATGAAGAATAGCAGGGACATGGCTTATAACTTCAATTCCCAGAAATATTGAGAGGATAACTACGAAAATTGTCTCTCTGTTTGTTAAGAAAAAACTCAGAATATTTTCCATAATCGGCTTAGTTAATATTTAGCATCTGTTTTACGCGCTGACTTATATATTCTTTTCCATGAACAGCAGTTGTCCCGTGAATTATATCATCCATCATATTCAGTACAAGATTGCCATTCTTATCAACCATTATTTTCAGGAGGTTGATAATATTGCAACCGTACATCTTGCTGGCATCTGTAGGCATCTCAGACGGATAATCTGATTTACCGATAATATTTACTCCATTAACAACAACGTTTTTCCCGTTCTGTGTAAGTTCACAATTTCCTCCTGTTGATGCAGCAAGGTCGACAATTACTGATCCGGGTTTCATCTCATTTATTGTTTCACCCAGGAGCAGTACAGGTGCTTTTCTTCCCGGAATCTGAGCAGTACAAATGACAACATCAGCCGCAATGGCTCTCTGCTGAATAAGTTCCTGCTGTTTCTTCTTAAACTCTTCAGTCTGTTCTACAGCATAACCTCCTGCAGCGGCATCTTCTTTTGCTCCTTCAACTTCAATAAACTTACCACCCAGACTCTTAACTTCCTCTTTTACAGCCGACCGAACATCAAAAACCTCAACTATTGCACCAAGCTTTCGTGCAACGGCAATGGCCTGTAATCCTGCCACTCCGGCTCCAAGTATTAAAACTCTGGCAGGCTTAATTGTACCGGCAGCTGACATAAACATCGGAAAGAACCTTGGCAAAAGTGAGGCCGCCTCAAGTACAGCTTTATATCCTGAAACAGTGGCCATTGACGACAGAATATCCATCGACTGCGCCCTTGTTGTTCTGGGTACAAGATCCAGTGCAAGAACAGATATTCCTTGTTTTCTGGCTTCTTCAAGCCACTTGCTGTTCTCAACAGGATTAAGTACCGAACAGATTACCTGTCCCTCCCTGAATAAAGCTATATCATCATGAAGTGGAGGATTAACTGCAAGCAGCATTTCTGACCTTGCAATTACTTCTTTCCGCTCAAGAGTGAGAGCACCTGCTGCCTGATATAACTTATCATCAGCAAAAGCGCTTTCGCCGGCATGAAATTCAACAAGCACCTCAATGCCCATCTTTTTAAGGACAGCCACTTCTCCGGGGAGTATTGCTACCCTGTTTTCTGCTCCTGTCTCTTTTAGGATACCTATTGTCATAAGTAAAAGTTTATAATAAAATCGTGTCGAATATAATAAAGAATAACTGATTCTACTTCCCGAAAAAATTAGTCAGCCAGAAATTATTTGCCTCATTTCGTAAATGTACTGCCTTCGCTCCTCCCCATCCGTGACGTCCGTTAGGATAAAGCATAAATTCAAATGACTTGCCGGCATCCTGTAACCTCGAAATAAGATAAATCGAATTTTGCATATGCACATTATCATCCATATCTCCGTGAGTCATGTAGAGCTTGCCCTTGTAGTTATTTACAAAAGTAAGTGTTGAACCATCTTTATAACCTTCAGGATTATCCTGTGGGGTATCCATAAAGCGCTCAGTATAAACATTATCATAGAGTCTCCAGTCGGTAACTGATGAACCGGCGAAACCATGTGTCCAGTATTCTGCACCCTTTGTCAGTGCCAGGCATGACATGTACCCACCATATGAACTGCCTGTAATGCCAATTCTTGTTCCGTCAACAAAAGGTTTTGATTTTAACCATTTTACAGCATCCGCATAGTCAAGAATCTCCCATTTTCCGAGTGAACGGTAGAGATAATCAAGACCTTTCTTCCCGAACTGACCCGAGCCCCTGTGATCAACAGAGAATGTTATTATTCCGTTCTGGGAATTCCAGTTTGGTGTGTTACCGGCCCATCTGTTGCTTATATTGGCAGAGTTCGGACCGCCGTAAATAGCGAATATTACCGGATATTTTTTTGCCGGATCAAAGTTCACAGGGTAAGTTATTGTAGCAGGCATATTGAAGAGACCGTCAGATGTCATTATCTTAAGAGACTCAGTAAGTGAATGCACTGCAGGGTTGTAGGCTGTCTGCTCAGGCTTGTAGATCTCCCTGATCTGCTTACCCTTTTTATCTATTGCAATTATTGATCCTGCACTTTCAATACTGTTCCAGGTATCAATTAAGTAAGTGCCTTTTGGAGACATACTGACTGTGTGCGATCCGTTTCCTGTTGTATACTGAATAAGATTCTTTCCATCGAGACCAACACTGAAAAAGTGCTTGTCAGTCGATTCGATACCTGTGGCGTAAAACCAAACCCTGCCAAGTGTCTCATCAACCTTCTCAATTGCTGTTACCCTGAAGTTGAAATTGGTAAGTTGTGCTATTTGTTGTCCGGTCCAGTTATAGTAGTACAGGTTTTCCCAGTCATTCCTGTAACTTCTCACAATGAATCCTGAACCATTATCCATGACATGAATATCTTCGAAGAACTCCACCCAGCTTTTTCTCGATTCATTATAAATATTAACGTAATCGCCGGTTTCAGGACTGGCAAGGATAATATTAAGGTCATTCTGATCGCGGTTTACAACCTGAATTGCAAGTTTCCTGCTGTCAGGGGTCCAGAATGGCCAGGCAATATACTGGTCAACAGAATAATCTGTTTTCACCCAGACAGTTTTTCCTGAAGCTATATTTGCAATACCCATCTTCACTTTTGGATTAGGATCACCGGGTTTAGGGTAAGGAACAGCTTCTACCAGGCCGTGAACACCATCAGCCTCATCGAGTCTGTTAAGTGTAAATATCGGAACTTCCGTCTCGTCGAAGCGAAGATAAGCAATACTGTTTCCATCGGGTGAGAACCAGAAGGCCGCATATCTGCTGGCCCTGCCAAGGATCTCCTCCATATATACCCATGCGGCATAACCGTTATAAATCGTGCTGCTGGCATCAGTTGTCAGCCTTATTTCCTTACTCAGTACCAGATCATAAACATACAGATCCTTGTTTTTAGTATATGCTAGTTTCTTACCATCAGGAGAGAAGCGTGTATTAACCTCCTCTGTTTTATCGTTTGTAAGTCTTTTGAGTTCATTTGTTCCAGAAGCAAAATAGTATAGGTCATTATCCTTAATAATAACAGCACTTTTCATATCGGGACTAACAACATCATTCATTGTAAGTACAGTGCCTTTAGGAAGTGACTGAACGAGAAGTTCTCTGGCAGTTTTATCAGGCTGAACGACAACACCTTTGCCTGTTTTGACATCGACACTGCTTATAACCAGCACTTTGTCGGCATCATAGTTCCTAAAAAGGTAATGTGTATCATCTTTCCATCCAACAACACCCGGCTGGTTCCCTCCACGTGGAGGCATCTGAGCAGATGCGGTGGTTACAGTAAAAATCTGAACTATAAAGAGGCTGATTAAACCATTCAGGAAAGCAGATCTTCTCATAAGTATCTTATTTAAAATGTGAATGAAAACTGAGACGCAAAAATATAAATTTTAATTTGAATTCACCCTTGTTGTAAATGAACTGAGAGCGCTTTTCGTGAAGAATGAAAAAATGTTATATTTATCCCTCTAAACCCAAACTGATTCTGATGAAACGGATATTTCTTATTACACTAACATTGTTATTGATTTTTTCAACAGCCGGTGCCCAGTCAATTAAGTCACCCGGAGAATTTCTTGGTTACGAATTAGGTACACAATTCACTTACCACCATAAAGCTGTGGAATATTTCAAATACATAGCAGAGATCTCCCCTCTTGCCGAGTATCGTGAATATGGAATAACATATGAAGGCCGTCCCCTGGGAGTATGCATAATTTCCAGCGAGGAGAATCTTGCAAAACTTGAGGAATACCGCACAAATAACCTTATAAAGACAGGCCTTTTAAAAGGAGATTTCACCGGAAAACAAGTCCCATTTATCTGGATGGGATATAATGTACATGGAAACGAGGCTGTTGGCATGGAAGCTGCGCTTAAGACACTGTACACTATCGTAACAGGCTCATATACCGGAATAACCGATTACCTGAAAGAGTGTATTATAATAATTGACCCTTGTCAGAATCCCGACGGACACGAGTTGTACACAAACAGATACCGTAACTCGATGAATTATGTTATCAATCCCGATGGCAATTCATGGGAACACAATCAGGGATGGCCCGGCGCACGATCGAATCATTATATGTTTGATCTGAACCGCGACTGGACCTGGGAAACGCAGATCGAGACGCAGCAGAGAGTTGCTCTTTATAATCAGTTCATGCCTCAGGTTCATGCCGATTTTCATGAAATGGGTCCTGAATCTACATTCTTCTTCGCCCCCGGTGCTGATCCGTGGCACGAGCTTATAACTCCATGGCAGCGCGATTTTCATAAGCTGATGGGCAGTGGAAATGCAACTCTTTTTAATGAAAAATACAGACTCTACTTCACAAAGGAAAGTTTCGACCTTTTCTACCCGAGCTATGGCGACACCTGGCCTCTCTTCAATGGTGCAATGGGCTTCACCTATGAACAGGCAGGAGGAGGAGGATCGGGATTGGCGTATGAGCTAGAAACTGGTGACACTCTTACTCTTAAAGAAAGAATTGATGGTCATTTCACCGCCTCAATGGCAACAATCAAGATTTCATATGATAATCGCGAAAAGCTTGTAAAAGAATTCAATAAATACTTCGACGATAACGAAAAGAAACCTGCTTTTCAGTATAAATCAGTTATAATAAAAGGTACAGGGGAAAAATCGAATATAAAAAGCATGCTCGAAATTTTTGACAGGAATCAGATAAGATACAGTTATGCGGGAAATACCGG
>JFJP01036395.1_pt1 | contig 13167 bp, 12 predicted proteins | sample 431651 | NCBI WGS metagenome assembly JFJP01 (sample SAMN02602958, study PRJNA72255) | Microbial mat metagenome, whole genome shotgun sequencing project. | biome: fresh water; feature: sink hole; material: water; isolation source: purple microbial (photo- and chemosynthetic) mats found in...
CGCAGCGCCTGCCTGAGCGCCGCGTCCGTACGGAAATCGAGGGCCGAGAAACTGTCGTCGAAAATATAGATCGGCGCTTTTTTGACGAGCGCACGGGCGATCGACAGCCGCTGTTTCTGCCCTCCGGACACGTTCGCGCCGCCTTCGGACACGGGGCTTTCGAAACCGCCTTCCCTTCCGTCGATGAAATCGCGCGCCTGGGCCACGCGGGACGCCTCGGCGATTTCCGCGTCGCTCGCTTCGTGCTTTCCGTACCGTAGATTCGAGGCGATGGTGCCGGACATCAGCACTCCTTTTTGCGGGACATAACCGATTTCGTCCCGCAGTTCCTCCTGGGCGAGATCGCGTACGTCGACGCCGCCGACAAGCACGCTGCCGGCATTGACGTCGTAGAAACGCGGAATCAGGTTGATCAGGGTCGATTTTCCGGAACCGGTCGATCCGATGAAAGCGGTCGTCAGACCGGGGCGGGCGGTGAACGAAATCGAGCGCAAGACGTCCTCCTCGGCACCGCCGTAGCGGAACGAAACGTCGCGGAATTCGACGAGCCCGCGATTTTCGCCTTTGATATGAACGGGAACGGCAGGGTCCCGGATGGACGAACGTACCGCCAGCACATCCGCGATGCGTTCGGCGGAGACCGCGGAACGGGGAATCATGATGAACATGAAAGACAGCATCAAGAAGGACATGATCGCGTGCATCGCATACTGGAGGTACGCCATCATGTCCCCGACCTGGAGCGTGGAGGAGGCGATGCGGTGCGCTCCCACCCAGACGATCACGAGGGAGACGACGTTCATTACGAGTGTCATCGTCGGCATCATGACCACCATGATCCGGTTGACGAAAAGGTTCACGTCGGTAAGGTCGTCGTTCGCGGCGGCGAACCGTGCGGTTTCGAAATCCTGCGTGCCGAAGGCGCGGATCACCATCAAGCCGCTCAAGTTCTCCCGCGACACGCGGTTCAGCCGGTCGACCAATTTTTGCACGAGCTTGAATTTCGGCATGGCTATGCCGAACACGACCGCGATGAGGCCGACGACGACGATGACCGCCAAGGCCAGGATCCAGCTCATCGAAACGCTTGTGCGGATCGCCATGACGATGCTTCCGATTCCCATGACCGGGGCGAAGCACAGCATGCGCAGGCCCATGAGGATCAGATGCTGCAGTTGGGTCACGTCGTTGGTGGTCCGGGTGATAAGGGACGCGGTCGAAAACGAGTCGAACTCCGCGCTCGAAAAATCCTCCACCGAGCGGAACACCTCGCGGCGCACGTCGCGCGTGACGCCGGCGGCAACGCGTGCCGAAGCGAAACCGACGAGGATGGAAGCGCCTCCCCCGAGAAAGGCGACGGCGAGCATCTTGAGACCGACGGAAAGGATGAAACCGGTACGCCCTTCCTTGATCCCCACATTCACGATCTCGGCCATGAGGCTCGGCAGGTACAGCTCGGAAAGGGCCTGTACGAAGAGGAAGACCACCGCGATCGCGACTAGTGCGGCATAGGGTTTCAGGAAACGGGCGAGCTTGAGCATCGATACACCTCGATAAGAAAGAATCAGACGAACGGATTGTAAAAACGGTCGCCATCGCGGAAGGTGGCCCACAGGCCGAAGGCGAAGGCTGCGAGCGAAACGGCGAGTACCGCGAAATCGACCGCGGCGAAGGGTTTCCCCGAGTACCAGGTCCGGCTCCGTTTCTTGCCGAACCCCCTCAGCTCCATCGCGTGGCTGATCACGTCGATGCGGTCGAGCGACGAGAACACGAGGGGCATCAATATCGCCGCCGATCCCTTAAGTCTTTTGAACACGGAGACCTTCGAAGAGAGTTCGATCCCCCTCGCCTGCTGCGCGCGGGAGATATCGAGATAATCGCGCTGGACGTCGGGAACGTATCGCAGCGTCAGGCTCACCGCATACGCTACGGAGTAATGCACGCCCATGCGGTTGAGAGACGCGGCGAACTCGCTCGGCTGCGTGGTGACCATAAGAAGGATGGCGACCGGCACGACCATGCCGTACTTCAAAAAAACGTTGAGCTCGTAAAAAAGCTGCTCCGCCGTGATCGTGTAGCGCCCTATGCCCGAAAGTAGAACATGCCTTGTCCCGTAAATCTCGATGCCCTGTTCCGGGGAAAAAACATAGATGGCGATCAGGTTGAACGCCATGAAAAGGACGAGCAGCTTGAAGATGAACGAGACGTCGACGAATTTCGTCCGCGAAAGGGCGAAAAGGCCGAGCGCGATTCCCGCCATGACGGCCATTATCCGGGTATCGTACGTGGTCATCGCGAGCACCGACCATAAAAGGAAAAAAACGAATTTGGTTGTGCCGCACAGGGCATGCAGGGGCGATTTCCGGTCAATGTATGAAAGCATGAAGCGGCTCACCGGCTCCGCCTCCTTCTGTCGAAATCTATGAAATGCTGGACAAAGTCCCTCGGCCGGCCGATCCCGGCGCGGATCGCGAGATCGTACAGCGAGGTACGCTTGAGGCTGGCCCCTTCGATGACCGCTTCGTCCGTCAGCACCCCGGCAGGGGAAGCGTCCGCGATTTTTTTTCCGCCCGAGAGGACTATAGCCCTCGTCGTATATTCGAGCATCAAGTGCATGTCATGGGTGACCATCAAAAGAGTCAGACCCGTATCGCGGTTGAGCGTACGCAGGAATTCCATGATGTCCGTGTAATGCCGAAAGTCCTGGCCGGCGGTGGGTTCGTCCAGGATGAGAAGGCGGGGGCCGAGCACGAGTATGGACGCGATGGTCAAGCGTTTTTTCTGTCCGAAACTGAGCGCGCTTACCGGCCACTTGCGGAAGGGATGGAGCCCGCAAATCTTGAGCGTCTCGTCTACGCGCCGGGCCGCCTCGGACGCATCGACCCCGCGGGACCGGAGCCCGAGCGACACTTCGTCGTACACCATAGGAAGGGAGATCATCTGGTTCGGATTCTGCATGACGTAGCCGATATGGTCGGCCCTTTGCTTAATCGAAAAATTCGCGAGATCCTTTCCGGCAAACCGTATCGTTCCCGCAGAGGGAATTTCGAAACCGCATACGAGCTTCGCGAGGGTGGATTTACCCGCACCGTTCCGTCCGACAAGGGCAGTGGATTCGCCTTCGTGCAGGGTGAAGGAAACATCGTCGAGGATCGCCTTGCGGCTTTCGTCGGCGGAATACGAAAAACCGAGATGCTCCATTTCAAGGATGGATGGATGGACCGCCGCGGTACCGGCTTCTTCCTGCCGAGAATCCCAATTCCGCAGCGGAACGGGATCGAACGCGACCGTGTCGACGCTCGAGGGCAATGAAGCCGCGGTGATGTCGGTTCCCGCATACCGGAGCGCCGAAAGGTACAGGGGTTCGCGGATTCCCACGGTACGGAGTATCTCGGAGGCGAGCATCTCGTCGGGAGGAAGGTCCGCAAGGATGCGTCCCCCGTCGATCACGACGATCCTGTCGATTTTCCGGTACAGGACATCCTCGAGACGGTGTTCGATGATGAGGATGGTCTTTCCCGTTTCCTTGTGGAGCCGGTCGATCAGGTCGATGGCTTGCTTTCCCGTGGCCGGATCGAGATTGGCCAGGGGTTCGTCGAACAAGAGGATGTCCACGTCATCGATCAGCACGCCTGCCATTGCGACCCGCTGTTTTTGCCCGCCGGAAAGATCCTGCGGCGCCTTGTCCAGAAAGTCGCCGATATCCACGAGACTTGCGGCGTCTTTCACCCGGGAATGCATCCGCTCCGCGGTTTCGCAGTCGTTCTCGAGCACGAATGCTATGTCCTCGCCCGCACTGAGGGCGACGAACTGACCGTCGGGATCTTGCAGCACGGTCCCCACTTTTTTGGAGATCCCGAAAATATCGAGGTCGAGGGCGTTACCCCCGTCGAGGGTATAGGTACCCGTCCAGCGTCCCTTGAAGGCGTGCGGAATGAGACCGTTGATGCAGTGCGCGAGCGTGGATTTGCCGGAACCGGACGGCCCGACTATGAGTATTTTTTCACCTGGACGCACGGCAAGGTTTATGCCGTGCAGGGTCGGCGCATCCTGGCTTTTATACTTGAAGGAAAAATCGACGAAGGCAAGGGCCGGCTGTTGAAATTGTGTTTCCATTTTTTGACCGACCCCTGACCGACGTGTTTCTGGATTCAGCTTTCGGCGCGAAGGCTGCCCTCTTTCGTACGGGTCTTAGAATAACCGATAGCGAGCAACGTTCCAAGTATCAGGATAACCGAGCTGTTGAGCGCGGCGGCCGTAACGCCCTGGATATAGACCTTGTTCGCGGGTTCCTGGAACATCAGGATGTCCAGGGTCGGAGCGATGGCGATCCACGCGACGGCGTTCGAGAGAATCTGGACGACATTGAAGATGACCGCCTGTTTCAGGCCGAAACCGCCTTCCTCTATTTTGTACAGCTTCCAGAAAAGGCCGATGAACAGGCCGAAAGCCGCGTCCGCGATGACCCAGCTCCACCATACGCCGCCCCAGGTGAGGTCGGTCAGGGTATGACCGATGAAGCCGATCAACAAACCGGCGACAGGCCCGAAAATAGCCGCGAACAGCGACAGGATCGCCGATGCGAGATTCAAATTGGTATTCGGCACGCCCGAGGGTATCGCCACGAAGCGCATCAGCACGAACATGATCGCCGCGCCGATGCCGACCGCGACTACCGTACGGATTCCCAAACCTTTCTTGCCCATTTTATTCCTCCTGATATGTTTTAAAACCGGCTCTTCATTCATAGACCAGTTTTGGTGCCCGACGTATGGATATCTTCCAGTTGGAGCCCGTTCCGATGTTGTATGCATGCGCGAAAGAGCCCTGATTGATATAGACGAGCGACTCGCCCACATGCACGTCCGCGAACGAGCGGGCATAGACGAGAAAGTTGCGATAGACCGAACGGGTATCGTTCTGGATGGAAACCTCGACGCGTCCGCCCACCGGTATCGCCAGTTCCTGGAACAGGGCCAGCGGTATATTGGTCCAGAGGCTGCCGAACCGCACGTCGAGAACGTCGATGGTACCGCTCACGATTACCGGGAGCTCGACCAGGGACGAAACGTCGGCTTCTTCCCCTATATCTACGAATTTGACGATACCCGAAGCCAGTTTTGCGCCGACGAAGGCATACACATCCCTCCCGTGAAAGGTGTGCGACTGTTCGGAATAGGGAAGCCTGTTTTTTTCGCTGTTGATGATCCTGACCGACTCGATTCCGAGTCGACGCACCAGATGGGTGACGGTGCCGTTGTCCGGAGCGATCACATAATGGCCGGTCTTGGTCTTCACCGCGATGCTGCGCCGGTCGGAACCGACGCCGGGATCGACGACCGAGACGAACACCGTTTCCGGCGGCCAGAACTGTACGGTCTGGATGAGCCGGTAGGAGGCCTCCCACACATTGTACTGCGGAATGTCATGTGTAAGGTCGAATATGCGGAGATGCGGATCGATCGAACAGGCGACACCGTACATCGCCGACACAGCCCCGTCTCCCTGACCGAAATCCGACTGGAATACCAGCGCGTTTTTTTCCATATGTTCCATTGTCCGCCTTGAATGCGCCGGCTGTCAAGCTCAAATGACGGCCGGCGCACGGACGGGGGATTACTGCGCTTTCGAGAGCGCCTGCCGGAGATCGGCGACGATATCGTCCACATGCTCGATGCCGATCGAAAGGCGCACCAAATCCGGAGGAAGTCCTCCGTCAAGCTGCTCCTTGTCGGTAAGCTGCGAATGGGTGGTGCTCGCCGGATGGATGGCGAGACTCTTCGCGTCGCCGACATTCGCGAGGTTCGAAAACAGCTCGAGACTGTCTATGAACCGCTGCCCTTTTTCGCGTCCCGAGCCTTTCGCGTCGGCCTTGAGACCGAACACCACCATGCCGCCGAAACCGTTCTTGAACTGTTTCGCCGCTACCGCATGCGAGGGATCCTTCTCGAGACCGGGATACCGTACCCAGGCTACCTGCGGCTGTTTCTCCAGCCAACGGGCTACCGTCAGGGCGTTTTCGTTGTGGCGGGCCATGCGGACCGGAAGACTTTCCGTTCCCTGCAGGAATATCCACGAGTTGTCGGGCGACAGACAGGCACCGAGATTCCGGAGCGGCCCCGTACGGAAGCGGAGTGCGAATGCGACCGGAGCGAGGGCCGCAGGCAGATCCGTCGCCCAATGCAAGCCGTGATAGGCGGGATCGCTTTCGGTCATCAGGGGAACGTTCGAGGTCTTCCAGTCGAATGTGCCCGAATCGACCACCACTCCGCCGATGCCCGAGCCATGACCGCCTATCCACTTGCTCAGGGAATGGATGACGATATCGGCGCCGTCCTCCATCGGACGGTAATTCGACGGTGGCGTGAAGGTAGAATCGATGACCAGGGGAATCCGGTGGGCATGGGCTATTTTTGCGAGGGCAGCGACATCCACCACGTCAAGCGAGGGGTTCCCGATGGTTTCCGCAAAAAGAAAACGGGTTTTCGGGGTAATCGAAGCCGCAATGGTTTCAGGCTTGGTCGCATCGACGAATTTCACGTCGATGCCCTGATCCTTCAGCAAAACCTTGAACATGGTGAAGGTTCCGCCGTAGAGGTTCGAGGCCGACACGATCTCGTCCCCGGCGCGTGCCAGGCTGAGTGCGGTATAATGGATCGCGGCGGTGCCGGAAGCGGTTACGACGGCAGCGGCCCCGCCTTCGAGGAGGGCCATCCGGTTCTCGAGAATCTGTCCCGTTGGATCGCCGAGCCGGGTATAGATGAATCCCAGCTCCTTCAGCGCGAACAGGTTCGCTCCGTGCTCGGCCGAATCGAAGTTGTAGGCGGTGGTGCGCCAAACGGGCACGCCTCTCGCCTTCGTCACCGGATCCGGAGTCTGTCCCCCATGAACCGCCAATGTCTCGAAATGCAGTTTTTCGCTCATCAGTGTCTCCCTTTGTCATTCATCCCACAGCCACGTGGACAGATATCTCTCCCCGGTATCGGGCAGAAGCGCTACGATCGTTTTTCCCCGGTTTTCGGGACGTCGCGACAATGCCAGCGCCGCTTCGAGGGCGGAACCTGACGATATGCCGGCAAGGATTCCTTCCTCTTTCGCCGCACGGCGGGCGGTCGTTCCCGCCTTGATCTCGTCGGTCAGGTATATTTCGTCGATAATATCCCTGTTCAGGACCGAAGGCACGAAGCCCGCGCCGATCCCCTGTATTTTATGCGGTCCGGGGGCGCCGCCCGAGAGTACCGGCGAAGCCGCAGGTTCCACGCCGACGATCCGGACGGACGGCTTTTTTGATTTAAGATACTCGCCTACACCGGTGACCGTTCCGCCGGTTCCGACGCCCGCGACGAATATATCCACAGCTCCGTCGGTATCGGCCCAGATTTCGGGTCCGGTAGTGGTACGATGGATGTCCGCGTTTACCGGATTGTCGAACTGTCGGGGAATGAAGGAATTCGGATTTTCCGCGGCCAACTCGTCGGCTTTGGCTATCGCTCCTTTCATTCCCTTGGCCCCTTCGGTCAGTACGAGTTCGGCACCGTAGGCCTTCAACAGCTTCCGGCGTTCCATGCTCATGGTCTCGGGCATGGTCAAAAGAAGGCGGTAACCCTTTACGGCGGCGACCATCGCAAGCCCGATCCCGGTATTTCCGCTGGTGGGCTCGATGATCAGGGTACCTTCGCGGAGTTTTCCGGATTTCTCGGCCGCCTCGATCATCGCGAAGGCAATACGCTCCTTGACGCATCCTGCCGGATTCGCGCTCTCGAGCTTTACGAATACAGTCGCTTCACCGTCGTTCATCCGGTTTATGCGTACGAGGGGTGTATTTCCGATCAAAGCGGTTACCTGATTTACTCTGGCCATAACGTTCTCCTTCGACAAAAAGCGCGATTATATTATTCCAAGCGTTCTTATAAGAATAATAGTAATCATGAATACAGAACCTGTCAATCAAGAAACTATATTAAACACCTAATATTAGTAAGTATTAACGATTTTTATATAAAACCGTCAAATGAAATACATATAGGATGAGTCGGGATCGACGGTCCCGTTCATCGTAGCGAGGGTTATATGGTCAACTACGGCAGAAATACGCTCGTTGAGGCGGTTGTAAACACAGGAACGGACGCATCGCTGCATCCGGTTTTCCGTCTCGCCGGGACGAAGATCGTCGACGACGAGCATGTCGCCCTCAAGAAGCCGGAGTACGTCCCCTATCACGATTTCTTCGCTCTTTCGGGCAAGGGTATATCCGCCCGAAGCGCCTTTCACCGAACGTATATATCCGGCTCGACGCAGGATGACCGCAACCTGTTCGAGGTACCGGGCTGATATTTTTTGTCTCCCCGCAATGGCTGCGAGCGGTGTGTGGGGTTCATTTTCATGCTCGACAAGATCGATAAGGAGCCGGATGCCGTAACGGCCCCGGGTTGAAATTCTCATATCGTGTATTCCTCTTTGGTATCTTTCCGGCAGCAATCGGCCAGCTCGGCCAGGGAAATCGAATCTATGCAGTCGGATATTTCATGATAGAGATCACCCCAGGTGTGACGGGTGGGACATGCCGCTTCCGAGGTGCAAACTTCGGTAAAAAGGCAGGTAACCGGCTCGAGAGAACCCTCGACCGCGCGCAAAATGTCGCCGACGGGAATTTCTGAGGGCGGTTTTCCCGGCATATATCCCCCTTGGGCGCCGCGAAGACCCCGAATCAAACCGGCCTTGCGAAGCGGCATGAAAAGCTGTTCGAGATATCCGTCAGATATGCCGGTAAAAGTAGCTATTGTACGGGTGCTGGCGAAAGTCCCTTCGGGCAGCAGGGCCAGATACAGGAGCGCTTCAAGTGAATAACGGCCCCGGGTTGAAATGCGCATCGTTTCTCCTGACGTGTGTCTCCACTTAAAGATACTCTCAGGGGGCGCAACGGTCAAGAAAGACGCACCGCCTGTAACTTAATTCCGCTGAAACTGCTATACTAAACGTATGGCAGATACTTCAGATCAATTTACCGGAATAGAAACCAAGCTTGCGTACCTCGAAGATTACATCAACAAACTGCAGGCCATCGCAGTCGAACATACGGATGCGATCGACAGACTGAACATGGAAAATCGCGCGCTGCGTGCCAAGCTGGGAGAAGTTGCGGACGCGATCCAGGAAACGCCCAATCTGCGACCCCCGCATTATTGAACATTGAACTTGACCGGTGCTTGATTCCGGTTTATCATACTTTTGTTATTTTTTGGAGATTTTCAATATATGAACAAAATTCTTGTCGTCGAGGATGACGCCTCTGTTTCCGAGCTGGTAAAAACAGTGCTCGAGCAGGAAAACTATGCGGTCATCACGGCACCCTCGGCCGAAATAGCCAAGGAACTGATAGAATCCGAAAAACCCGACATGGCACTGATCGACATCATGCTTCCGGGACAGGGCGGAATGGATCTCATCCTCGACCTGCATGCAAGCAGTCCAAAACTCGGAATCATCCTGACCTCCGGTAAAATCGACATGAACAAGTCGACTTTCAAGGTTCTTGCCCACCAGTTCGGGGTCATTTCAATCCTTCCCAAGCCCTTCACGATCGACGAGCTCCTCCTGACCGTCAAGGAAGCGGCAAACCTGACTATTCCCGCATTAAAATAGAGTCGGCAATCCGGCTCGATCATGCATTCCCACAAGGCCGAAAAAAAGGATGCCCGCACAAAGCGGACATCCTCTTTCAGGGCTGAATCGTCAGTTGTTCAAAACGACTAGTCTTTTTGTTTAGTCTTCTTTGTCGTATACAGGAACAGGGCAAGGAAACATACGGCTGTCACGATTCCGACCGGATAGGAAATGGAAGTCGGAAGCTTGAGTCCCTCAGGCGCCTGGAAGATGTAGGTGACGGATACCGCGCTCATGAAGGTAGCGGGAATGACCGCGATCCACATGTTCTTCTTGTACACATACAGGTACATCGCACCGGCCCACAGGGCGATCATCGCAAGGGTCTGGTTCGACCAGGCGAAATAACGCCAGATGATCGCAAAATCCATCTGAGACAGGAGCGCGCCGATGCCGAGAAGCGGAACCGCCAATGCAAGGCGCTTGCCCAGGGGCTTCTGATCGATCTTGAACCAGTCCGATATGGTAAGGCGCGCGCTGCGGAACGCGGTATCGCCCGAGGTGATCGGGCAGGCGATGACGCCGAGAACCGCGAGGAAACCGCCGATCGGTCCGAGGAGCTTGAAGGAGATGTCGTACACGACACCGCCGGCGCCTTTCATTTCGACGAGGGCGTTTGAAAGACCGCCGGTACCGTTGTAGAAGGTCATGCCGGCTGCCGCCCAGATGAGGGCGATGATGCCTTCGGCGACCATCGCTCCGTAGAATACCTTGCGTCCGTCACGTTCGCTCTTGATGCAGCGTGCCATGAGCGGAGACTGGGTTGAATGGAAACCCGAAATGGCGCCGCAGGCGATGGTGATGAAGAGAAGCGGCCAGATGGGGAGGGCCTTTGGATGCAGGTTCTGGAAGGCGAATTCGGGGATGGTGAACTTGCCGGTGAAGGCACCGAGGAGAATTCCGCCGCCGATACCGACAGCCATGATGATGAGAACCACGCCGAATACCGGGTAGATCTTGCCGATAAGCTTGTCGATCGGAAGAATGGTGGCCAGGAAGTAGTACACGAGCACTACGACGAGCCAGAAAGTCAGATTGAGGGATTCGGGCGTCAGCTTGGCAAGAAGGCCCGCGGGACCGGTCATGAATACCGTTCCTACCAGCACCAAAAGGACAACCGAGAAAACGCGCATGACCTGCTTCATCACCGGGCCGAGGTAGATTCCGACTATTTCGGAAATACTGGCGCCGTTGTGGCGGAGCGAAACCATGCCGGACAGATAGTCATGGACGCCGCCGGCAAAAATGGTACCGAAGGTAATCCAGAGAAAAGCCACCGGGCCCCAGAGGGCTCCTGCGATTGCGCCGAAAATCGGTCCGAGACCGGCAATGTTGAGAAGCTGGATCAAAAAAACCTGGGGTGTGGAGATGGGACAGAAGTCGACTCCGTCAGGATGGTCCATGGACGGGGTTTTTGCGTCCGTAGGACCGAAAATCTTGTCGACGATCGGGCTGTACAAAAAATAGCCACCGATGAGAATTGCGAGACACACAATAAAAGTAATCACTTTATATTCCTCCTGGGGGGTATTATACTCCCGAATGGTAGGAATAGCAAAAAAAATAACTTTATTCAGTCAAACAGGGATTTGATCTCTTTTTTGTACAGCTCGTCGAGCTTGTAGCGCATAATTTCCTGTTTTGCCGAAAGTTCGACTCCCGTTTCGAAGAGCTTCGCGAGCAGGGCGAACCGGTTGATTCGTTCGAACAGCTTGAATCCGTTTTTGGAACTGACCAGATCCGATATTTCGCTCTCGAAGAGTTTCTTTACCTGGATGTTTTCGAGCAGAAGGGCAAAATCGTCCTCGACGAATCCGTTGTCCCGGGCCCAGGCAAGCACTTCATCCCTGTTGACGACGATAAGCGCGCCGAGATACCGGCGATCCTGGCCGAGCACGACGGACTGCGCGATATACCGGGATTCGTTTATTTTCATTTCGATCGGCGCGGGTTCGATGTTTTCGCCGCCGCGCAGCACTATCGTATCCTTCTTGCGGCCCCGCAGGATGATCTCCCCGGCGACGGTCCGGTAGCCGAGGTCGCCGGTATCGAGCCAGCCGTCGGCGGAAAGGACTTTGGACGTCAGTTCGTTCTTGCGGTAATAGCCCTTCATCACGTTCCTGCCCTTCACGAGAACGGTGCCCTTCACGCCGGGAGGAAGATCGTTCCGCTGTTCATCCACGATCCTGACTTCGCAACAGCCAAGGGGCTTGCCGATGGTGCCGAATACCGGCCGTTTGTAGGGGCGGACGGAAATGACCGGAGCGGTTTCGGTCAGGCCGTAGCCCTCCAACACCGTGATGCCGACGGCCCAGAAGAACTCGTCGATGTTCGGAGGAAGCGCGCCTCCGCCCGAGACTCCGCAGCGGAACGAGGTGCCGAGCTTTGTCCGGATCTTGGAGAAAACGAGCACGCCTCCCAGGGCCTTCAGCGGATACAGGAGCAAAAACGGCAGGAAGCACAGGACGATATCGAACGGCCTGCGGAATGTGCGGAACGAGGGAGACTGGCCGGTAATCCGTCGCTGGAGCCGGGAGGCAAGGATGGCGACACCGACGAAGAAATTGAACAGGAGCCAGGAGACCCCGCCTTTTTTGCGCATCGTCCTGAAAATCCCGTCGTACACGGATTCCCAGATGCGCGGGACGGAGGGCATGAGGTGCGGATTCATCTTCGCGATGTCCGCAAGGAGTATGCTGCCGATGGGTTTCGAGTAGACTATGGCGGATGCGCCGTTCAGGATGACGTACTCGCACATGCGCTCGAACGAATGCCAGACCGGAAGGACGCACAGGGCGCGGTCGCCCGGATCGAGCGGAAAATTGGCGTGGCTCAGCATGACGCCCTTGGGTTCGCCCGTCGTTCCCGACGTAAAGATGATCGTCGCGATTTCGTCGGTTTGGCCTTTTTCGAGCCCGGCCTCGATGGCGCCGGGATGTTCCGCCCGCCAGATGCGTCCTTTGGCGAGCATTTCGGCGTAACCGAACACTTCAAAACCGGAGGCGCGAAGTTCGGCGCGATAGTTTTCGTCCGGCATGTCGAACAGGATGAGGGTATCGAGCTGGGGCAGATTCGCGCGGTTTTCGACAATTTTTCGGATTTGCGCCTCGTTCTCGAGTATGACGGTAGTACAGTCCGCAAAGGATAAAATATAGGAAATTTCTTTCGAGGTCGCATCGCAGCCGCGGGGAACGTCGGCGGCGCCTATGGACATTACGGCCATGCTCGAGTGGAGCCATTCCTTGCGATTGTCCGCGATCAGGCCGATATGGTCGCCGCGCGAATGTCCGATGGAAACAAGGCCGGCCGCATAATCCAGCACGGCTTCGAGAAAATCGCGGTACAATACCGGTTCGAAATTGCCGGAGGGCAGTTTTGAATATTGAGCGGGAATGTCCGGAAAACTGCCGGCGATGCGTTCAAGGAGTTTAGGGAGTGTTTGATCCATAAGAATTACAAAATATCATGAGATGTCATTTTGTGCAAGTTTTCTTTTTCGATACG
>JFJP01037281.1_pt6 | contig 13167 bp, 16 predicted proteins | sample 431651 | NCBI WGS metagenome assembly JFJP01 (sample SAMN02602958, study PRJNA72255) | Microbial mat metagenome, whole genome shotgun sequencing project. | biome: fresh water; feature: sink hole; material: water; isolation source: purple microbial (photo- and chemosynthetic) mats found in...
GGGGGGGGGGGGGGGGGGGGTGACGGTTTACGAATTACAGGATAAGATTTTGGGGCAGTTGCCGTGGGGGACTGTTGTCGTGGGGGAGGTGTTCATGTTTATTCGACATTGTCGGGACAATTTCATGGATTGCTTGGCGGCGTTGATCGCTGGGAATGACACGCAGCATCTGATGGGGGATTGCCAGACTTGCAAGCTGATCAAACGGTTGGAGGAGGAGGAGGTGGTGGGATGTTAGGGGTAGTTCGATTTTCACTCTGTATTGTGTTTTCCGTAGCGTACATTTGGTTGCTTGGTCTGGCGATACTTTTCGGGGTTGCCACGATGCCAAAACGGGGGGAAGTGGATCCGTTCCTGAAGGGGCTGTGGAGGTGGCTGTCGGATACCAAGGGGCTGACCTGCTGATTCCCGCAACCGCCCGGCAACGGTGTGAAGCGTTTCTTATAGTTATGGGGGCGGGTAAGGCATGAATGATTATTGGGATAAGGATGGTACAATCTGCCCGTCGTGCCCGCATTGCGGTAGCGATGTGGTGGAGGACGAGGAATGGGGTGACGGGGGTTGTCACTACAGGTACGTGTACGGTAAGTGTGGTGAATGCAACCACGGGTGGCCGATAAGGCGTTTGGAGAACTACGGGGGTACGATCACTGTTGTACCGCTGGGTCTGGACGGACGGCCTGTTGGGGTAGGTTATGCGGTGCTTGGTGAATAAGGAGGTGGGTTATGGATGCTAAGGGTGGTTGGCAGGGGTTGCTGGGGCGGAAAACGGAGCCGTTGAAGAAGGGGGACGAAAAGGTTTATTTCTTCGAGCCTTTGGAAAAAGAAATATCCGTTGAGGATATGCAGAAGATTATGGATGTAAACGAGAAAATAGTTAAGGGGTTGAAAGATGTCAAAGATTGAATTGATACAAGGCGATTGCTTGGATGTGATGAGACATATTCCCGACAAAAGCGTTGATATGATTCTCTGTGATCTGCCATATGGAACGACTGCCTGCAAATGGGATGTTGTTATTCCCTTTGAACCTCTTTGGGAGCAATATAAACGGCTGATTAAAAATAACGGGGCGATAGTGCTGACGGCAAGCCAACCGTTTACAAGTGCGCTGGTGATGAGTAATCCGGGGATGTTTAAGTATGAGTGGATTTGGGATAAAGTACAACCGACTGGGGCATTAACCGTAAAGAAGATGCCAATGAAGCAACATGAGAATATCCTTGTTTTTTATAATCAACAGCCGACATATAATCGACAAATGGCTGATAGAAAAAAAGAAGATTTGAGAGTGAATGCGGTTAGGAACAAGAATAATCAAAAAACAAACTTTGGATATGAACATATTGGTGGGATGGTAATGAAGTACGCTGCCGATTATGACCAAACGAAAGTTAATCCAAAAACAATTATTACTTTTTCAAAACAGCCGACAAGGACGAAGAATGAACACCCCACCCAAAAACCAGTAGCCCTCTTTGAATACCTTATCAAAACCTACACCAACGAAGGCGACCTAGTATTAGATAACTGCGCGGGTAGTGGAACAACTGGCGTGGCTTGTAAAAATCTCAACCGCAACTTTATCGGAATAGAGAAAGACCCTGAGTATTTCAAAATTGCAGAGAAGCGAATAAATGAAAATCTATAAAATCACAGGATTTATTTATGTCTAAAACAATATCAGAAGAACAAAGAAAGAAGATAAGCGAGTCGATGAATGGTCGCAAACTATCTAAAGAACATAAAGCCAAACTTCGTGAATCTATGAAGGCCAGGGGTAGGGATTTTCTGGATGAGCTTTGACGGCAAAAAGTCCTTTTCAAAGACGATCCCGATCCGGGAGGCGGATACATACGGGGAGTTCAGGATGTACGATGTCTCCCGCACTACGAGGTGTGGAAAGAGGCGGTGCGCAAGTATCCCGAGTGGCGGGGTAAGGAGTATGAGGATGTTCCACGGGGGCGGGTCGTGCTGCGCGTCAAACCAAGCGACAACAAGTTCATCGTGTACATGCCGAGGGAGCTTAGGAGGCATGAGCCGAGGGTTCTGGCGATGCTGCGAATACCGTCTGCGTTTGCTGGGTTTGACTATTCCGACCTGCACTACAAGTATTCGTCGGCAAAGGGGATCGGTGATTAGGGTTGGTGTTTGTTGTAGAAAAGCTGGCGTTGTTGGTGATAGGGGAGTGTAGGCAATGGGGCCTGCAAAGAAGCAGAGGAGGCGGTTATGATGGTGGACAAACCAGTTAGTCAGATTTCGGCGGATGCCTCGATTGAGGTCAAGTCGGCGTTTCGCGAAGAATGGGTGGCATACGCTACCCTGACGGGTATCGCACCCGTCGTGAAGGTTGTCACCTTCACGGATGCGCCAGCAGTCGGGGATGTTGTCAAGGCGATTTCCGATAAGGCCAAAGAGATTCTGGGCTCGGTGGGGCACGTTGGTTGCGTCGCCGCTGATTGTTTTCCAGAGATCGGCGATGTGACGGTTGATCGCGTGATTCGCAAGACTGGAATCGGGGTGGTGGAGGCGACATACATTGCGGCGGAGCTGAATGCGGTGTACAAGGGGATGATCACCGGAGTGACGAAGATCGTGGTTGCCAACAATTCGGACTTCCCGAGCGAGTGGGTTTCGGAGGACGTCGTGGAGGCACGGGCAAAGGCGAATCGGTACGTAGGGAATGACGGGGCTGGCTACGGAATGAACACTGACGAGTAGAAAAGCTGGCGTTGTTGGTGATAGGGGAGTGTAGGCAATGGGGCCTGCAAAGAAACGGGAGGTTCGGATGAGGAAGGCGATATGGTTTTCGAGGCACGCGGTGACGGAGGCGCAGGTGGCAGACGCAGCCAGCATGGGTTGGGAGTTCGTCGGGGGAGAGGATGGGATTTGGCTTGGCGGATTTAACATCAACTCGATTGGCGATTTGACGTATGTGTTTGAGGCATTGAAGGGGCTTGTTCGCAAACACGGGGCCGAGGGGGTGTTCGGGGTGTTTGCGGTACCGATGCAGGGGCTGATCTGTACGGCCCCGACGCTTGGCAAGGTTCCCTGCTTCGGGGCGTGGAACGTGATGCGATCAGTGGAGGGTGGGAAACCGACCTTTGAACACAAGCTGTTTGTCGAGGTTGGATGGCTTGCCGTGGCATAGGATGGATGTTATTTTGTTGGGAACGAGTAAGGCGGGATGAGGCTAATGGGATGCAGGGTACAGCGAAACCTAGTACTGATGTGGGTTCGACTCCCCCTCCCTCCTCCAGTTTTTTGATCTTTGAAAACATATAAAATACAGGATGTGGGCTTTGAAGCAGCCATCATATAATGAGTGGGATCCCTCGCCCTTGTGACATTGTAGCTACTGAACAGTCTTTTATAGTAGGTATCGAAAGATTATACAGCCTCTATCGGTTCGGTAAAGAAAATGCGAATATGCTGTAAAGTCGAATTGCTGGGGCCAGACTGGCGTTGACTCCGTAAGAACCTTGGAATTGACCGAGGCAGGAGATTGATCATCCAGCTAGTTGGGTTTCAAAACTGTCCCTTTGGCGTAATAGCACACTTTATCCTGATGTTTTCAGCGCGTAGTACCTAGCGGTAGGGATATGGGTTAGGGTTGATCACCTAGCTTGTAGGATGGCAGATTCAGAATCCCCTACTACGTGTCTTTTCTTTTTGTTGTATAACCTTGATTGTTGTTGCTAAAGTAAAGCAAGTGGTTCGGCGTTCGCGCTGGGCTGCTTGCTTTTTCTTTTTGATAAACCTCTCCTTTTTGTTTGGAGGTGTGAAGAACGTGTCTCGGGATAGGATAATCAGGCGGATAGACCAGTTTGTCGTGGGGGACAGGGTTGAGCTCCTTGCGGGTCAGGGCGGGGAGTACGAGGTGTCGGGGCTTGACGCGGTCAAGGGCGTTGTCAGGTTGGCCGACACCAAGGGGGATGTTCGTACTTGGTTCAGGGAACACTGGCGGGGGAAGTTCAGGCGGATAGTGGCCTACGCGGATGAGGGGGTATTGCCGAGCGGGAGATGGTGGATCGGGTTTTCCGATGATCGGCAGCGGTGGCAGGTCTGCGACGTCTTCTCCGATGATCGGGTCGTGGCGGAGTGCGGGGAGCAGTCGGATGCGGAGCTTGTCGTGCGGGGGCTGGGGGAGCTTGGGGATCTGTTTCCCGTCTGCGGGAGGCACGGGGAGTGATTGTTTTTATGATATTCCTGTCCATTGTAGGGGTGTCTTTATAAGGAATAAGAGATGAAGGGTGTACGAAAGACAAAAAGCAAAGTGGTTCCTGTGGCTGATCCGTCTGTCGGGATTGCTGTTCCTGTGGTGCGGGGGGCGGAGATGTCGGAGCTTTTGCCTAGCGTCAGCGCGACTGGGGACGTGCCTCGAACGCCTTCCCCCATTCCGTCGACTGGGTCATCTACGGGTACACAAGGTAGCTGGTCATGGGACGGGACTTATATGTACTGGTGTGTACAGACTGACAAGTGGGTTCGGTGGTTGCCGATTCGTGTGTTCTGATTTGGGGGTGTAGTATGCTTGGTCGTATTCTTTGCAAGGCTGTGGTTGGTGTTCTTTTTATTTCCGTGTCGGCGTTTGCACGCATTGGCGGTCTGACTGATGTGGATACGGGGATGGAGGTCTGGGACGCGGATCAGCGGTATCTAAGACCGGGTTTCGAGGGTGACGTGAACATCACGGGGACGGTGTCCGTTGTCGGGGATGTTCGTGTGAATGGGGCCAGTGTGACAAACACGATGGGCAACGCCTTGCTGCGGACGGGCGGGGAGATGTCTGGGGTGCTGGTTGCGGGTCGGGTTCACTACCTGCCAGTGGGTACGGACATCGGGGCGTACATCGCAAGCACGAACGTGGTTGCGGGTGACGTTGTCAAGCTGGGGGCAGGGGAGTGGGCGATGGGGGCGACGCAGTTGGTGATTGGGAAAGCCATTACGTTGTCTGGGCAGGGTGCTGGGTCGACTGTGCTTTCGTGGAATGGGCCTGTTGGCAGCTTTGCAGGGGCGGTGTTGGTGAGTGCTGCGGGTGTCGTCTTGGAGGGGCTAACGCTGAACTGGGACGGGATTCTTGCATACAACGAGACGGTGGTTCGTGTGGACGCGGGAGTGTCGGCGAGGATCGACAGGGTGACGATCTTAGGGGAGAGCGGGAGCGGGTCGATTCGTGGCATTACGGCCTATGGGCCAAGTGGGAAGGTAGAGTTAAACGATAGCATTGTGGATGTCAATATGGGGGCGCAAGTCGGATCGGAGCGTGGTTCGGGGCTTCTTTTGCTAAGCACAAGCACGGGTGTTGTCCGCCGAAGCTCAATCCGAATCGGGACGGCTTCCTTGATGCAAGCCTGTGGGGTTGAGGGGCAAGGCTCTGGTTCTCTTTCCCTAGCCGATAGTCGTGTCGTGGCGTCTGGGGCGGGGTCATCTTATGGGGTGTTCCTGTTTACAAGCTGCACAATAGACGGTGGTTATGTTTCGGGAGGAACCTATGACTTGTTAACATTTGGCACTGGGCCGTATGTCTATCCCGTATTGTCACCTTTAACGCTTGGTAATGGATCGGTATCTACGAACATCGTTCTGGATTACACCGTCCCGTCTGGTTCTGACGGGCAGTTGATCGCTGGGGCGGCTAGGTTTGCTGGGAACGTCGTTGCGACCAACGGCACCATAAAGGCTCGTTTCATCGAGGGGGGGGCGCAAACAACCCCGTCTGGGACTGTTGGGTTGACAATGACCGCTGGGGTCGATGCTGACAATTTCACGGCTGCTGGGCTGGTTCCCGTACACGCTACGGAGTCCGTTGGCCTTGTTGCTACGGGGGAGTATGGCGGGGTTGCCAAGGGGTCTTTGATTTCGATCTATCCTGATGATCGGGTTGACTGGGACGGGCTTTCCATGACCAATATGTTCAACGTCGGGGCAACCGGGATCGTGGTTGGTGGGATTGACGTGCGGGCGGGAGACGGGACAAGCCTTACGAATCTTGCTGGGATTGTTGGATCGACTTCAACAGGGGCGTTGCAGCGGACTGGTGGGGCAACGCAGGTTATGTATGGAGACTTACACTCAGGTACGAACATGTTTTATGGGCAACGGTTCGGAATCAATGCGGGAACGAATGCTTATATGACAGGCGGAATCGCTCCCCTTGGTCTGGCACATGCTTTCGGGGGATCTGCGGGAGCGAATGCGACTGGAAACTACTGGCACGCTTTCGGGCTTGAAGCGGGGAGGTCTGCAACAGGAAACTACTGGACGGCTGTCGGGTATCGTGCGGGTCGATACGCTTCCGGTGCGAACTGGAATGCTTTAGGACAGCAGGCGGGGGAGGCCGCAAGTGGTACGGCGTGGTATGCGATAGGAACTGGCGCGGGGCAATACTCGTCTGGCGATAACTGGCTTGCGATAGGAAGCGAGGCGGGGGCTGGTTCAACTGGCAACACTTGGTGTGCGATTGGTGGGTATGCTGTTGGTAAAGGGGCACAAGGGACAGACTGGAGCGCGATAGGCAGGGCTGCTGGGTTTGAGACGGTTGGAGATAGCTGGTCTGCGATCGGTGGGTATGCTGGGATGCGTGGGCTCCATACAAACAGCACGTCAATAGGAACATACGCTGGATATATGGCCCGTGGGAAAAATCGTTTATACATAGACGTGTACACGAATAACCCAAGCTATGCTGCTGACGGGGCGACCAATGACACGATCTTCATTGACAGCAACGCCCATCTTTATCTTGGAGGCGGGGCTGGGCGGGCGCAGTACCCGTCTGCTGGCGGGACGCTTCGGGGGGCGTGGGAGGCGACTACGCTATCCGTCACAAATCTTTACACCAGAGGGCTTGTGAAGGGTAGTATTGTTGATCGTTCTTACGACATTACGATGCCTGCATGGCTGTCAACGACCAACACCTATACAACAGCCCCTGCTGTTTCCAAGCTGCTTGTTAGGGCGAATGGGACAACGGCCCCGTTCACAAAGACGGTGGAGGTTGACTGGTTTGCTGGGGACGGTGTGGCTGATCAGAACAGGCTTGGACGGTCTGTTTTCGGACTTGAAACGGTAGCGATGTCGGCATTGGCATCTGCTGGACAGAATGTTGTACAGGTCAATCAGGTGGGGCAGTTGTTTGATGGAGACCTTCTTCACATAACCGCTACCGACGGGCTGGTGAATGAGTATGCGCGGGCGTCAGTTGTCATGGACACGCAGGCGTGGCAGATCAGCTACAAGGGGGAGCAGGCGGTTATCAACTGCCTTGCCGTCTATGATGGCAAGCTGTACGCAGGGCAGGGGAATGCGCAGGGGGCGGGGGATGTTCTGGTGTTTGACGGGGATAGGTGGCGGGTAAGCTATGATGGGTCGGAGAACAGCATCTTGTCACTGGCCGTTCATAATGGGAAACTGTATGCTGGACAGGGCACGGGGACGGGGGATGGGGACGTGTTTGAGTTTGATGGGGTAAGCTGGGTAAGGATTTATAACGGGACATCCTCGCAAATCTCTGCTCTCACCTCTTACACTGGAAACCTGTTCGCGGGGGAGGGTACTGCTAGTGGTTCTGCAACGGCTATTTTGATGGTATGGAATGGTATTTCGTGGGCGGTGTCTTATGTGTTTGCCGAGGCTTATGTAAATGCGCTTGCTGTTCATGGCGGGTTCTTATATGTGGGACGGGGTGGAAGCACAGCGGGAAGCGGGAAGATAGATTACTGGAACGGGGCTGCGTGGATCCCGAGCTTTAACGGGGCTGGGGTATATGAGGTGATTGGCGGCATGGGCATCTTTGACAACACCGTGTTTGCTGGGCTGGGGAGTAGCGCGGGAGATGGGGTCGTTGTTTACCTAAGTGGCGGATCATGGCTGACGGCATGGAGCGGGGCGGGGAGTCAGATCAATGCGCTGACCCCGTATGACGGAAAGCTGTACTTAGGGCAAGGCAATCTTGCTGCAAGTGCTGCTGTGTATTCATACCTGTCTGGGGTCACTACGCTTCGGTACTCCGATTCAGCACGGAGTCGGATCGGTGCGTTGGCTGAATACGACGGGGTACTGTATGCGGGAACGTCCCTTACTGGCGATGTTCTGCGGCATACCCCGACGGGGCAGGTCATTCTTGACAGGCCGCTTGTCAACAGTTATTCATTCGGGGCTTTGGTTCATCGGGTGTACGAGGGCAACGGGTGGACGGGGTCAACGAACACGACGCTTAGGATCAAGACGGTGTCTGATGTAGGTGGGTACGGGGTTAAGGTTATCTTCAAGGAGGTGGAGTGATGAGGGCTGGGTTTATCTTTCTGGTCTTGTTCTACTTGGCGCAGGCCGTTATTGCTGGGGTGTACTACCTACAGGATCAGGACGGAAACGTCAGGCGGTTCTCGGGTGACACGCCATATCCCGCAGGGGCAATCGTGGAAAGCGACGTCTCCGTTGACATGGACGAGCGGTTCTTGACGGTGACGAACGGGGTTGTCGTTGCGAAGTCCGTCGAGGAGATCGAGCAGATCAAGGTCGCGGACGGGGTGGAGATGCAAGCAGCTAAGTCTGTTGAGCTTAAAGCACGGGAGAATGAGTTCTATGAGTTGGGCAATCAACTGTTCGGGGATTACGGGAAGCGGGGGTTCGTAGAAATACGGGCAAAGGTTGAGCAGTTGCAGGCGACTGACCCCATGCTCGCCGTGACAATGTCGCTGCGTCTGCTTGCGATTGATGCGGAGGCGAGGCGGGAGGGTGGGGATAAGTGGTGGGATACGGCGATAAGGCACGGTGTCCAGTGAGTCGGGTTATCTTTTTTTTATATTAAGCCCCGTAGGTATAATAGGTATGAGGAGGTTTTGAATGAAAGTCTATGAATGTGTCAATCGGTTTTTCTGTGGCCCGCTGAAGCAGTGGATCCCCGTCGGTGCAATGTTCGCTCGATACGAGAACATCACGAAGATGGTTGTCAACCTTGAACCGAACAACATCAACTTCGTCCTCTGGTCTAGCGGGACGGAGTACACGGAGGCGAAGGACATCACTTGGCTGTACGTGATCGAGCCTCCGCCGCTGGGAACGAACACGAAGTATTTGACGCTTGTATCATCTTTGGCGGAAGATCCGTTCGGCAACATCACGAGCGCATTGCCTGTGAATGGTGATTTGCAGATCGGGAGTGATGGAAAGGCGTACCTGAAGGATGGTACAGATGGGTTGTTCTATCCGATTCGCGTCAACAACCTTGCTGGGGTTGTTGCGGTAGAGGTCGGGCAAGCAGGGGTTGTGACACCGTAATGTGATTTTTGAGTGTGGGTGGTAAAAAGTAAGCGGGGTGTAAGATGAAGCGTCTGTTCGGTGTTTTCGCAGTGTGTGTCGTTGCTACGGTGGTTTTTGGTCAAGCGCAGACTTGGCTTCGTCCCGTTCAGGTGGATGACCAGAACCGTATTGTCGGGCGTGATGATTTCATCGCTGCCAACCAGCTCGTGGATTCAACGAGCGCAACCAATACGTTTTCTGGGTCTATCGTCGTGCAGGGGTACAGTAGCATTAACAGTATTAAGATGGGAGCTGGGGCGCTGTCCATTGACAACCTTAATCCTATTCTTGACATTGCTGAGGGTGAACTTCGGAACACCAGTACGCCGACGCTGGACTGGATCTCTAAGAGTCTTGAGAATGGAGCGTGGACAGTTGCTACAGACGCTACAAACGGACAGCAGATCGTCAACTACCAGACGATGACGAATTACACCAGAACTGCTTCTGTTCTATCCGCAACAAACAATGTCATCTACGGCGGTTCCGATACGAACGGCCTTGGCGGTGGGTTCCAGTATTTCGCAATCGGCGGGCTTGACGAGACAGCGCAGCAGGCCGAAGGGGCATGGCGCATGGGTATTGTCGACGGCAATATGAAAGTACAGGTCATGTATAACGGCGGATGGTCTAATGCGGTCATGTTCACAAGGCCGTAGTATGTTGTCGAAGGTCTTAAAAGCTGGGTTTGACGAGGTGATGATATGGCACTTCTGATGTCGCAGGACATATTGAACAAGGTGTTCACGGGTTCACAGCTTCGGGCTTTGCCAAGTGTGCAGGATGCTTTGAACGCCGTGTATGATGCTGGGCAAAGCGCGTTGCGGATCAACTTCGGAGGGGTCGTTCCGACTGGCGCGGTTTCCAGAACACCCGTAGCCGTCCCCGTCACTAACGCTTCTGCTGGTGCGCAGGGCGATTGGTCGTACGATGGTCAATACTTTTACTGGTGCGTTTCGGCGAACACATGGATTCGGGTCGCGCCGGAGCGGGTTTGGTAATGGATGACGAAGGAGGGCGCGTGAAACGGAATCTTATAGCATTTTTGTTTTTGTTTGCTGGGGCTGCCAGTGTGTCGGCTGGGCCTATCCGTGGGCTTGTTGACCTTGCGACAGGGGTAGCTGTCCCTGATGCTGATGTCAGGTATGTCACCTCGACAAACGAGGTCTATACGAATGCCCTGTCGCAATCCGCTGATGCTTTCGGATGGGGGAATCATTCGACCAACGGGTATGCGTACACCAACGTCATTGCGACGCAGGTCTGGAGTCAAGCCCAGTATCCGCTTGCCTTAACGAACGCTGCTGCCTTTGATCCTGCTGGCTCTGCAACGGCGTTGTCAAACTCACTAGGTAGTGCTGCTTTCACTGATTCCACGAACTATGTTACGGTACTGGCGGGTGCTGGCTATGCAGTCAAGGGTGCGTATAACGAGTTCACGGCGACTAATAGATTCAGCTCTGACCTAGAGGTTGGGGCGGTAGACTTGAACACAATGATATTGGCTAATACGGTGTATGCTGGGCCATACATCTCAACTAACCTCTCCAATGGCAGGCCATTCTACACAAAATCATTCGGTCAGATCATATCTTGGGACGGCAGTAAATGGATTCTGTATGCTAATCTTCAGGTCAGAGCACGTGGACAGAATGATGTCGCAACTCCTGACAAGGTGACGCTCTGGTATAGTGGGAGTATTGGCAGCACACCGATTGCTTTGGACTTGAATCCAGATTATGATTTGGCAATGGCCGTGTCGGGGGGAGTTTCATACGCTTACCACACTGCTACCAACGGCAACGAGATTGTAAACTACCAGACGCTGACAAATAAGCTGTCTCTTATAAACACCCTCAACTCGGGGATATCCTTGGGGGTCTTGCCGTCGCCCGAGGCTAGTAGTGCTTATGGGGCTGCGTTGTACGCTGCTGACAATAGTGCTGTTCTTGTGGTGGGGGCTCCCGATTGGACTGGGGGGGCAACGCAGCAGGGGACGGTGTACGTCTATGACAAGGCATCCCTTATGTGGGATTCTTGGACGCAGCGGGGGGCAAGTCTAACTGCCTCTGACTTTGGAGACTACGCTTTCTTCGGATGTTCGGTTGATCTTACAACAGACGGGAACATTCTTGTTGTCGGGGCGAAGGGGCGGCCAGGCTCCGAGCTTCTGCGTCGCGGCGGGGTCTATGTGTATGATCGTAATGGTTCGGTGTGGACGGAGCGGTCTATTATAGAACAGGCCGTCTCGGGGGATTACGAATGGTTCGGCACGTCGGTGTCCATATCTACAAATGGAACAGTTCTTGCGGCAGGGGCACCTGGGCGAGACAACCCCCCGAATAACGATAGCGGGGCAGTCTATATCTATGATTGGACGGGGGCGGCGTGGGTCTATCGCGGATTGATCATTGACATTGACCCTAACTTCGGTATTGAGTTCGGATCGGCGGTGTCCCTTACACCTGATGGGCTTTCAATCTTTGTCGGTGCGCCATTGAAAGGGATTACTGCGATAGGTCAGGGCGTGGTTCGGCAGTATGACTGGAATGGTTCGGCTTGGGTTTATGTCACAACCTTGGTTGCTCCAGATGCTGGCGTGAACTACAACCTCGGTAGGAGTCTGGATGCCAAGGCGGATGGGTACACGCTTATGATCGGCGCGAAAGGTGCATCAGGGGTTCCCGTAGGCAAGGGGGCGGTATACGTGTTCAAGAAGGTCAATGGCGTGTGGACGTACAATAACACCTTGACGGCTGAAGATGGTCTCGGTACGGATGAGTTCGGTACGGCCATTGCAATTGCGAATGACACTCAAGACCTGTTCGTCGGCGCACCTGGCAAGAGCAGCTCCAGCGGGGCGGTGTATGCGTATGATGGCGGGCTTGAAGGGAATTGCTATGTGATCGGAAACCTGCTCCCCTCGGAGCAGGAGCTGTTTTCCCTCGGGTCGCCCGATAGCAGGTGGCAGACGCTTTACGTCAAGGACAGCTCTATCTACCTTGGTACAAACAAGCTGTCAATCACGAACGGGCAGATCGCTGTGACGGGGGGAACCAACGCTCCCGTTCTCTATGCTACGGAGCCTTGGGTACAGGCCGAGCTGTTGACGATCACCAACAACTTGACGTCGTATGTCTCGACAAACAACCCTGCCTATACGAATGCCCTGTCGCAATCCGCTGATGCTTTCGGATGGGGGAATCATTCGACCAACGGGTATGCAGTGGTCAACTCCAACAACGTATTCACGGGCACCAACATCTTTGACGTGATCCAGACAAGCACAAATGGAGATATAAATGGAACCGTAAAATTATGGGACGGGTCTATGCAAGCTGGGTACGGACTAGCTAGTACAGACATCGGGTATGGATGTGTTGGTATATTACAGCTAGGAGTCAGGTTTATTACTAACTCCACGGTGTCTCATGTCGGCCCAGGCGCTGGAAACATACAGCAGGCCACTGTCAACGGTTCATCGGCGGTCATCATAACAGGGAACGTGTACAGCAGCTCGCAGAAGATATACTCGACACAGACCTCCAGAGCGGTCATGTCTGGAGCAACCCCTCCCGTTACTGGGTCAATGCAGGCGGGGCGGCTATACGGCGGTGCTACTATGACTAACGAAAACAGTGCTGGGTGCATCCAGCTAGGCCACCTTACAACAAACCAACACAGCTTGGTTCGCAATAGCATAGGCAGTATTGGCCTAGGCGCAGTCACGATAACTAATGCAACAAACGTCATTGTTGTTGGTAACGGTCAGGTAGCGCACGGAGACGGTTCCGTCACGGCTGGCGGAGGGTTCTGGACCACGAACAGCCCGGCGTCGGATAACTGGGCAGTCAACTACCAGAC
>JFJP01027816.1_pt1 | contig 13165 bp, 12 predicted proteins | sample 431651 | NCBI WGS metagenome assembly JFJP01 (sample SAMN02602958, study PRJNA72255) | Microbial mat metagenome, whole genome shotgun sequencing project. | biome: fresh water; feature: sink hole; material: water; isolation source: purple microbial (photo- and chemosynthetic) mats found in...
AATTTTTCATTGACGATAGGTAACTATCAGAATTTGAAAAAATTAAAGATTTATTTAAATTTTGAAAAAAATTAAGATCTCAAAATAAATTTTTCAAAATAAATAACAAATAAAAAAACAGACTCCCGAAATCCATAATGGTTGACAAAGCAACACCTAAAAGATTAATCATTGAAACCAAAGAAATGCATGAAAACCCTCCAGAAGGCGTCACTATTTTAACAGACGATAAAAACCCTTTGCATTGGACGATTCTAGTTGCAGGTCCAAAAGGTACCCCATACGAAAATGGCACTTTCAGATTATCATGCAATTTCCCTGAAAACTATCCATTTAAAGCTCCATCAATTAAGTTTGATAGCAAAATCTATCATCCAAATGTTAACAAGGATTCAGGAGAAATCTGTCAGGATATTTATGAAAAAGATTGGGTTCCAACGAAAAAGGTTTCTGGAGTTTGTCAATTAATAGTTTCTATGCTGATTGCTCCAAATATTGATTCACCTGTTGAGGCTGCTATTGCGGAAGAATTGAGAAATAATAAGTCTCAATATGTAAAAACGGCACAAGAATGGACTCAAAAATATGCCAATTAAAAAATAAAGAAATTATGAAGTCTAATTTTTAAAAATCTTTTTATTTTTCACAAAAAATAAAAATAAGAGGGAAAAAACATATAAGACAAACTGAAAAATCATTATTTCTTTAAAGAACAGAAGAAAAAAACTTTTTTTTTTAAATTTCCTTAAAACATTTTTAAAAAACAAATTGCTTAATTAAATTTTTTTTACTATTGATTAATTAAAAAAATAAATAAATTACTATATATTAAAAACAATATAGGAAAAAAAAAAGGTTAGCATGAATCCCATTTAATTTTATTTATTGAATAAAATTTATTTCAGTCTTTTCAGAACTATAAATACCCAAGCATTTTGTAATTGCAACAAAAAAAAAATATAATTTCAGAAAAAGATTTCTAAAAATGAGCAAAATTCTTGATGTCAAAGCCCGAGAGATCATTGATTCCAGAGGAAACCCAACAGTAGAAGTCGATGTCATCACCGAAAAAGGCTTATTCAGAGCAGCTGTTCCTTCTGGTGCCTCCACAGGCATCTATGAAGCCTTAGAGCTCAGAGATGGTGATAAATCACGTTATCTTGGTAAAGGTGTTTTGAAAGCCCTCGACAACATTAGAACTGTCATCAGACCAGCAATTCTCGGTCTAGACCCAACTAAACAAAAAGAGATCGATGACTTAATGGTTCAAACCCTCGATGGTACCAAGAATGAATGGGGCTGGTGCAAGAAAAAATTAGGAGCAAACGCCATTTTAGCAGTTTCTTTGGCAGTTGCCAGAGCAGGAGCCGCAGCTGTCGGTGTTCCTCTTTATGAATGGATTGCTAAATTGTCCGGTCAACCAACCACCAAATATATCCTCCCAGTGCCGAGCTTTAATGTCATCAATGGAGGTTCTCATGCTGGTAACAAGCTTGCCATGCAAGAATTCATGATTTTGCCAACAGGAGCTAACTCTTTCAGAGAAGCGTTGCAAATGGGTTGTGAAGTCTATCACAAACTAAAGGAAGTCATCAAGGCCAAATATGGAATGGATGCAACCAATGTTGGTGACGAAGGTGGTTTTGCCCCTAACATCCAAGACAATGAGGAAGGTTTGACTTTGTTGATGGAAGCCATTGAGAGATCAGGTCACAAAGGAAAGATCCAATTAGGAATGGATGTTGCAGCCAGTGAATTCTTTGTTGAGAAAGAAGCCAAATATGATTTGGACTTCAAAACCAAGAACAATGATGGATCAAAGAAAGTCTCAGGTGAAGAATTGCTTCATAAAGTTTATAAACACTTCGTTGAAAAATATCCAATGGTCTCCATTGAAGATCCTTTTGATCAAGATGATTGGACCCATTATCAAAAGATTGTTGCTGAAATGGGCACTAATGTCCAAATCGTTGGTGATGATCTTTTGGTCACTAACCCAACCAGAGTTAAAGAAGCCATTGAGAAGAAAGCTTGCAATGCTTTACTCTTGAAAGTCAATCAAATTGGTTCTTTGACTGAATCCATTGAAGCTTGCAGAATGTCTCAAGCTGCTGGATTTGGTGTCATGGTCAGTCATAGATCTGGAGAAACTGAAGACAACATCATTGCTGATTTAGTTGTTGGTTTGGGAACTGGTGAAATCAAAACAGGTGCTCCTTGCAGATCTGAAAGATTAGCAAAATACAATCAACTATTGAGAATTGAAGAAGAATTAGGAGATAGAGCTGTTTATGCTGGTGTTCATTTCAGAAATCCAAGCAAATTGTTATAATGGAAGAAGAACAAAGGAAATTATTAAAATAAAATAAAAACAATCGAACAATTTAAAGGAAAACAAAAAATAGAAAAAAATCTTAAGGGGAATCTGATTTAATTTAAAAAACTAAAATACATCCATCAAATCAAATGGCCATCTTTCAAAAGCTTCTTTTTTTTCAAGATTATTTGATTGATTTATTTTTTGAAATTTTTATTGTTAAATTTTCTTTTATTTTTAAATTTGAATTTTTTTTTTTTTTTTTTTTTAAAATATATATATTAAAAAAAAAAATCAATATTATTAAATAATCACTTTGTAAGGGTTTAAAATTCCATTTGGATCAAGCATCTTTTTGATATTTTTCATCTGTTCAATAACTTCCCCAGATTTGCAATAATCCAAATATTTTCCCTTCATTAATCCAAGTCCATGCTCCGCGCTTATACTTCCGTTCCTATCTCTCAACCATTGAAAAATAAACGGTTCTAACATTCCTTCAACCTTTTCATGATTTTTTTGTCTATTACCCCAACATTTATATGAATATTTCCATCTCCAATATGTCCATAACCAACAGTATACGCCAATCCCTTCATTTTTTCTCTAACAATTTGTGTCAATTCATCAAACTTCTCAATTTCAAGACTCAGGTCATATTTATAAACTAATCCAATTTTATTACAAGCTTCAGCTACAGATTCTCTTATTTTCCATAATTCTTCAAATTGTGTTTCATTATCTGAAATAACAGCTTCGTTGGTTGCTTTTTCTTGTTCAATAACGTTATAAAACCCAGCAATAATTTCATCAATATTCTGATTGCTGATAATTTCAATCAAAGTGACATAATGGTTCGGTGGTTTATTCGGAAAAGGGTTTTGAATCATTGGTATTTTCTCCATAACTACTTTATAAGCAAAAGGATCCATATATTCAAAAGCAGACAAGTTTAAATTCAAATGAGTTTTCGCTAGATTGTGAAGTTTTATCACATTCTCGAAATTTTTACAAGTAAAAACCAATAATTTTTGTTCTTTTGCTCTTTTTTTACATATGATTTCACAAGCTGTAATTACTCCTAAAGTGCCTTCACTTCCAATAAAAATCTGTTTCAAATCATAGCCAGTATTATCTTTTCTTAAAGATGAATCCATATTCAAAATAGTTCCATTCGCCAAAACAACTTGCAAACCTAACAAATTAGCTCTTAAAGGCCCATGTCTTATAAAATATTTTCCTCCCGCATTGGTAGCTAGATTCCCACCAATGAAACAGCTTCCACGAGCTCCTAAATCCAAAGGAACTTCATACCCGAATTTATTTACATAAGAGTTTAGATTCTGAAGAATGCAACCAGCCTCACAACCTAAAACATCAATGTTTTCATTAAAATATTTTATTTTGTTAAAATTTTTCAATGAAAGGATTATTTCATCATAAACTGGAGTTCCTCCCCCCACTAAACCTGTATTTCCCCCTTGGGGAACTATAGGTAATTTATGGGAATTGCAATAAGCTAAAATTGAAGAAATTTGAGAAGTAGTGTGCGGTTGAAGGACTATTTTAGAAGAGCCAAAATATTTATTCATCCAATCGTTGTTATATTTTTTCAAATCTGAGGGGTCAGTCAAAATTTCATTTGATGATAAAATTGATTGGAAATAAGAGAGATGAGATGCAGAGACCTCTGAAAAAATCGAGTTTTTTTTTGGTTTTATTGACGAAAAAAACATTTTTGAAATCATTTGAAAAAATTTAAAAATTGAGTTTATAAAATGTAAAAAAATAATCTTTTAATTTTAATTCAAGAAAATGGATTTTTGATTTTATCTTTTTCATTAACATTTTCATTTTGTTTTGTTTTGTTATTCTTGCTGGGAAGTTTGAGAAATTGTTAGTTTTTAATTTTTTATTGTGAACGAAATAGTAAAGACTAATTTGACTTAAGTTTTAGATCACAAAAAAATTTTTTTTTTTGTTATTGATATTTCCAATAAAATTAAAAATATTCATTCCTTGATTTAGCACTTTCAAATTGATAAAATAAAGTCTTACAAAAAGAAAAGATTCTTTAAGTTTTATAGGTTTAATTTCAGAAAGAATGCATTAATTTTTTTTTAAAAAAAATCCAGAAAGAGTTGAATAAAAAAATTAAAACTTATATAGAAAGAACATAATAAACAGTAGAAAGGATAAATTTCAATTTTTTATAAATTTTATGAAAATACTTCAGTCAAAAGTTTTTTTCCTGAGAGTTTTTCTATTGATTTTAAACCATTTTTATGGTTTTTCTTTTGATGTATTCTCTTTAATTTATCATCCATTTCATTCAATGTTCGATTCCTGGGAGATATATCATTATTTTGTTTTTCATTTTGTCCTTGATCTTCAAATGATTTTTTATTTTGAAATGCTAAAACTGAAAGTAATCTTTGAGGTTTGTTATTCCTTCTTAAATCTAGATTCTCTACTAGTTTGCTTTCTTCTTTCTGATTTTCTCGAAAAAATGGATAAATTCTTTTATCGCAACATGATATGGATCCCATGGTATTTGATATTTAATCTAAAAGAGAGAAAAAAATTAATATTTTTTTGTTTTGTTTCACTCAAAAAATAATTTTAAATATTGCTGAAAACAAATAATTAAGAGAAAAAACTTCATAAATGAATTAAATTTTGCATTTTAATTAATAATTTTTTTCTTTGTTTTTTTTGTTTTGTTTTATTTAAAGTGAACAACCAAACAAAATATTTGAAAATAAATAATTAACTATTTTAAAAATGCAAATTGAATTGCTTTCAATGAAATTTATAATTGTTAGGTTTTGTTTGTGTATTTTTTTTTTTAAACAAAAATTTTCTTCGAGTGCCATTGCTACTTTCAATAAAATCATCTACAAGAAAAACAAGATGAGCTATCATCACTCATCTTGTTCGTTAATTTATTAATATCATTGGCGACATCTTTTGTATCTTCCATAAAACAATTTTCATCCTCTCTCTAAAAAAATTAAGATAAAATTAAATTGTTAAAATAAAAATACTTCCTTTTCTTTTTGAGCATCCCAATATTCTAAATTTTTTATAATTTGATCAGAGCAATGTTGTGTGATAATTTTACTAAATTTAAACACCAAATTAATTTTCAATAAAAATATTTTTATTGCAACCTTTGGGCAAATTGTTCAAAAACCTCGTATAATGGCAAAACAATACATTTTAAGAATCCCTCTTGAGACTTCACAAAAAAACCTATTTAAAAATTCACTTTTTAGCTTGAAAAATAACCTTAGCAACATCACCCTTTCTATCACACAAAGGACTAATTGGCATATTATGTTTTAATTCAAGATCTCCTTGATTGAAAAACTCTTCAATAATTCTTCGACTCCATTTTTTATGCAATTCTAATCCTTTGGCGCCATGTCCGATATCTTTAAAAAATTCACCATTTTAATTTCTTTAAAATAAAGAGAGTTTGAACCTGCACATTTTAAGGCAGCGGATAAGGCCAATTGCCTATTTGATTCATCATGCATATTGAATTCACCTAAAGCCAATAGGTTTTTAAATTTGTTCATGATAACGAAATGTTTTTGCAAATCTTCAAATCATTTAATGGTAATTTATCCTAAAAATTATTTGAAACCTGTGTCCAAAATCATCTGTATACATAATTTTCTAAATAATCTATATTCTTTTTCTGTTAAATTCGCAGTAACATCTGCTTTTACATTCACTAAAATTTGGAATAATGACGATGAATGATAATTTTCAAGCACACTTGAATCATTATCTATTTTTTTTGTTTTAATTTTTCAAATAAAAAATAAATCTTCAATTTTTACATATTATGGCATATTTCGATTTTGTTGCGACAAGAAATGCATTATTTAAACCAGGATGTCCAAGATCATGAGCCAAAGCAGAAATGACTAAACATGAAGCTTCAAATTCATTAAAAACTTGATTCATCCCTTTTGTAAGGAAAAAACCAATGGAATTAGTCACATCTGCTGCGTGCATTGCGTTGTGGTAAGGGTTATTTCTGTAGAGTATCTGGACATTATAAAGAAAATTTGAAATAATAGAGTTATTTTCAATTTTCAAGCATTCATTTAAACTTTTAAAAAAATTCAAATTTTGAAAAATTGACAAAATATTAGAAAAAAATAAAAAAATGGCAAAATAATAAAATAGGAAAATTACTGGAATTTTCTAAAAATGCAATATCCAAATTCAATTACAACATTGCCATTCGTCAAAGTATGAAGCAAAAAAACATCGTAATTCCAATTTTCGCACACGTTGATCAAATAATCATTGAGTGGATTAAAATCGATGAACTTGAGATCCAATTCGAATTTATTTTGTTTAATGACAGACAAATCATCAGCAAAACCTCCTTTAATGGGATTTTCTGTGTAATGGCTCAATATAAAATCTTTTGTTTCTTTTGGCAACATGTTCTTCATATCAGTTTCTTTCTTATTATTATTTAAGAAATATGGAAGCCAAAAAATGCTGGGTTTGCTCAAAATCCCATTCATAATATCATCAACATCTTCAGGAGTTAAGGTCCATCTTTTGCCCTTTTGTAAATTTTCTCCACCAGGAGCTAAATCATAAGCTTCTAATTTTTGTAATAGAATGGCTTTTTGGTTATCAATAATTGTCGTGTTTTTTTTCACAAAGTTTTTGGAAACTCTTTGATAAGTAGGACTAAACAGCTTTGTGCATTTAGCTGCTTTCTTTTTATGAATCGGTGATATAATAAGTGTTTCTGGTTTATTGCTTTGAGCTAAAGTTTTCTTGCTGTCTTTGAAGTTCAATAAGGTTTGAAATTTAAGGAATTTTAATTTTCTCATCAAATCATCGGCTTTTGATGTGGTTGATGGAGCTAAATTATCATAATTGTCTTGAAGAGAATTTTGCACTTGAGACAATATATTCAGCACTTTCTTGGTCTCATTTTCAACAGAATCTAATTTCTTTTGTTTTTCTAAAAAAATCGTTTTGTGTTGGCTTTTAAGAAATCTGATGCCAACAACACTGAAAAAATACCAAAGGAAAATCTCGATATAATAGCTTGATTTGAAATAGGAGTGCAAATAAAATCTATTGATGATCGCGTTCGACATAAGCAAAAAACCCAAATAACTAATAAGCACATTTAATAGCTCAATTTTCACATTATTTCTCATCAGAATTATCGCCAATGCAAGAACAGTGCTTTGAGTATCTTTGAGAAAACTTTTAGCATGGGTTTCATTTGATAATTCAGGTAAATTTGAAACTACGAAATGGCCAGTAATTTGAAGTATGATGGTGCTGGTCAAAAAATTGGCTGAAATGGCTATAATATTGAGAAAGAAACGATTTTGATGGGGACTTCCAAAACTCCAAAGGAAATGAAAGGCAGAAAAAATCGTGAGAAATGTGAAAAGCCTCAAAAATAAGAAAGGTAGTATCTCAGGTGTTTCTTCATAGAATAAAGAAGTATTTATAATGGAAATTAAAGAAAAAAGAAGCAGGTTAGAGTAGGCTGGTTTTGCATGAATTTTTTGTGTTTCGTTGATTTCTGAAATCTTATAGAGAATGTTATTTGCAAAATCCGCCATTTTTTCTAAAGAATCACGCTTATCATCGTTTTTATCTTCTGGGATTTGAGATAAAGAAAGATTTAATGGATGTGGGAGATTTGGATTGGAGGCTGGTTTGGACATTCTAAAAGAAAAATGAAAGCAATTAAATAGGGAGAAAAAAAAAATTATTCTTAATTTTGTTAAATCTTCGAATTTTTTTTTTAAATAAACCGAAAAAAAAATTGAAAGCTTATAAATTTTGTTCGTAATTTTTTAGTTTTATTAAATTTAAGACAAATTATTTTTCTCTGAAGAGAAAATCGTAATATGTCTTATGCTCTTTAGAGAAATCAGCTTTATATTCATTTAGCTCTAAAATCCTTATGTAGGCATCAACATTGAGCAAACCCTTATTAAAAAATATGAAATTTATTTCATTAAAAATTTCAATTTATTACATTTTCATCACATAAAAATGAAAACATCAGAGTCTTCAAATGTTTCTCACGATTGAAATATTGAGCGTCTGTTAAAATTTTTGAAAAGATTATGAGGAAAAAGCATTTATTATTATTTAATAAAATAGAAAAAACTTATAAAAACCAACTCTTTATTAAAAAATTATTACTTTCTTCCATTTTGCCTTTTTCAAATTCATCAAACCAGCACCCCACATTCACAAACTCCTGTAAATTAATTGCATTCTTTTTATATTCTTTTAGTCCCTCTTTATAAAGGTTTTCCTCTGCTGAATCCATTATTTTTGAAGACAACAAACATAAATAAGTGCAAGCTGCTTTGCCACTTATCAATCCAGTGCTTTCTTCATCAAGATTACCAATTAAATTTTGATATTGTTTCAAACCATGCGCCATCCAATTTTGAGGTAAAGAGTTTTCACCAACTCCATTGGTTGTTTTTCTAAATAAATACTGTAATAAACCTTTTGCTTCAAGCATGAATCCATAACCAGCTAGAACCTTTAATTCTTCAATTATTTGATATAATTGAGAAATTGTGAATCGATAAGAAAATCTTTCTTCTTTTGCAGGGAGGATTATTGGAGCTGGAGTCAGAAAATTAAGAGTTTTGTAACTGGTGATCACTTTAACATAATCTAATTGAATCTCCTTTTGAATTTTCTCTTCACGCTCGATAAAGCCTCGCAATATCTTCATGGTTTCCGAAACTGCATCGTTTTCAACCTTGTGTGTATAAAAAATCCAATCATCGAGTTTGGAAGCGAGCATTTTGGCTTGTATTCTCATCTCATTCAATCTATTTTCAAAAAGTTAATAAAAAATTAAGAAAAAAAATTTAAGAAATTTTAGAAAATAAAAAAAAACTTGTTTAATTTATATTGAAGAAATGATAAAAATATTAAAATTTAAATAAAAAAAAAAAAATCAATTCAAAAAAAACCTGCTGGCAGCAACATTTTTAATCACCATGATTCTATATCTAAAAATAGCTTTTTCCACATTCAAAGCCTTTCTCATTTCCAATTCCCATTTTGTTTCCTCTTTCTTTTCTTCTTCAACGACTTCTTTCCCAGTGGGTTTCTTTTTCTTCGGATCTTCTTTCTTTGCAGAAGCACCAACTTTTCCAGCAGGTTTTTTCCCTCCAGCGCCAGGAACGCTAACAGGTTCTTCTTCTTCTCCATTAAAGACCTTTAAGCAATCATTGATCATTTTTTCCAATCTAGGCAAAGGATTATTCAAATCTTCAATATTTTCTAAAGGAATTATCTCATAATTTGTTGCAAAATTAGTCTGATAAAACTCTGGAATTTCAGCTAAATCTTTTTTGTCTAAAAGATGATAATAATCTGTAAGAAGTTGAATAACTCTGAATCCCCTAAAAAGCTCTGCTTGTAGAAGACTTTGTATATTATTCAAAAAAAAGTCCATTTCTGATTCGATATAGCCTGAAGAAATAATGTTTTTGCGTTCTTCTAGACATTCCTCTTGTTTATTTGCGATAATATCGAAAAGAATATCATGGAGATCTTCGACTCTTAGATGCATTTCTTCTTTAGTTTGGTTCTCTTCAATCATATCTGGGTTGCCATTAATAAAACTATTGTATTTCTCTTGATAATCAAGAAGAAAAGCCTATGAAATATAAAAATAAAACAAAGGAATTATTAAATATGAAACAAATTTCTGGTCTTTTCTTTGAAGTATTTCAAGAAATCTTCTTTGAATCTCTGCTAAACGCATGGCAATAAATTCTCTTTGTTGTCTCACGTTTTTAAAGACTTCTTTCGTTTGGTTCAAATAAAAACTTTCAACAACTTCCCAAAGTCTCATCAATAACTCTATAGATAGAAAAATAAAAAAATAAAAAGTTTTAATTCAAACAATATATCATTTCTACTTATATGTTCATGTTTAAGATTTTCCTGGCCTAGATCAGAACCTTTCTTAATTTTCTGCAAATCTTTTTTAAGTTCTTCATTATCAAAAAGTTTCATCTCCTTTTCTTTTTCTTCACGAACTCTAGCTTCATCCAAAGCTTTTCGTTCTGATTCCTGTTTCAATCTTCTTGATTCAAGCTCATTTTCTACTATTTTCTCTTTATATTCAACGATCTTCTCGATTATCATCTGAACAGCTTCGAAATTCAATACAACATCCTTATTTGCCTCAATTTCTTGCCAATTATTCAATTCAATAGTATCAAAACCAAAGATTTGCATCCATTGTTTTAAATCTTGATAGTTTACATCAAAAGCATTGAATTTATCAACTAAAACTAATTCATTTTCTTTTATTTCTCGTTTACTTTCTAATCTTTCAATTAAAGGCGCGTTGTCCACAGGGGGCACGCTTTCATCTAAATGATAATGAACTTTTGTTAAAGCATCATATTTCCTTCCCAAAGCTCTTCTCAAACATTCTTCTTTTGAATTCTTCAGAAGAAAACAGGAATCTATCCCACTATTCATCATTTTTCGTGGAATTGTCTTCATAGAATCCGGTCTAGCAATCAAACTGGCTGTTTCTAATCGTTTTTCATATGAATAACTCTTTCTTTCGTCTTTTGTAAGAAAACCTGTTAAATGTTCTTCTAATAGTTTCGCTTGATCATATGTATGAGGAAAATCATAAAGAATCCACCCTTTTGTAAATTTATGGTTATGGTTCATCAGATTCTCAAGAAAAAGCTCTTCTTTTGTAAGTGGGGGCGCATTGCTTTTCAAAGAGGTTTTTTTCGGGATAATTGCAGGTAAATCTCTATAGAAATCAACGAATTGCTCAAAGCTTTTTAAAGGGAAAAGCTTTTTTAATCTCTGTATAATCAGTTTTATATATAGAATATCGGGGATCTTCCTTCCTGAAGTCACTGCTTTATGGATTTCTAATGATAATTCTAATAATTCTTTATCAAAAGGCGATTTCGGGATTTCTGGAAGGGTCTCTTCTTGTTTTTCTGAGTTTTTTACAAGGAATTCATTAGCTTTTTCCAGTGCTTCATGGACCAAAACTTCAACATAAATAGCTTCTATGCCATACTTTTGACGAATATAAGAAATAAGAGTCTTTTTTCCGGAGAAATCATAGCCTAATAAACACAATTTTATTGGTAAATAGTTTGTATTAGTTTGATTGAAGCTATTGGTCATTTCTTCATTTTGCTTATAATTTGATAAAATCAGAAATTTCACCAGATTTCCTAAATAATTATTATTTATAGGGTTTTTCGGGATGTATTTGTCATCTAATTCAGGATTTTCAGGGGTATCTCCTTTATGTAAAGGTATCCATAAGCCATTTCCTTCTATATAATCTCTCATTTCTTGTAATGAGAGGAAGTCTATTGATTCTTTCACATTTTCTTCATATTCCATTGTCAAAGCTTTGATTCCTAAAGGGTTTCTTATACTTCTATAAGGAATTAAAGGCTTTGAATTGTTAAAAAGTTTGCAAACTTCTGTGAAGAAATTCTGCGAAAAATCAAAAGAATCTTGGTCTTGTTGATGGGAATACATCAACTCTGATATTTCAAACACTTCTTCAATAACCCCTTTCATGAGATTGTAATTATTCTTCCGATTTTCTTTCTTTTCTTGTATTTGTAGCTCGTTTAATCTGAGTTTTTTTGCTTCCAAATCCATTGTGAGCTCTTCTCTTAAAACCTTGAGCATCTCTTCTTCTTTAAATTTTGAGCTCAGAACATATTCTTCTCTTTTTTGCTTATATTTCCCTTCTCTTAAAACACGATTATCCTTAATAATCTCTTTGCATTGTTCAGCTCTCCATATCTCATAGCTTAATTCTTTCTCTTGTCTTGATTGCTGGTTCAATTTATCCAATAAAAGCTCTTGTCTTTTTCGAACCTCGATTTCTTTTTGTGCTTTGGCCTGGTCCACGATCATTTTTCTTCTCCTTTTATCCCTTTCTTTCCTTAGGAAATCTGAGATCATTTTCTTCTCTTTTATGCGAAGCATTGTCGCAGATGCTGAAAACATCGTATGCGATTTATCAAGAGAATAAGCTTTTTTCTCACCTTCAGGACTATCTATACCTGCTTTCTTTAAATTACTCTCAAATTGATCTAATTCTTCATAGATTTCCTTCTTGTTTTGTTCGTGAATTGAGTTTAATTTGATTGATTTGCGATCTTGTGTCTTCGCCCTAAAAATATCATCTTTCTTCATACGATCCTTCAAAGTTTTTTGGTTTTTTTCCCAATTTTCTTTCCCTTTTTCGTTCCAATTCTCAAGAAAAGCCATATTCCTTTGTAATTTATTCAATTGAATCTTTCGCATTTCTTCCTTAATCTTATTATCTTTGATAAGGTCTTCTTCACGTTGTCGTTTCAGAGTTTCTTCTTGTTTCTGCTTGAATTGTTCAAAAGGTTTCAAATGTTTATCTAGATTGACTAATTTCTGAGCTTTGTTCATTTCACTGATCCTTTTATCAAAAAAACGGCTTTCCATAGCATCATATTGCAACTTCCCAACATCTAAACGTTTCAAAGGAGTTATTGGATTAAATTTGCCTGTTTTGTGGAGAATCATAATATCAGCAGGATTGTTGACTTTCTCCAAGGCCATCTTCAATTCATAAAGCATTCGACCCGCGACTCCTTCTTTTTCATTGATGATCTCATCGATTTTTATTGTATTGGAATTCACTTTCAGAATTTTAAAGGTAGGTTCCAACATTTTGAAGTTTTTCACCTTAGAAGTTCTTAAATCTCTGGATAAAAAAAAAAAATTTATCAATGAAGAAAAAGAAAAAAAATTTTATAG
>JFJP01039579.1_pt1 | contig 13165 bp, 10 predicted proteins | sample 431651 | NCBI WGS metagenome assembly JFJP01 (sample SAMN02602958, study PRJNA72255) | Microbial mat metagenome, whole genome shotgun sequencing project. | biome: fresh water; feature: sink hole; material: water; isolation source: purple microbial (photo- and chemosynthetic) mats found in...
AATAGCTGGTTCAAATTTTAAAAAACAAAAGGAAGGAATTATTTTTCTTCCTTTTTTTTGTGTGTACATGAACTTAAAATCCTTTCCAATTAATCATAAATGGAGCCCTGATAAGGAAAATACAAAGAAAATTATTGCTGCAATATTTTGACAATTTTGCACTTATTATTATTATTTTACTAAAATATTCAGGTATTGTGATACCTAAATCCTAAAATAAGCAATTCATATTAAATAAGGACACCCCTTGTATACAGTTGTATTCCTGAGCATTAATTGCCATATTCGAATATCTCCACAATTTAGAATGCTTCCAAATTACAGAAATGTTAAAAAAACAAAAAAAATTGTATTGCTTGTATATTGCTTATTATCTAAATTCGCTGTGCTGTGAAACTAAAATAAAACACAGCCGGAGGAATGATAAATCTTTACTTTCCCATCACCTTTCAACTTTATAAATCATAAACGTCATGCGGACGCAAAGTAGTTCTGCGCGTTCGTATTGTCATTTTATATACCTTATTAATCAGTAACCACGTATGCACCTACAAGCATCCAACAAACAGAAACTGATAACATTCAAACTGACAGCACCATTGATCCTGCTTATGGCCGGACTGCTATTCAGTTCAGTTTCGCCAGCGCAAAACAAAGGCAAGGAGATTTTCGAGAAAAACTGTGTAATTTGTCACAAGCTTACAGAAGAAAAACTGGTAGGTCCCGGACTTAAAGGGATTACTGAAAAGCGCGATAAAGCCTGGTTAAAGAAATTTATCCCTGCTTCTCAGGATATGGTAAAAGCCGGCGATAAGCTAGCTGTTCAGGTTTTTAACGAAAACATGAAAATCCCGATGCCGGATCACAAATTCCTCTCGGATGATGATTTGGATCAACTGCTAACGTACATAGAAACCTATAAACCTGCAGAGGCAGTTAAGGTTTCTGTTGATATAGCTAAAAAAGACGGATTCTGGCGTGATGAGATCGTTCGTGGAGAAAGACTGTTTGCAGGAGTTATCCCTTTCGAAAAAGGCACCACACTGAATTGCGTTTCGTGCCATGCTATAATTGCAACCGATTCGCTTAACTTCAATCCTTCAGCTGTCGACCTGGCACAGGCCTGGCAGGAACCAAACGGTACAAACCTTTACCAGGTCCTCAGGGAGCCGACATCCTCCAAAATGGCCGAAGTTCATAAAGGACTGCAGTTATCAGACAAGGAGATTTATGATATTTCAGCTTACCTCTCAAAAGTGGGAAAAGATGGCATGACATGGGAAAAAACATTCCCGGCACGGCTTCTGCTCTTCCTTTTCCTCGGATTGCTGATGGCTTGGGCACTTGCTGATCTGATCTGGTTCAGGAAAGTTAAATACCGCGTAATTCATGTGCTTATTATAATTGTTGGTCTTGGAGTCCATGGAACATTGGTTATCCAGGAAGGAATTAACCTGGGCCGCACTAAGGATTATATGCCGGATCAGCCTATTAAATTTTCACATAAAGTACATGCGGGTCAGAATAAAATTGACTGTAAATATTGCCATTCTATTGCCGATTACAGTAAATCAGCAGGAATTCCTTCGGCCAATCTTTGTTTAAACTGCCACAAAGTTGTGGTTGCCGGTACCCGTTCAGGAAAATTTGAAATCAAGAAAATACAAAGAGCTGTTGAATCGGGCAAACCTATTGAATGGGTTCGTATACACAAACTACCTGATCATGCTTTCTTCAGCCATGCACAGCATGTTGGCGTCGGAAAAGTTGAATGCCAGACCTGCCATGGACCAGTTGAAACAATGGACCTTGTGAAACAGGTTTCGGACCTTTCGATGGGATGGTGCGTAAACTGCCACCGTCAAACCGGGATTCAGGCTACCACAAACAAATATTATGAAGGATTCAAAGCCTTACATGATGATGCAAAAGCAGGTAAAAAGATTACTGCTGAGCGCCTTGGCGGAATTGATTGCAGCAAATGCCATTATTAAACCAGGGAATTGTTAAAATCAGCAACTAAAGAACAAATTAAACAGAACCTTTTATACCTCAATATATAAATGGAAAAGAAATATTGGAAAAGTCTTGAAGAGCAAGCTAACCTGCCCATAGCAAATCCCGGTCAGAAGGATGTTGATGCATCGCGTTCGCTTCTCGACCTGATTGATGACGAAATTGACAGCAAACCATCATCACGTCGAAACTTCCTGAAATTCTGCGGATTCAGTTTTGCCACGGCTGCCATTGCAACCAGTTGTCAGAACCCCATTCAAACGGCAATTCCTCACCTGAGCAAACCGGAGGAAATTACACCGGGAATGGCAAACCATTATGCATCGACTTATTTCGATGGCCAGGATTATAACGGAATTCTTGTTAAAGTTCGTGATGGCAGGCCTATCAAGATTGAAGGAAATGATCTTTCCTCAATAAGTCAGGGTGCAACCAGCGCAAGAGTTCAGGGATCAGTTTTAAGTCTTTATGATGATGGCGCAAGGTTCAAAGCACCTGTTATAGCAGCAAAAGAGACTACATGGAATATGGTTGATGTGGAGGTTTCCTCTAAACTTGCTGCAGCATCTTTAACAGGTAAAGGCATTGCGCTGGTTACATCAACCATCATCAGCCCTTCTACCCTATCAGTTATTAATGAATTTAAAACCAAATACCCCAGTGCAAAGCATGTAACGTACGACGCGGTTTCGTCATCGGCATTGTTACAAGCGAATAACCTGACTTTTGAGTCACAAACCATCCCTGATTATCATTTCGATAAAGCAGATGTAATTGTAAGCTTTGATGCTGATTTCCTGGGAACCTGGCTTATGCCGGTAGAGTTTACCCGTCGTTTTGCTGCAAGCCGCAGGTTGAACAAGGATAAGCGTACTATTTCACAGCTTACTGTTTTCGAATCTGGGATGTCGCTTACAGGTGCCAATGCCGATTATCGGTTTCCTATAAAACCAAGTCAGCAAGCATCTGTTATTCTGAGTTTGTACAATGAAATTGCAAAATCTTCAGGTGGAACTACTTACAATTCACCGGCTTCAGCAGTTGATGTATCCAAACTGGCACAAAAACTTATTGGAGCAAAAGGCAAATCAATTGTTGTTTGCGGAATAAATGATACTTCGATTCAGATCGTTGTAAATGCTATCAACCAGATGTTGCAAAACTACGGCAGCACAATAGATTTTTCAGCTTCACTCAATATCCGTAAAGGTATTGACGAAGATATGACCGCCCTGGTAAAAGAAATGAACGAAGGCAAAACAGGCGCTGTTATATTCTATAATGTAAACCCGGTATACAATTACAGCGAACCTAAATTGCTGCAGGATGGTCTGAAGAAAGTTGAGCTTACAGTAAGTCTTTCGAATGCTATGGACGAAACTGCTTCAGTATGTTCAGTTGTTGCACCCGACCATCATTTTCTTGAGTCGTGGAATGATGCTGAACCTAAAAAAGGATTTTTCAGTCTGCAACAGCCAACTATCCGTAATATTTATGATACCCGCCAGGCACAGGACAGCCTGCTCAAATGGGCCGGCAGTACCACACTTTTTAGTGCATATCTGAAACAATACTGGCAACAGAATTTCACAGGAAAACAATCGGAATATACTTCGGTAGCTGATTTCTGGAATTATACTTTACAAAAAGGAGTTTTCGAACTTCCTGCAGCTCCCGCTCAGCCTGCATTTACAACTCAAGTTCTTGCTGATGCAGCAGCCAAAGCTGCCGCTATAAAATCAGCAGAAAACGAACTTGTATTTTATGAAACAATAGCTTTAGGAAACGGTCAGCATACCAACAATCCATGGATGATGGAAATGCCTGACCCGATTTCGAAGGTATGCTGGGATAATTTCGCGGCAATTTCGCCTTTGGAAGCTAAAAAACTTGGCGTTGTAACCGGCGATGTTTTAAAACTCGCTGAAGGCCTTGAACTCGTGGCTTTCATACAACCGGGACAAGCCGAAGGCACCATTGCCGTTGCGTACGGTTACGGCCGGACCAAAGCCGGAAAAGTAGCTGATGGCGTGGGTGTGAATGTATTCCCGTTAATGAAAATGGATGGCGGTAACCGTAAAGCCTCCATGGCAACTGCTTCGGTAAGCAAAACCGGAAAGAAATACGATCTTGCCTCAACTCAGGGCTATCATTCGATGGAAGGACGCGATATAGTCCGTGAAACCACTCTTAAGGAATGGCAGGAGAAACCGAATGCAGGCAATGAAATGCATGAAGAAATCGAAAAAAAGCATCTCACTCTTTATAAGGAGATCAAATACGAAGGACACCACTGGGGAATGTCAATCGACCTTAATGCATGTACCGGCTGCAGTGCCTGCGTAATAGGATGCCAGGCTGAAAACAATGTTGCAGTTGTAGGCAAGAAGGAAGTAGCAAAATCACGGATTATGCATTGGATCCGCATGGACAGGTATTATTCCGAAGATTCGGCCAATCCTTCGGTATATTTCCAGCCTGTTATGTGCCAGCATTGCGACAACGCACCCTGCGAAAATGTTTGTCCTGTTTCAGCAACCAACCACAGCAGCGAAGGCCTCAACCAGATGGCATACAATCGTTGTATCGGAACAAAATACTGCATCAATAACTGTCCATATAAGGTACGGCGTTTCAACTGGTTTCGTTATGCAACCAACGATTCGTTTGATTATAATATGAACAGCGACATGGGGCGTATGGTTCTAAATCCGGACGTAACCGTTCGTGAGCGCGGTGTGGTCGAAAAATGTTCCTTCTGCGTACAGCGTATACAGGACAAAAAATTGCTTGCCAAACTGGAAAACCGTCCACTGGGTGATAACGAGATTCTTACAGCATGCATGCAGGTTTGCCCGGCCGGAGCTATCATATTCGGCGATATGAACAACAAACAGGCAAAGCTGACCGATCTGATCACCGACCAGCGTAACTACAATCTGATTGAAGAAATCCACACACTTCCATCGGTTGGATATTTGACCAAAGTCCGCAACAGGGAGGCTGAAGAAGGAAACAAGGCATGAAAATTCTCAGATTCTTATATCTGAAAAAACATAATAAAAGCATAATAAAATAACTGGCAATACCGATTTAATATGTATAAAGCAGATGTACGAGGTCCGCTGATTCTGGGTAATAAGGATTACCGTCAGATCACCAGCGACATTATTGCACCGATAGACAATAAAGCACCCAACTGGTGGAAAGTAGCCATGGGCGTAGCTTTTTTACTGGCAAGTATCGGATTTTTTGCATTGTACTATACCGTACGTTATGGTTTGGGTACATGGAATGTAAATAATTCCGTTGCATGGGGCTGGGAAATCATCAACTTTGTTTGGTGGATCGGTATTGGGCATGCCGGTACTGCTTTCAGTATATTTCTTTTGATTCTTCGTCAGAAATGGCGTACTTCTATCAACAGGGCTGCTGAAGCTATGACCGTTTTTGCAGTAATGTGCGCTGCTATATTCCCGGCTATTCACATGGGTAGGGTTTGGCTTGCATTTTACATTTTTCCTTATCCTAACACACGCGGTTCGCTTTGGGTAAACTATAACTCACCCCTTTTCTGGGATTTTATCGCTATCAGCGCCTACCTGCTTATTTCGGCTTCATTCTGGTATTTCGGAATGGTTCCTGATTTTGCATCCATACGCGACCGTGCAACAACCAAACTTAAAAAAGCAATCTACGGTTTCCTCGCTTTTGGCTGGACCGGCTCGACCAAAGAATGGTTACGTTACGAAGGTCTTAGCTATGTACTTGGCGGTATTGCAGCGGTGCTGGTTGTATCAGTTCACTCCATTGTATCTACCGACTTTGCCAGTTCAGTAATTCCCGGATGGCATACAACATTGTTCCCTCCATACTTTGTGGTTGGTGCTATTTTCTCAGGGTTTGCCATGGTTATGACACTTATGATCGTAATCCGCAAATACTATCACCTAGAGGATTATGTGACTGATTCGCATTTAAATGCTATTGCAAAAATCCTGGTTTTCATTTCACTTATTATGGGAACAGCTTATGCTACCGAGGTTTTCATGGCATGGTACAGCGGCAATCCTTACGAAATGTTTACTTTCTTCCACAACCGCCTCACAGGTGATTACTCATTTATGTTCTGGGCTATGGTTATTTGCAATGCTGTTATTCCACAGGTAATGTGGTCGAAAAAAGTCCGAAGCAATACTACCATACTATTCATCATTTCGCTTATCATCAATCTTGGGATGTGGTACGAACGTTTCAATATCGTTGTTACGTCTCTTTCGAAAGACTATCTTCCATCATCATGGACTACCTACTCCCCAACCTGGGTTGAAGTCGGAATTTATGTCGGAACTATAGGCATCTTCACCATTGGAGTGCTGTTCTTCTTCCGCTTTATTCCAATGATTGCTATCAGTGAAGTGAAGAGCGTACTGAAACCCACCGAAATAACGGAAAAACATTAAAACACCGCACACATGAATACAACACATATCATAGGGGTTTTCGACAGCAAAAGTGATTTGCTGGCAGGTATAGAAGGAGCCAGAAGCAAAAACTTCATTATCGATGAAATATATACCCCATATCCTGTTATGGAAGCCATAGATGCATTGAAGCGAAAATCCCGGTTCACTATCGCTGCCTTTGTTATTGGTTTTCTGGCAGTAGTGGGAGTACTTTCGTTTTTATACTGGACTTCGGTAATCGACTGGCCTATAAATTACGGAGGAAAGCCTACCAATGCTTTTCCATCCTTTATTATCATTACTCTTGTGCTTACTATACTTTCAGTCACACTCGGCAGTTTATTTATTTTTTCGCTCAGAGCCCGTATTTATCCGGGTAAAAAATATTTTCTGCCCGACGAACGTTCGACCGACGATAAGTTTATCATGCTTTTTGATAAAAATACATCCGGTGCAGGCTTTGAAGCAATTTCGTCTGTATTAAAAGCCAGTGGAGCATCCGAAGTATATGAAAAGGAATTTTAACATGTTACGTAAAAAACATACTTATATGGGTTATCTCAAAAAAGCCCCGATCAGATTAACTGCTGCTATAGCACTCTCTGTAGTGTTATTTGCTTCATGCGACCGTACGCGTATCGAGAAAGGATACGAATATTTCCCTGATATGGCTCATTCGCTTGCATACGAAACCTATGCCCCTGCCAAAGGTGCCAATAACGGTATTACCATGCAAACGCCGGTTTTGGGCTCTATTCCCCGCGAAATGATTCCTTACCAGTATGCATCAACTCCCGAAGGACGCATGCAGGCGGGCAAAGAACTTATCTGCAAAATAGAATCCAGCGACACAAACCTGGTACGTGGCAAAGACATGTACACAATTTTCTGCCAGAATTGTCACGGAGTTACGGGGAAAGGTGACGGACACTTATATACCAGTGGCAAATTCACAATTCAGCCGGCATCCCTCATTTCGGAACGAATGCTTGTGGCTCCGATTGGCGAAGTATATCATGTGATAACCGCAGGATGGAATACTATGGGACCGCACGGACCGCAGATCAAGCCCGAAGACCGCTGGAAGATAGCCCTTTACGTTAAAAACAATCTTCAAAAAAACCTTAAATAAGCTCCACGTATATGGATACCAAAGTTATTTTTACGAAGAAATTTTATTTTATAACCTACGGCCTGATGGGCCTTGGAGTTATTGGGCTTGTATATGGTTTCCTTACTGATACACATCGAACCTGGGCCAACCTGCTGCTGAACAACTATTATTTTCTGTCATTGGCATTAGGAGCTGCTTTCTTTTTCAGCCTCCAGTATATTACGCAATCAGGCTGGTCGGCTATGTTCCGGCGAATTCCGGAGGCATTGATGGCTTACATCCCGTATGCTGCTATTATTATGCTGGTAATGTTTTTTGGATTGCACGATATTTACCATTGGTCGCATGAGGATGCGGTTGCGCATGATGAATTACTTCTTCACAAATCGCCTTACCTGAATATACCTTTCTTCATGATAAGAATGGTGATATTCTTTGCAGCATGGATTTTACTTACCCGCTATTTGCGCAAACTTTCGCTCCAGGAAGACAACCTTGGTGGACAAGTGATGTTCGAAAAAATGGAGTTCTGGTCAAAGATTTTCATTTTTGTATTAGCGCTCACCTTCTCGATGGCCTCTTTTGACTGGATCATGTCCATTGACGCACACTGGTACAGCACCATCTTTGCGTTCAAGAATTTTGCTGCTGCTTTTTATCACGGTACTTCGCTGGTGGCTCTGATTGCAATTATCCTTCATAAAAAAGGGTATTTCAAGGATATGAACGAGTACCATCTGCTTGATTTTTCAAGGTATATGTTTGGATTGAGCATCATATGGGGGTACCTTTATTTCTCGCAGTTTGCACTGATATGGTTCGGTAACATACCCGAAGAAACTATTTATTATGCAAAGCGCTGGGATAACGGATGGATGGTTTTCTTTTACGCCAATTTTATTATTAACTGGTTTATTCCATTTATCGGGCTGCTTCCGCAGAAGCTTGACAAAAGCATCAACTTTGTTTATTTCATCTGTATTCTGCTGCTCGTTGGCTTGTATACCGATATTTTCGAACAGATTATGCCTGATGTTGCCACCCGGCCCCAATTTGGACTGATTGAAATAGGAGTTTTTGCCGGATTAGCAGGTTTATTCCTTTTCGCTTTCAGCAAAGCACTTGTAAAAGCACCTTTAATTGCAAAAAACCATCCATACCTTGAGGAAAGTATTCATCATCATATACACTAAAATATAGATTCATCCAAATCTGCACCTCCGTTTAAGAATGCTAATATTTTGCAATGCAGAGTATTAGCATTTGGCACTTTTTACAAGCTGAGATTATATTGAAAAACATAACAAAAAATTAATCGTCGGAAAACAAAACACGCTTACCCTTTGTTAATAAAGAGTTAATCCGTTTTTAAATGTCTGATCCGATATTAAAAAATAAACAGGTGTTCCTATCTGAAATCGGATAAGCTGAATTCTTTTGAATACTAAAATTAAAAATTACAATGAAAAAAACCATTACCTGGTTTGCAATGCCTCTATTACTGGTAGTTTTAATTATTAACACCAGTGTTGCATTTGCCGAAAATGAAAAAAGCACTGAAGTAGGAATTACCGAGCATCTCGATGAGTATATACCCTCCGATATTATACTCACTGACCACAATGGCAAACTGGTTAACCTGAAACAACTTATCGACAAACCAACTGTAATCTGCTTTGTGTATTACAGATGTCCCGGCATTTGTAGCCCGCTGATGAATGGCCTTGCCGAAACTATAGGCAATACAGGCCTGGCATTGGGAAAAGATTACCAGGCAATCACGATAAGCTTCGACAGCCGCGAATCCTATGACCTTGGTCAGAAAAAAAGAGCCACCTACCTCAAAAAGATTAAAGGACAAGATGGTGCAGGCTGGACGTTTATGACAGGTGACAGCGCCAATATTGCAAAAGCTACAAATGCTCTTGGCTTTGGATTTAAGTTCGTAAATAACGAGTTTATGCACGAAGGAGCATTGATGATGATCAGCCCCGATGGCAAAATTACCAGGTACCTGAAAGGAATAAGTTTCCAGCCTTTTGAATTTAAACTTGCGGTTTATGAAGCATCACAAGGGAAATCGGCTCCTACTCTGATTAAAGTTTTACAATACTGCTATTCCTACGATCGGAAAGCAGAACGTTACTCACTGGAAGTAACCCGGATTGCAGCTACATTAATAATAATCTTTGGCGTTTCCTTATTGACCTACCTGTTGATACGTGGCCGGAGAAAAAAAGCTAAATCAGTTAACCAATAATTATTTAAATATACATGACCGGAAATACTTCAACACATCGGTTGCCAAGTTACCTTGAGTATCAGGGTAAATACACCGGAATTCTTGGCTGGATTCTCTCCACCGATCACAAGCGTATAGCTCTGTTATACTTGTATTCGCAGCTATTTTTCTTCCTGGCCGGATTGGTAATGGGAATATTTATGAAGCTCGAACTTATTGCACCAGGCCAACAAATAATGGGGCCACAGGCATATAATGCACTGTTTACAGTTCATGGATTAACCATGATATTCCTTTTTATCATTCCAGGACTGGCGGCATCATTCGGCAACTTTATGATCCCGATTATGATCGGGGCAAAGGATGTGGCTTTCCCAAAACTTAATTTATTTTCCTGGTACCTTTTTATTGCAGGAGCTGTAATTATATTAATCGGAATATTTTCAGGTGATGGTCCTCCTGACACAGGCTGGACATTTTACGCACCTTATAGCCTGAAAACGAATACCAACGTAGTGCTTTCTGTTTTCGGGGCATTTGTACTCGGCTTTTCATCCATACTAACCGGTTTGAACTTTATTGTTACGATTCACCGTATGCGGGCACCGGGAATGGGATTTTTCCGTATGCCTTTGTTTATCTGGTCGTTATATGGAACAGCATGGATTCAGCTACTTGCCACTCCGGTTGTGGGAATCACTTTCCTGATGGTTGTTGCTGACCGTATGCTCGATATTGGTTTCTTTGATCCTGCCAAAGGCGGAGATCCTGTATTGTACCAGCATCTTTTCTGGATATACTCTCACCCTGCTGTATATATTATGATTTTACCTGCTATGGGTGCGATTACCGAAATTATTGTAACGTTCTCCCGAAGGACTGTTTTCGGGTACAAAGCCATCGCCATGTCAAGTCTTGCCATTGCATTTGTAGGTTACCTGGTTTGGGGACATCATATGTTTACTTCGGGAATGAGCGAAACGGCACGCCTTGTATTTTCCTTCTTAACTTTCCTTGTAGCAATACCAAGTGCTATTAAAGTTTTTAACTGGACAGCTACCATGTACAAAGGATCTATTTCTCTGGAACCACCGTTCTGGTGGGCAATGGCTTTTATCTTTATTTTTATGATTGGCGGTCTTACCGGGCTTATACTTGGCAGTGTATCCACTGATGTGCACGTTCATGATACTGTATTTGTTGTTGCGCACTTCCATTATATTGTATTTGGAGGTGCCGGCATAGCTTTCTTTGCGGCGCTGCATTACTGGTATCCGAAAATGTTTGGTAAAATGTACAGCAAGAAAATAGCCAACTGGGGACTTATCGGATTATTTGTAGGTTTCAATACTACTTATATGCCAATGTTTTTCCTTGGATTCATGGGGATGCCACGACGCTATTACGATTACCTTCCGCAATTTGCCGACCTGAACCTCTTATCTACAGTTGGATCATGGATTATGGCTGCATCTCTTATCGTTGTGATTGTAAACCTGCTTCGTGCCAGGAAAGGAACACCGGAAGAAATGGACGATCCTTGGGGCGGCCGTACACTTGAGTGGAAAATAGAATCACCTCCATCACTCGAAAACTTTGAGGAAATTCCTGTTATCGACAGCGAACCTTATGAACTAAAATCAAAATAAGCAGTCTATGGAACAAAATCATGTAGCACACACAGATCACTTTGATCCGGTTGCATCAAAAATTGGAATGTGGCTGTTTATCTTCACCGAAATTTTACTCTTTGGCGGACTGTTTATTGTTTATTCTGTTTACAGGTATAATCACCAGGTTGAATTTCACCTGGCAGCAGAGGAACTTGATGTAACTATTGGTTTGATTAATACTATCATTCTATTAATCAGCAGTATGACGGTTGCAATGTCAATCACAGCTTTGCAGCTTGGAAATAAAAAGCTCACTCTTATATTGCTGGCAGCAACCATTTTATTAGCATTGGTTTTCCTGGTGAACAAATACTTCGAGTGGGGAGCAAAAATTCACCACGATATTTATCCGGGAAGTGAATTTCTGCTTAGTCTCAGCAAAGGCGATATGCTTTTCTTTGGGTTGTACTTCTTTATGACAGGACTTCATGCCTTACATATTATCGCAGGATTAGCGTTGCTGGGAGTTGTTTTTGTAAAAGTTAAAAACGGAACCGTGAATCAAAACAGGTATTCGTTGCTCGAAAACGGCGGACTTTACTGGCACCTTGTCGATCTGATCTGGATATTCCTGTTCCCGTTGTTCTATCTAATTCATTAAGCCTTATGAGCGAGCATAAAAACCATATATCCACTTATAAGTCGCAGATTCTTGTTCTGCTAACACTTATTATGCTTACAGTCCTTACTGTAGTCATTACAAGTGTTCACCTGGGCCCGTTCAACACGGCTGCTGCTATGCTGATTGCATCTGTAAAAGCTGCAATTGTACTACTTTACTTCATGCATCTGAAGTTTGATGAAAAAATATACCGCTTCATGGTTACACTTGTGTTAGCTATTTACGCGGTGGTGATCATTATTACATTTTTTGATTACTTATACCGATAAAAATTATGTTCGAAGGATACTCAAATTTTTCGGGAGGAGTTGATACCGCATTTGCTATCATTGTTGGAATCTCCCTTTTCTTCCTTATAGGAATCACTGCCGTAATTATTTACTTCATTTTTAAATACAATAAGAAGAAAAATCCTGTTGCGTCTGAAATTGAAGGAAGTAATAAACTGGAAATCATCTGGACCGTTATCCCATTGATTCTTGTTTTATTCATGTTCTGGCTGGGCTGGAGTTCGTATATCCCTATGCGCAAAGTACCTGCCGACGCCATGAAAGTAAAAGTTACCGCACAGATGTGGAGCTGGCGCTTTGAATATCCAAACGGAAAAGTAGAAGATACACTTATTGTACCGGTTAATAAAGCTGTTGTTTTAAATATGGTTTCACTGGATGTAATTCACAGCTTATACATTCCTGCTTTCAGAATCAAGGAAGATGTTGTTCCTGGAAAAGCAGAGAATTATATGTGGTTTAAATCACTTGTTATTGGCTCCTATGATCTGTTCTGCGCTGAATATTGCGGATTAAGGCATTCCTACATGGGCACTATTGTAGAAGTTGTTGATCAGGGCACTTTCGATAAATGGTATGCATCGGCCCCGGCAAAAGTTGATTCAACTGTCGCGGCAAAACCTGGTTTCGAAGGAAAACTTCTCTCTGAACAAAAAGGATGTATTGCCTGTCATTCTTCCGATGGAACTAAAATAGTAGGTCCTTCGTACAAAGGCATTTTCGGGCATAAAGTAACCGTAGA
>JFJP01027391.1_pt1 | contig 13163 bp, 12 predicted proteins | sample 431651 | NCBI WGS metagenome assembly JFJP01 (sample SAMN02602958, study PRJNA72255) | Microbial mat metagenome, whole genome shotgun sequencing project. | biome: fresh water; feature: sink hole; material: water; isolation source: purple microbial (photo- and chemosynthetic) mats found in...
AGCTATTTGATTTTCTTTTAATAATATTTTTTAAAAAATGATAATTAACTCAATATTTGAATATAAATTTTCAGGGTTCGAATTCAAAATCAAATAAATCAGAGTAGGAAATAAATCATCTGCACTCGGTTTCTTTGAGTTAGGTGTGAAGTTTTCATATAAATCTAGAAAATCATCTAATATTTATCTAAAATGCTCTCAATACTTATTAAATTGTCAAAACAGTTGCTGATTACTTTTAATTTTTTTAAAGGGCTTTTTCTCTCATTTATTTTTTTTATCTCTTTCAAATTTAAACCATAAAATAAAAAACAATTCAAAAATTACCATTTTGTAAATGCAATAAGAAAGATGGAATTCTGCATTCTTGAGGAATTTCTAAAAGATCTGGCGTTATCATATTTTGTAAAACTAATAGCTTTTCTTGAATTTCTATACTTTTAGCAATTAAGTCTTCTTCATTATTAAAAATTTGTGGATATAATATTTCAAATATTAAATCCTCAAGCAGAATTTCTAATTTTTTCTCATCCTTATATTTTGAGCAAAGTTGTTTATTCTCACATAAGATCTTCACCATTTTATCCACGAATTCATAAATCTAAAAAGTAAATTACTCATATTAATATGATAAGAACAAGAAAAAACATAACCTCACCACTAAAAGGGGGAGCACTTCTTTTATTTATGAAATTTTTGGTTTGTTTAAACAGATTTGGACAATAAAATTTTAAATCTTGTGCAAATTCTTCCATTGTTATTAATGAAATTTTTGGGTTTACAATATCTAATTGTTTGACAATGATTGATGGTCTCGAACTTAGAGGAAAACCTGAAAGAAAAGGATCAAATTTTTCTCCAACTTGTTCTATGCAACTTTGATTTTCACTGTTAGGAATATTTAAAAAAAATTAAAAGAGTTCATAATTTTTTTTGGCTTTAAAACTTACCCACTCATTATTTTTATGAATTTTTTTTGATTTTGATCATTTTTAGAGTTCTTTTCAAGTTCTTTTAAATCAGGACAACTTTTACTGGGAGTTGTTTCAAGAGATTTAAAATTCAACTTTTCTTTGCAAGAGAAAGTAATTTTAAGATTGTCTTGATATTTTTTTATCATGCTCGATTTAGTTGTTTTGGATTTATGTTTTCTTAAGAAAATTATTTACAAAGAAAATAACCTTTTAATAACTTGAGTTTTTTCTTCAATCTGAAAATTTCGATTTGCTGCTGATTAATTTTTTCTTCCATTTTTTCGATGATAAATTGATTTCTGTTTTTGAAAAAAATTAAAAAGATCAATAAATAACGAAAAATACCTCTGATGATCCTCTTTGTATTTGCAGACATCATTTTTCAAAAGTCGGATTTCATTTAGGAGATCATTTGGGTTGATTTCTTTTTTGAATATTTTTGTAAACATAATTTTTAAAAAAAAAAAAAAAATTTTAATTTTATTTTAATTTTCAATAAATTTTTTTTGAAAAAAAAAAATTTTTTTTAAAACTTTTAAAAATTATTATGGAAATTTACAAGTGCAAATTTAATTTACTTTTGAAAAAAATTAAAAATGAAAACAGGCCGACTGACTTTAAAAACATTTTTCAAATCAATCTATAAGGATTTGACCTATCTAAAATGGTATCATCTAGTTCTTTTATTTTTTTTTGGATCCCTCATGGTAATTTTTTCTATTGTGGATTTCAACTCAATCATTCATCCTGAATGGGAATTGGAAATCCTCACCTGGAAAAATGATGAGTTATTTGGCCGCGAATATTGGAGAAAAGTTTTGATGTCTCTTTCAGGGGCAGCCTCCTTTACAGGAGCGATGTGTGTAGTTTTAACAACTTTTGGAAAATTATCTTCATTTTTTTGGGGTATTATCAATTGTATTCTATATGGCTTATTTGCTTTTGCATATGGTTATGGGGGTGATGCACAACTTAATATTATATTTTTTTTGCCGATGCAGTTTTGGGGAATTCTGACTTGGAAGGATTACATAGAAGAGGAGAATGAGGATACAGTTTTATCAAGAAGTTTGAAGATTTGGGAATGGATATTGTATCTAATTTTAGCCTTTGGGTTCTTTGTGGCTTTTTATTATGAAATTCCTAAGTTTGTTGAAGCAATTGGAAGTGAATATCTTTTTTACGAAAATAGTTCAGCAAGAATTTTAGATGCTTGTACAAATTCCTTTTCAATAATAGCCCAATTTTTATCTTTATATCGTTATTGGGAACAATGGATTTTCTGGATATCGATTGACGTTCTTCAAATTACTATGTATGCTGGCATTGCAGGTTTTGGAATTAATTTTAACATTTTGTTTATGTGGTGTTTGTTTTTAACAAACGCGTTATTTGGATTATATTTCTGGATAAAAAGAGAAAAAATCGCCAAGAAAAAAATTCAATATTTAAAGAAACTTAGCACGGAAGAGATCATTTTCAAAAAGAATTTTCAAGGAAAACAACATAAAAAAGGACTTATCATTGATTCTTTTAATCCCTTTACAAATGATCATAATTCAATGATAAACAAAGCCATAGATAACTGTGAAGAGATTTATATCATAATCTATCAAGAAAAAGCATCAGAAAATCCTGATGCAAAATTAAGAAAAAAATGGATGGAAGAAATTTACAATTGTGATGAAATAAAAGAAATTGAAATTGGCTATCTTTCTTCTTTTGAGCTACCAAGTGTCAGTGATTTTCTGAAACAAAATCTTGATAACTCCAAAGAACAATTTGAAATTCTATATTCCTCTGAAAAATATGGTCGATACTTTTTCAATTCATATCTAGAAATTATCAAAGCCCCAATTTTATATGAATATACTCAATTAGATAATCTTAAGATAGAAATAAAAAATGGAAGAATTATTTCAGAAGAAAAAAACTATTTAGATTATTTTCATCCATTAATCAAAAACTACTATGTTCCACGAATAGTTTTTTTGGGGCCAGAATCATGTGGAAAGACCACTTTAGCAAAGAAATTAGCAGAGCACTATAAAACAACTTGGGTGAAAGAAGTAGGACATGATTATTGTGAAGAAAAACTGGCCAAGCAACCAAAACCTGAAATGGCAGAGAAAAAGAAAAAAGAGGAAGAGGAAGAAAAAAATGATGAAGAGGAAGATAAAAGAGAAGAAAAAAAAGATGAGGAAGTGTTTTATCAATGGAATGATGAAGATTTTATTCGTATTTCAGCTGAGCAAAGCAAATTAGAAGAGTCTTTAGCATGTAAAGCTAATAAAATTTTAATATGTGATACAGATTGCTTTGCAACAAATATTTGGTATGAACGATATATGAATAAAAGATTAAATATACTTGAAGATATTCACATTCATCATTATGAAAGAGCTGCTTGTTTTATTTATATGTTGTTTAGCCCTAAAAAAGTGGCTTTTGTTCAAGATGGCACCAGAGATGGAGAAAAAATAAGAGAATGGATGTTTGAACTTTTTAAAAAAAGATTAGAGGAACAAAATAAACTTTTTTTTATTATAGAAGGAGATTATGATGAGAGGGAAAAAGAAGTAAAGGCGAAAATACAAGAATTATTTAAGATTTAAATTTTAAAAAAAGAGATAGAAAAGACACTAAAAAAAATATAATATTTTTGTGAATGTATTAATTTTGTTTTAAAAAATGCAAAATTATATAATCAGTTAAGGAATTTTTTATTAAAATGAAATTACCACTTTTTTATTATTTGTTTAAATAAAAAAAAATTCCCAATTACTTCTGTAAACAAAAACTTTTAAAAAAAAGAAAAAAAATTAAAATTTTTAATTAAAAATAAAAACAAAAATGATTATCCATCAATTTTTTTTCGTTTTTAATTTTAAGTTTTGAAAAATTACTTAAAGACTATTTAAATATATGATTTTGATAAACTTTCCAAGTATGAATCTCAGCTTCAAGAGCTTCAATTTTAACCAAAGTATGATATTCAAAAAAGTAATAACCAGGAAATTTTAGCTCTATCAAATCTTTAAGCTTTTCACTAATCACAACATTTCCTTCCATTCCATTGGATTCCATTTTATTGGCAATTAAGACATCTCGACCATAAATATCATATCTCACAATATCTGTTCCTATTATTCCACCAATAATATTTCCCTAGAAAAAAATAAAAATTAAATGTTTATAATAAAAAAAACAATATGAATTCCAATTCTCATCTCTAATTCAGGATTTTTCTTCCGTACAGATTTTATTGCGTTAATCAGTTCAAAGGCAAATTGAAGAACATTTCGAGCTTCTTCTTCAGGATTTCTTTCATTAGCGTCTATTAAACCCAAAGCAACATAACAATCTCCAATAGTATAAAGTTTATAAACATCATTTTTCAAACATAATTTATCAAACTCCGTAAAAAGATCTCTTAGCATATTAACGACTACAGACGCTTGATTGTGAACTGAAAAATCTGTGAATCCTTTGATGTCTGCAAACAAAATAGTTACATCTTCAAATTCTTCAATTAAATCCGATTTTGCTGAAGGCTTATCAATAAATTGGCGTTGAATATGATTTGGCAATAAATGTCGAACCAAAGTTTTTTGTTGTGTTTTTTTGACAGAATTAGCTATTTTCAAATTATATTTACTAATATTCCTCAAAAGATTTTTTCTAGCAGAAAACAAATGGATTAAAATTATAAACAACAGAATGAGAAATTGCAAGACGGTTGGGATTTTGAAAAATATTAAAAGTCCTAAAAGAATTATACTCAAAACCAAAACATCACTGAATAAAATTATTGAAATATTTTGGAAAAATACTTTTATTAATAAAATTTTGGATAATTCTAATAAGGACATGGTTTTTGAATGAGTTATCACTGGACAAAGAATGAGAAAATTAATGAGAAGATAGGTTATAATCAATATTTTTCTCAAGATTTTTCTTTCGAATAATTTTGTGAAATATTTGATAAGAAATACAAATGCGAACAGAAACAAACTTCTCAAAATAATTTCAATTTGGAAATAACTCTTTTTTTTACTCCAACAATCATAAATGAATATCACCCATATAAAAACAAGCATAATTAAATTTTCTTTTTTATGAATTGAAAATAAATTTTCATAAAAATTTTCAATTGCCTCATCCCCTCCTTTTTCAAAATATAATGAAAATCTATTAAGTTTCAATGCATTTTTTTCATCTAATTCTTTAATATCTTCAATATCCGGTTGATTTTCTTTCGGGAGACGATCATTATCCATATTTTTGCATTTATAATCCCAGGATTTCTCCATTGTAGCTCTATTTATAAAATCTGTTTCATCTGGAAATTGCTCTTGATCTTTTATTTCCTCTTCCCAGAAATCACTTTTGACTTCAAAACAGGAGGATTTTTCTAAATTTTGAAAAAGGATTTTTTCATCTGGTTCATCTAAACTCTCAAGTTTCACTCTTTCCATTCTATTAATAGAATGTCCCAAAGCACTATGAACTTCTTCAAAATTATTGGGCTTTAATGCAAGAGAAGTATATAAATATTTATTCAAAGGGGCTAATGAATCAAAGTAAGCTCTTCTTTTGGATATAGCCGATTCCATGACTGGACTTAATTGGGGAGATTTAAAAATTACTTCTCTAGAACTAGATCTTATAGGATTTAAAGAATTGAGTGACAAAACTTCACCAGAACGAATTTGTTTAGAACTGTTCAATTTTTCATTTAGAGTTTTTTCCTTTGTTCCAATCATTTCTAAATTCGGGATATTTTTTAAAGCAGCAGTGCCTATTTCAATATTTTTGCTAATTTTTTCTTCATTTATATTAGTTTTGAAGTGAGAAATATTTATTGTTGGTTTTTTTTTCAAAACTCCAAAACGTGGAATTGGTAAAATATTTAAAGTATCATTTTCTAGATTATTTCTTGGAGAAGAACGAAGTCTTATTCTTGATTCACGTTTAAACATTGATGAATGAACTTCTCTTTGAATAAGAACAGGTGAAAGTGTCCATTTCCTAGGATTGAGAAGTATTGGCACAGGTTTTTGAGCCCATCTGATTTTTTTTTTTTCACGATTATTTGATAAGGAACCTTTGATTTTTAATTTAGACACTTCATAAACAGAGATTTTTCCTTTTCCCTTAGCCTAATTTTTTTTTCGAAAAACAAAATAATTAATAAAATCGAATTAAATTTATTTGACCTCTATAATTTTATGACTAAACAAAAGCCCTGATGACCCTTTTATTTGTTCATAAGAATTTGATGAAATTATGATTTTTCCTTGATGAATTTCTTTTGCAGAACATAAACGACTTGTAGTATTGATAGTGTCTCCAATCAAAGAAAATTGTGGCTTGTGATGGCCAATAATCCCAGCAATGACTGGACCAGTATGTATGCCGATTTTTAAATTCAATTGCTTCGCATCATTTCCATAGGTATAGGGTTTTACTAATTTCATCATTTCAAAAGCAACTTTGAGAAGTCGCTTTATATAATTCGGCTCATTTATTTCAAATTCAACTTCACAATCTTTTAAACCAGCACAAGCCATATAAGTTTTTCCAACAGTCTTTTATTAAAAAAATTTATTTCAACTAAACAAAAAAATTTTAATAATTTACTTCAATTTTTTGAACTCCATTTTGCAAACAAAATCCATCGAACTCTCTGAATAAATAGTCTAATATCTTCACAATATTTGTATTTTCTTTTGCAATAATTTTATCGAAATCACATATATCACAAAATAGAATGGCAACCTCGTTATTTTCTTGCGAAAGTGAAGTTATTCCTTTAATTGAGAAAAATTGAATTTATTAAAATTATGAATTTATACCTTGATTCATTAAAACCTTCACAAATTTGGGGACTAAAATTGATAAAAGATTATTCATATTTTTGCTTTCGATTTCAACTTCATATTTAACCAAAAACTCTTCTCTATGACATTTTTCTGACTTTATTTTTAACAAAAGTAATGAAAAAATTTTCGAATATAGAAATCTTACATTGTAAATTTTGAAAATATGAACCAAATAAAATAGTAAAACGATTAAAATATCCATCAAATTTTCAAAAGAAATATACGTGTAATTGTTTTTAATTTTATGCATAATCAAGAATCTATTTAAAATTTTAAAATAAAATAAATTGGAAAAATTTGATAAAAAAATTACGAAGAGCACCAAAAAATAAAAATTATTGAATTAAAAAGAAGAATCTCCCTGAATCTATTGATCAAATAATTATTGTAAAATAAGATAATTATGCTCAAATAAAGGATTTTTTCAGAGCTATGAGTTTCTAAAAAGTTCATGCAAAAAAACCACAATAAAACGATGCAAGAAATCTTAATTTTTTTTAAATTTTAATGAAAGATAAATAAAAATTACCAATCGATTCAAAAGGAAAAAGTTTTTCCGCCAAAAGTTGGACAAAGAGCAAATCCAGCAAACAAATAAAAAGATCGTGAAAATATATAATGTAAAATTTGAGTGAGTGTAGCCATTTTCAACTTCATCGAAAAGAGATTGGAAAGATAAAAAACTCAAAAAGAATAAGAGTAAATAAAATTTATGAAGTTTGGCATCAGACTTAATTTTTTTTCTCGTGAAGCTGATTTCAATTCTTTTATTGGTGAACTTTAATGAAAAACTATCAATCTCAAATTTAGAATATTGATCTGTTTTTAAGGATGGTTTTAGCACTAAATTTTTTTTTACCAAAAAATAACTAAGATGACCGAAAAAAAATAAAAATAGAAACATTCTTTTATTTCTGCAATCAAAGGTTCAAATGATTTCTGATTAAATGTTTTTCTGATAATTTCATTAATCTTTACACTTGTAATTAAAAAAAAAATTATATTTTTTCTCAATTTTTGATAATAAAAATTTTTAAAAATTTACCAACTATAGAGACTGGAATAGTTTTTTTCTAAAGAATGTTTTAATTTTTCCAAAAATTGAGAATCTTTAATTAAAATCTTTCAAAAAATAAAACACTTTTAAAATTTACTAATTTTTTCAGGAATTTCGGAAAGATCAGCAAGAATTCTTTGCAAATTAGAATTCCAATATAAAAATTTCACAAATAAATAATTGGATATCACTTTGGAAATAATATGAGAAAAAATAATAAGACAGCTTTTCGAATTGAAAAATTGGGAAATAAACATAACAAATGAAATCTTATTTAAGGATTCAAAGCAATCTGCTGACAAAATCAAATGCCAAAAGCTGAGAAATATCAATGAGCAAAATGAAATGCAAAAATAAGTTATATATTGAGTTTTGAAGACTCGGATTTCAGATAAAATCTACACAAAAATGAATAATTTTATGTATAAATAAATTACGTTGATGTAAAAATTGATAAAACTCAGAAATTGCAATATTTTTGGGAGAAAAAGTGAATGTGACAAAATATCTTGTTCATTAAATTCTTCATAAATTCTCCAAATCATATAAATAAACAAGGACTCAACGAATGACAAAAAACACTTGATTATTATTAAATTTAAAAACATTTTTTTTTCATTTTGTTTTTGAAAAAAGGAAATGATTGGGACTTCTTTGGAAAATTCATATTCTTTTTTCGTTTCAGAAGAAAATGAAATGAGAACAACATTGATTAATCCCATAAAGAAAAAAATTTTGCAAATAACTTCTTGTCTCAAAAACACAAAAAATGAGGATTCATTACAAAATAATGAAAATAAAGTCGGCCATGTTAATAAAAGCATGAAATATATCATATTGGAAAGTATAAACATAAATCTCTCTTTATAAATAAATGCTTCTTGAAACAAAATATCATTTAAAATTTTTTTGTTTTGGGTGATTATGTCTCCACTATAAGAGCAGAGGTTATTTTCCTGTTTAATTTCAATTGCAATTGTTGATGCACTAAACATTTCAGTATCGTAATAAGAAGATCCGATAGATAAAATATTTGGTTCATCAATGAAATTGTTTTTGAGCATTTTCAAAAGTTTTTTTTTCCCACTTTGACTGAACTCATAACCAACTATTCCATTTGCTAAATGCAAAACAAAAAGAAAATGAGGACATAAATATTGATTATTTAGAATCAGAGAAAAGGTCTTAAAACTTAACACAAGACAATAATTTATCAAAATATCAGAATTCATAGAATTTTCCTTTATTTTCGAACTGCAAATATCTTCATTATCAACATTTTTTTGAATTATTTTTTTTAATTTGTGAAGCAATGTTTTTAATCCAAACAAAACTGCTTCAAAAGTTTCTCCGTTCAAATGGAAAAATTCTTGGTCTGTAGACAGAATGCCAGTTTTATAAGCTCCTATCAAAGTATTTGCCAAATCACTGCCTGATAAAAGAGAGGTTTTTATTTTAGCTGCCTTTAAACTTTCGATGATTTTCTCGACGCCTTCTTCTTGTTTTGATTCTAAACAAATCATTGTTAAAAATGAAACATTTTCTTCAAATTTGGATAGTATCTTTTCAACTTCATAATCTTCCATTGTTAAGCTGGATTTATATACTTGAATTAATTTATTATAACTTTCAGTTTCTTCTGAAGTCAAATTTTTTTTCCCATATATTTTTGTATAATAACCTAATTCAGTAAAACTTGCTGTCATTTCTTTCAATGTATCTTTTTCACATTCCTTCAATAATAAAATATCTTTCATCGCTTCAAAAGATCCTCTTATATAGAGAGTAGCACAACAACATGATCTTTCAAAATTGGTGTTCATAGGCTCGTCCTTGAAAACAATTGAAAATCTTTCCCTCTTTGATGTGCTATAATTTATTCCTAAGACTTGATAATATTCCATTTTTCCATGATTTAATATTTTATAAGCATTGGCTTGATTATATTTTAAAGCTGCTTCAAAACTATATCCACATTTTCTCGCAAAATTAAGTATTGTTTCGTCTTCAAAATTTAAATAGTCATGAACCACTGATAACCCCTCATCGTTTGCCTTTTTTATTCTCCGAGTTTTGGATGCATGACATAAAGACAAAACTTTGCAAAATTCATCAATTTCAATTTCATTTTTATTAAAAAATTCAATAAAATCATATTTAATCTCCTTGATTGCATCGAATTTATTTTTCATTGATATTTTTGCTTTTTTTAAGGTAGAAGGTGAAATACTTGGACTAATCTCATCATATCTATAAAATAAATATTTAGCTCAGTAATATAGAATTTAATCAAAACTCGGTTGTTGTAAGTGATGTTTTAGGAGAGAATGGTGAAATCGGTTCTATTTCTAAGTCTGATTTTGAACGTTTTGATAAAAAATTACGAGCTTGAATTTGCTTGAAAGAAAAAATTGAAATTTTTTTTTCTTCTTCGTTTTTTTGATGGTTTTCCTCTAAAAATTTAATATTGGTAAATCAAAAAACTTGCATATTTCAAATAAATAGGAATACCATCAGCTAAGCTTCGAAGACTTCTTCTCATTTTGGTTTCCTGATTTATTTGATAAAAAGTTTTATATTCCAAATCATCTTAAAAAATCATTTAAAATTCTTCTTATTAAAATATTTTTTTTTTAATTATAACCTTTAGATATCATCATAAAATCATTTTTTGCTAATTTATCTTGACTATCAACATTATAAGATTCTGACTCTTCCTTTATTTGGGATAAGATTTTGTTTGGAGTAGATAGTGATGTGGGACTTAGGTTAATTGAAGTGCTTTTGTTAAAACATTGAGAGGGGGCAGTAATAGTGTATGGAGCAAAAGTTAATATATCCATATTTTCAATAGAGCTTTGTTTTTTTTTCAAAGCATCATTACTAGACTTTCTTGACATTTCAACTTCATTAAAATCTGTAATGCTAGTGACTAAATTTACATTCCACAAATTCATCACGCCCTTTTCTTTAGTGTCTTTTTCAGTCTCTTTTTCTTTTTTAAGTTTCAGGGGGAAATCTTCATGTAGGGATTTGAAATATTCATTAGACTCAATCTTTTCTTTTTCAGATTTGAGAGTGAAATCATCTAGTAAAAATTTGAAATCTTTAACAGACTCCACCTTTTCTTGTTCTTTTTCTTTTTCAAGATTTAGATTGAAATCATCATCGTGTAAATATTTGAAATCATTGACAGACGAAGTCATTGATTCTTTTTAAACAATCCTTTTTTTTTTTCTCAATAAAAATAAATAACCTGTTTCTGCAATTTTTTCGATAAGTAATCTAAACTCTTTTCTTTTAGGGGGTATTAGCATTGGGGAAGCTTTAGCTTTAAGAGTGTTAAGTTTTTCTTCTTCAATTGAATAATAATTTTCTTTTATTATGGCCCCAACCATTTTATAACAAGAAGGATCGATCAAAGTAGATTTTGTCAAAAAAACATGATCAATTTGAGTTAAAGCTGATAAGCAATTGGGATGATTGACTAAAAAAAATTGGTTTTCTTTTTTGAATAGTTTTTCAATTCTAATTTTCTCAACAAGTTCTAAAATTATCAAGGAGCAATGGATGTTTGTTGGAAGGAACAAGCTTAAAATTAAAAACAAGCTTATGAATGGATTTTGTTCTGACTCTTTTAAATTTAAATTTTCATCAAAATTTTTATTTTTATAAGAAAAACTGATTGCCAACTAAATTTATTTTTGTTTAAAATGAAATTAATTAAAAAAAAATTTTTACCAAAACAAAAGAAATTTGAAATAAAAACAAAAAAATCGTAAATTTGTTAAGAGTTCTCATTTCAAAGCTCATTTTCTTTGTACATTTTTTGTCTTTTGTAGGAAAAAGAATTATCCCAAAAATCCTATTTTTTTAAAAAAATATAAATATTTTTAGAAAAATAATTCAGTCGACCAATCGGTGTAATAAAGAATAGATCCTTTTAAAATGACATTTTTATTATCAATATTTTCGAATTTTGGATCATTATTTAATTTCAATCTTCCTTTAAACTCATTTGCCAAATTATTTCTATTATCATAATACAAAGTTCCTGAAATTTTTTTGCAAAGATTAATAATATCTCCTTTGAAATTTGAATTTTCGTTTACTAAATATAATTTTAGGCTTTATTTTTTTTCACACAAAAACCTTTTGTCAAACTTAAAGGTCGCTTCAATGCTAAAAATGAGGCTCCGCATGAACTAGCGTCGTTTATTAAGCAAATTTCATCTTTAGAATCTATTAGTAGCAGGTCATAAGGTGCTTGCTCTTGTTTCTTTAACAAAACAATATCCCCAGCCTTAAAAATTGAATATTTTTTTGAAAAAAATTAAAAAAATATACTTCTAGCAAATTAGGTGAGATCCTCTCAAAAAAATTTTGGTCAGAATAGCTAAATCTCTAAAGAAAATTAGGCAATTATTACCCATTTTTCAAAACAAATAAAACAAATCAAATCGTACAGATATTTTTTTATCCCCTTGTGCTTCAAAATTTTTTTTATTTTGGGTTTCCAAATAAATTTCCTTCGCAATGTAAATTGAGAAAAAAACTATGAAGGAAATCATATAAGAAATCCTAAAAAAAGTATAACTATGTAAATTTGAATGTTATTTATTATACTGAATATTCCGAGGAATTTGAAAGAAGTATCCCACAATGCATAAAATCATTTGAACAAGAACACATTGATTTTCAACAAAGAAATAAAAGAAAATCATTTTTAAGAATTCAAAAGAGAGCAACTAAAAATTTCGTTAAGAAATAAAAAGTAAAATTCTCACATTTTTCTTTTTTGCTTGACTAAATATACCGCTATTTGAAGGTTGAACAAGGCCCTTTTTGAATTCAAGCTATAAAAAAACATAAACAAAAAATCTTCAACGGAAAAGGGATTAAAACTTTTTTTGTCGTGTCTTCTTCAGAAGCATTAATAAGTGAGTCATTGTCTCCTGAGTTAATGAGTTTTTTTTTCGTTTTTATCAGACTGTTTCTTAAAATTTTGAGCATTTCTGTTTTTCAATCAAATGAATTTTAAAAACTCAGAAAATTAGAAAAGCTTTAGATAAATTAGGCATAAATTAGGCAATTTTTTTTTATTAAATAAATAAAGAATCCATAACTTTTATTTTGAATTACGAATAACGGACTAAAATTAAAAAGAATAGATTCCTCCTCTTCTTAATATTTTTTCTTTCTCTCTTTTACTTTTGCTTTGAAAAACAGCTTTTTATTAATGGAGGA
>JFJP01034113.1_pt1 | contig 13162 bp, 15 predicted proteins | sample 431651 | NCBI WGS metagenome assembly JFJP01 (sample SAMN02602958, study PRJNA72255) | Microbial mat metagenome, whole genome shotgun sequencing project. | biome: fresh water; feature: sink hole; material: water; isolation source: purple microbial (photo- and chemosynthetic) mats found in...
TCTTCTCCTGATCCTGTCGCACCGCATCCAGCCGCGCCGAGGTGCAGAAGCACTCGTAGGCCGCGCCGCTTTCGATCAGCTTTTTGGCATGAGCTTTGTACAAGTCCAAGCGCTGGCTTTGGACGTAGGGACCAAACGGCCCACCCTTGTCGGGACCCTCGTCCCACTCCAGCCCGGCCCATCGCAGACTGTCATACAAGTCGGCCTCGGCTTCGGAGTTATACCGACCCTGATCAGTATCTTCGATGCGGAGGTAGAACTTACCACCTCTGGCCTTGGCGAACAGGTAGTTGAAGAGGGCGGTTCTGAGCCCCCCGATGTGCTGAAGTCCTGTGGGAGAAGGAGCATAACGGACGCGGACTGGTATCATGGAGGTATTATGCACAGTTTTCCCTCAAAATAGTCAAGGAAACATCGGCACTCTGGATATGCCGGACAAAAGCCTCCGCGAACTTGTACCCCGACTCCATACCCCGGAAGACTTCCATTCTTCCATGGACCTGCTCGTACCAGTCCCGGACGTGCTGGCTCTCGTGGACAAAACAAGCCTCATGCTTTCGCTCGAGGACGGGAGTGACGTCGACGTAATCCGAAGGGGCAAAATTCTGACTCTGCTGGCCGGTCATCGGCTCAAAATAGAAAAGGGCGACCTGCCTTCCCAAGCGCATCCAAGCATCGTAGACCAGGGAGGAGCAGTTGCGGTGATCACGGTGGGAATCGATGGACCAGTGGGTGAAAAGGATGTCAGGTTTCTCCTGAAAAAGAAAACAGGACATTTCTTCGTAACGAGCGTTATTCACCTCGCTTTGACCATCAATCTGGTTAAGAAATACCGCTCGGGCACCCAAGATTTCACAAGCCCTTAACGCTTCCTGAGTGCGGACTTCCGCCGCTTCGCCAGAGGTCAAATAGGCCACGACTACTTCGTGGCCCGCTTGGGCCAACAAGGCGATGGTTCCTCCGCAGGCTGTCTCGGGGTCGTCCGGATGGGCACCAACAATGACAACTTTCATAGCCGCCAGTCTATCAGCGCACTCAAGCCTTTGTCTGCTCACTCGGGCTGAAAAGTTAGGTCATTCCTGTTAACGCTGCCCACAGCGCATCGCCTGCCGGAGGTTGGGCCTGCAGGTGCACCAAGCGCTGCGTAAACGGGTGCTCAAAGGTCAGGCTGCGCGCCAGCAGACTGATGCCGCCGCCGGAGTTGGAACGGGGTGCGCCATACTTCAGGTCGCCCTTCACCGGCGAACCAGCCGCCGCCAACTGGGCGCGGATCTGATGCGTACGGCCGGTTCCCAAGATAATTTCATACAGGGTATAGCGATCACCCTGCGCGAGCAACCGGTAGTCCAGCCACGAGTCCTGACGGCCGGGGGCAGCATCGCGGTGGGCAAAGGTCTTGTTGCCGGCCTGGCGGTGTTCCAGCCAATGCCTCAACCGCCCCTCCGGTTTGGGCAAAGGGTTGGCCACCAAGGCCCAGTACACCTTCTGCACACCCCGGTCGGCAAACAGCCCGAGACGATGGATCAGCTGCCCGGAAAACTGCTTTTCCACATCCATTCCAATCGGTTTGACCACGGCCCGAAAGTCCTGGTCCGCCCAAAGCTCCTGCAATTCATCCACGGACTCTTCTCCCTGCCCGGAAGGCGACGAGGGCCACAACGACCATCAAGAGGGCCATAGCAAGCTGTGCCCAGGGCAAAGCCTCGATACCGCGGGCATCGGCCCAGGCACCGACGGCGGGTGGCCAGACAAAGGTTCCCAAGCTGGCGAAGATCGACAGAAAGCTCGTCACCTGGCCTGAAGCCTCGGGAAACCGGTGGCTGATCAGGGCTACGAAGGTGGGGTACTGGCCGGCGATGAGGAATCCAAAAATCAGCACCCAGACCAGGGCCATAAGAGGTTGGGGAAACAGCAACCACAAAACAATGACAAGGACTGTCGCACCCATCCCCCAGGTGAGAAACCGTTGGAAGCCCCAGGCATCGGCCCAGGGTCCCTGCACCAATCGTCCTAAGGAAAACGTCAGCCAGAAAAGACTCGTGGCCCAAGCCGGGTCAAGCGAAGCCGCTCCTGGGATAGCCTTCCAGTACGAAGGAAACCAAGCTCCGACTCCCCATTCCACACCGCAATACACAAACAGGGCCAGGGCCCCCCACCACAAAAAGGGTTGGCGGTACACGGCAAACTTCTGGGCTGCCGGAACTTCGGGAGAAGCAGGCATCGTTAGAAAGGGAACCACGGCGGCCACTGCCAGGGGTGCCAAGCCGGTGAGACCGAATGCCCACCTCCAGCCCCCCTCCAAGTGCCCCAGGGCCAAGGCAATGAGGGGACCCACAACGGCACCGGCTCCAAAATAGAAATGGAGCAGATTCAAAGCTTTTCCCTTACCTTCCCGGTTGGCATCAATACAGAGGGTGCTGATGCCAATATCCAAAAACGACATTCCTGATCCAAGAAGGACATTCCCAGCTAACACCCACCAAAAGTCCGAGGCAAAGGCAGTGGCCCCCATACCCAGGGAAAACGCCAAAGATCCGATCATAAAAAGGCGCTTCTTACCCAGCACATGGACAAGCCAGCCACCTAAAATCAAGACAACAAAACTACCAACGGACTGAGCCGAGAACACCAAACCAGCCTGGGCGTAGGTCAGATGGAGATCCGCACGAAGAAATGGCACCAAAGGCCCCGTCATACCCATCACTAAGCCCATCAGCAGAAAGCTTCCATACATTGTGAACAGGACGGGCCTGGTGAGGGAAGAAAGATTCATGGCGCCATGGTATCGAAACGGAACTCCGGGGTCCAGGGCAAAAAAAAGCTGGCCCTATTCCGGGTCAGCTTTTTTCTAGCAAAAAGTCTGCTTACTTGCCGGCCGCAGCACTCTGCTGTAGGAACGAATCGACCTTGGTTGAAAGGGTGTCAATCTGTTCAATCACGCCATTGAGCTGAGCTTCTTGAACCTTCGTCTTAGACAAAGTTGCCTGAAGGAGAATGATATCGTCGTTGTTTCGTCCCACTTTGGCATCGTTCACTGCCGCTTGAAAGACACGGGTTTCAATCTGTTTTCCCAGTTCAATGATTTTGGCACCCAGCTCGTCAATGCGCTTGGCGATCTTTTTTTCTCCGGCCTTGTTCTTCTCAGCGGCACTGATGGACTTGGCTTTGAGTACACGGTCAATCAGAGCCTCTGAGACGGTGGCCAGATCAGAATTCCGCGCTTTGACCTCGTCGAGAATGGGAACCAAGTCGTTGATCCACTTCTTTGTCGACGTGATTTGTTCCGTCAAGGTAACGGCTTCTTTCCGAAGCTTATCTGCCTCGGCTTTCAACGTCTCGTTTTCTTTTACGAGAGTGTCGACTAAGGCCTGTGCTGTACTCATATCGACGTACGGTATAGCCGCCTTGTCTTGTGAAAAGGCCGGAACTGCCAGTGTCACGAACAGGACACAAATCAGGGCCTTTAGAAAAATCTTCATTGTTCCTCCTACGATTGTCGGTACTCTTCCAAAAATTCCTCCAATCCGTCAAGTGCCGAGCGCAAATCTTCAACGTTTGGAAGGAAAACAATACGAAAATGATCCGGTTCCGGCCAATTGAACCCTCGGCCCTGAACAAGTAGAACCCGTTTGGCCACCAGAAAATCATAGATGAATTTCTGGTCGTCATGGATGTGAAACTTTTTCAAATCCAACTTGGGAAAACAGTAGAGCGCAGCCCGGGGCTTGACGCAACTGACTCCGGCGATACGGCTGACCCGTTCCCAGCAGAAATTTCGTTGCTCGTACAGTCGTCCGCCCGGCCGGGTTAGGTCTTTAATGCTCTGATACCCGCCAAGGGAGGTTTGTATGGCAAACTGTGCCGGAACATTGGCACACATCCGCATATTCGCCAGCATATCCAGCCCTTCCCGATAAGTGCCAGCCAATCGTTTTGCTCCAGAAAGGTACATCCAACCCGAGCGGAAGCCAGCGGCCCGATAAGCTTTGGAAAGCCCGTTGAACGTGACAAACAGCACATCGTCGGCCAAGGCAGCCATCGAATGGTGTTCATCACCGTCATAAACAATTTTATCGTAAATTTCGTCACTGAAAACAACAAGGTTATTCTGGCGGGCTAGCTCAATGATGGCTTCAAGAACGGGTTTGGGATAGATAGCCCCTGTGGGGTTATTGGGGTTGATCACCACAATACCAACAGTCCTGTCCGTGATTTTCGCTGCCATGTCTTGAAGATCTGGTGCCCAATCTGAGCTTTCATCACAACGATAGTGGACGGCCTTTCCTCCAGCCAGAGTGGCAGCTGCCGTCCAAAGCGGATAGTCGGGAGAAGGAATGAGAATTTCATCACCGCTGTTCAAAAGAGCCTGAAGGGACAGGGTAATCAACTCGCTGACGCCATTGCCTACCCAAATGTCGTTGATATCGACACCCTTGACGCCCTTTTCCTGGCTGTATTGCATGATGGCTTTCCGAGCGGCGAAAATCCCTTTTGAATCCGAGTACCCCTGGGCATTGTTCAGGTTCAAAATCATATCCCGAACCACTTCTTCGGGAGCATTAAACCCAAATGGTGCCGGGTTGCCGGTGTTGAGTTTCAGAATACGGTAGCCTTCCGCCTCCATCTTCATCGCCTGGACGAGGGCAGCGCCTCGAATATCGTACAGTACGTTGTCGAGCTTGGTGGACTTGTGGAAGGGTTCCATTGTCAGCCTTTGAAGAGAATGCAGTCCACTTCAACCCGAACACCTCGGGGAAGCCGACCGACTTCGACGGTGGTCCTGGCTGGTTTTCCGGGGAAATACTGTTCGTATACAGCATTCACAGCAGCAAAATCATCCATCGAAACCAGAAACAAACCACAGCGAACGGCACTGTCGAGAGTCGTGCCCGCCGCTTCGGCTACGGCCTTCAGATTTTCAAGAGCGCGTCGGGCCTGCGCCGACACATCACCCTCCACGACCTGCATGGTAGCAGGGTCAAGAGGAATTTGACCCGAGCAATAGACAACGCCACCCGCTTCGATTGCCTGGGAATACGGTCCAATGGCCTTGGGGGCCTTTTCTGTGTGGATAACTATCATACCGGATCTCCTTGAGAGAGCCATTGCCTGGCTTCCCCGATCAACTTTTCCATAAACAAAACAAGAATCACCCGTTCTTTCAAGCCATCGATATGAGCCGTCCATTCCTTAGCCGTCAAGCGGGAGGCCAAGAGAGGCTTTTGTTGATCCAGCAACGCCAGAACCTCGGGGTCGCGGCTTTTTAAATTCTCTAGAAGGTACAGTGAAAGAAGCTGCAACAAAGGTTGCTTCACGTCCTTCAATCCAGCCTCCAGAAGTGGTTTGGCTCCCGCTGTATTCTGTCCAAGAAGACGGGCAAAAGCCACCGACCAGCGTATCCAAGGCCCGTCAGATCCTGTCCTTCTGTCATTCAAATACGGAGTAAAGAAGCTTTCAATCGCCTCAGCCTTGCCTTCCAGCACCAAGGGAAGACCGAGGCTGAGGGCAAGTTTCGGTAGGGACTTGGACTTCTTTGCAACATACGAATCTCTGAGCTCAGAAATCCTGCCAGGGTTCTGACCTATCAGGCAGGCATTGATAAAGATGCGGCTTTTTTGTACTCCCAGCAAGCCGTTTCGTGTTAATTGTGCTTCTAAAAGGGCACGCAAGCCATTCCAGTCTTCCCGCTCCAACAGATGGAACAACCGCCAATTGACGACAAAATAGCCGTCCAAACCAGCAAGAATCACTAAGAACAACACAGCGATAGCCCAATTCTGACCCCAGAAACTCAATGCATATTCCCATCCCAGAATGGGCAGGGGCATCAAGAAAATAAAGGCGAACGAGACAAGAATGATGATATTAAAAAGGACAAAGAGAGTTTTGAACTTCATGACTTGCTTTTTACCCCTTTTAGTGTAGATAATTGACACCAACAGGTCAACGGAGTCGAAGTTGAAAAGCATTCCCGTGCAAACCCTCAAACCCAACACTCTCCTCAGCGGAACAGCGTACCTGGATGAGAATTTTATTCTCCTGAGCCCGGAAACACCCGTCACCGATGATTTGCTCCGCCTTCTCAACGCCTGGGGATATAAAGAAATCATCAGTGAAGAAGCTCTGACCTCCAAGGCTCTGATCGAGTCGGAAGGCAATGATGGTGCCTTAGGAATCTTTCAGGACGATGCCGAGGACAACCAGAGCCGAGATGAGACCCAGCGATTTTATTCGAGCGTCCTGGAGTTCACACACAAGCTCTTTGATACGTTTCTGAAAAAATCCACCATACCGATTGAACCCCTGAACGAGCAAGTCAAACTGCTGATCGCAATGTTGAAAAAACATAGACGCTTCCTCCTGCGGCTTGGTGAGTTGGACCGCAATGGTTTCAGCTACATCATCAGTCATTCTGTTAACGTGGCCATCCTTTCGGTAGCAATCGGTGATACCCTCAAGCTTCCTTCCCATAAACTCATCGAACTTGGTATGGCTGGCCTTCTTCATGAACTGGGGATGTTCAAGCTTCCTGATACCTTTCAAAATGCCAACCGTCCCCTGACGGATGGTGAAAAGCGAGCCCTTTCAGCCCACCCGCTCCTCGGTTACCGGGCGTTACGGGAACTTGGTTTTCCTCCTAATGTGACTTTGGCCGTCCTCGAGCACCATGAGAAGGAAGACGGCAAGGGATATCCACAAGGGTTGACAGGTGAGAAAATCGCGATGAGCGCCAAAATTCTGGCTGTGGCCAGCGCCTATGATGCTCAGATCGCCTCCCGACCGTATCGGAGTGCCCGAAGTGGGCATGCCAGTCTTCTGGAACTCCTCAAGGACAATAAAAAGGCCTACGATGAGCAGATCCTGCGAAGACTGGTCTTTACCCTTTCTCTCTATCCCATCGGTTCTTTGGTTGAACTCAAGAATGGTTCTTTGGCCATGGTCAACGATGCCAACCCCGAGGACCCCCGCCACCCCGATGTGAAAATCCTCACGGATGAAGCCCATAGTCCTCTGGTCGATTTTCCCATCGTCAAACTTTCTGAAAGGCAGGATCTTGATATTCAACGGGTTCTGAGCACAGAGGAAATCCGAAAATTACGTTCTGACAGGGTCATTCCGGCCTGAGCCTATGAAAAACCTTCAGTCTTATTCCTTCCATCGAGAGGCTTTGGAGCAATCCCTTCGTCTTGCCTTAGGGACATCCCAACCGGCACTCCGCCAACAGGCCCTTGAAAAGGCGTCGGGCCATCTGATTCATCCAAGGCTGATTCTAGACTCCCCGCTGTTCGCTGAGAATCATCCCTGGAGGCACGAAGCCTTACTGATTTCGGATGCTTTTGAAGCGGTTACCAATGGGATGGAAGAACCGGGTGTTCTGGACTCTTTGGAGGACCTGCCTGCCGATTCGTTGTTTCAGCCTTGGCGGCATTTGATTCTGGCACTCCATTTCTTTCACGAGGGCCTTGATGAAGGTGTCCTCGCGCACTTGAATGCCATTGGCAACAGCCCTGTTGCGGAGCTGGGAAAGGTCCTGCTTTGCCTGACTGGAAAAGCCGATCAACCTGGTTCTGTTATGGCGGAACGGCTGGTCGCTCAGGTGAACCATCAGGATCCTCTCTTTGTTCAGTTGGTACAGGATGTTGCTGAAGGGCTGGAAACAGATAACGAAGATCTCTTCTGGGATTCTTTTGCTCAGTGGCTGGATATCATAGCTGAGAACTTTCCTCAGAAGGCCCGTTCTGCCGTTCTTTGGGCCTGGAACCAGCTCGAGTGGCGGAGTTTCGACGAAAGAACCCTTCTTGACTTGGGAAGCAGCCTTTGGGGACAAACGGAATCCTACCGTCTGGCTGCATTGGGTACCCTCCCATGGGACGGCGAAGGTGCCGCGTTGCTGTGGTTGCGATTTTTAATCTCTGCCGTCCGTGATGAGACCCTGACGATACAAAGCCTTCAAGAAGCCTTTGACCTGCTTGAGGACTTTCGCGAAGCAGCTTTGGAGTGTAATACCCCGCCAGCAGAATGGCATACGACGTGGCAGGGTCTCTCTCGTGCCTGGAACCGAGAGGCTTCGGTACGTAGTTGGCACAAGTTGTTGATAAGACTCGACGAGACTGAGCAGACGGCTCCTCTTCCTTTGCCCGAGGTCAATGGTCAACTGGATCTCTTCTCTTAAAGGAAAAATAGTATGGGCGCGCAAGCAGACTTGCTCGAAAAAATCCGAAACTCTCCTTCGCCTCTCCTGGGCCCTCAACCGCTCGCTCACTCTCAGGAGCTGGGCGAAGGGTTGCCCTCGGTGAGGCGTCATGTAGGCCCCAGACCCTGGTATCAGTGCCTGGAAGGCCCACCTCATGCCATAAAAAAAGACCACCCTTAGGTGGCCTTTTGATCCAGATCAGGAATCAGGCTTCGACAATATCGGCAGCGACAGCTTTGGGCTTTTCAATCGGAGGTTTACCACCGGCAAAAGCAACCATAAGCGGTGCCGCAACGAAAATTGACGAATACGTACCTACTGCGACGCCCACAATCAGAGCAAAAGCAAAGTCCTTGATCGCTCCCTGAGTGAACAGATAGACAGCCAGCATGGAAATAATCGTGGTCACCGATGAAACAATGGTTCGACTCAAAGTTTCGGTAATGGAAAGGTCGACCAGGTCGTAGAGATTCATACCCTGCTTGAGTCGGAGGTTTTCCCGAATTCGGTCGAAAACAACGATGGTGTCATTCAGTGAGTAACCAATGATGGTCAAGACCACCGCAATGGTGGCGGTCGTCACTTCCATCTGAATGGTTCCTACCATACCGAGAATAAACAAGGGGTCATGAATCAAAGCAATGATGGCGGCGATGGCATAGGCAAACTTGAACCGGAACCAGATATACAACAGAATGACGAGAACAGCAGCCAGTGCAATCCAAACGGTCTGGTATACCAGCTCATTGGAGAGGCTTGGTCCGATAAACTCAGACTGCAATACAGAAATGGTACCTACGCCAAACGAAGCCTCAAGCGACGTCCTTGCCTTCTCGGAAATCACTTCCTGCAGATTCTGCACATTCGCCTCATCGGCGTTGGCCACTGCCCGGATCTGAAACTTCTTCTCGGCAACGGCGCCTACCGGCTGTACGGTGAAGCTGTGGTCGGAACCATTCAGTGCAGCTCTAACCTTCTCAATAGAAGCATCGGAAGCGGAAAGCTGAATGGTCTGGCTGAGTCCGGGCTTGAAGTCGATGCCCAAGTTGAAGCCACCTTGAGCAATGGTGCCGACCCAGACGGTAATCAGCATGGCAATAGAAATCCCGTAGGACCAGTAGCGGTACTTGGAGAAGGGCAGAGCCTTTTTAACGTGCATTAGATTTTCCTCCAAGCAATGCTGATTTTCTTCGTCTTGAGCACATCGGTCTCGAAGTCAAAGATCAGCCGCGAGACGAAGAGGGAGGTGAAGAGAGAGGAGACCAAGCCGATGGCCAGCGTGACGGCAAAGCCCTGAACAGCACCTTTCGCCAGAAGGGACAGGAACAACGCCGCAATAATCGCTGTGACGTGGGAGTCCATAATGGTCCAGAACGCCCGTTTGAACCCGATTTCAATGGCCGTCGCAGGAGATTTACCAGCCCAGTATTCTTCTTTGATTCGTTCAAACACGATGACGTTGGCGTCAACGGTCAAACCTACCGTCAGAACCAGACCAGCGATGCCAGTCAGGGTCAGGGTCATGTTGAACACTCCCAAAACCGCCACCACAATGAACATGTTGATCAAAAGGGCAATCGTTGCATTGACGCCCGTTCCCTTATAGTACGCAAACATGAAAACCACGACAAGAATCAGGCCCCAAAGCATGGAGTTGATGCCCGAAGTGATGGCGTCTTGGCCCAGGGTGGCACCAATATTGGTGTAACTCTGAACGATGAGATTGACTGGCATGGCACCGGTTTTCAGGGTTGTCTTCAAATCGTTGGCGTCTTTGGCGTCAAAGCCTGTGACCCTGACGCTGCCGCCGGGTATGGCTTCACTGATCCGGGCACCTGCACGAATCTTGTCGTCAAGTACGACGGCCATAGTCTTGCCGACATTTTCCTGAGTCATTTTGAAGAAGTGGTCTGCACCCTTGCTGTCGAGAACAAAGTTGACCGTCGGTTGATTTGAAATCGAGTCGCGCTCAACTGTCGCCTGAGTGATAGACAGCCCGTCAAGGAAATACTTGTCTTCGACCTTGATGACCTGCCGGTTGACGAACTGGTCGATTCCGAAACGGTCCTTCTTGAAATAAGTCCGTAGTTCCAGCCCTGCACCCAGGATTTCCTGAGGGATGCCCTCAACCTGGTTTTTGTCGTTGATGCTCGAAGGATTGGCGGCAATCCACTGATTGACAGCGGCGGTAGCCTCATCATCTACGATATTCAGACTGAGTGAACCCTTTCCGCGAAGGAAGGAGTTGACCCGCTCTGGATCCACGTCGCCGGGAAGCTCAATAAAAATCCTGTCACCACCCGATTCCCGCTTGATCACAGGCTCAGAAACACCAAAGGTGTCGATCCGGCTCTTGAGAACCTCGATGGCACGGGTAACCGCATCATCACGATCCGTCTTATCAAGCGTCGTTCCCTTTTTCTTTTCCAAAGCATCGAGGTCGGCCTTGATGACGACGCTCATACCGCCCGAAAGGTCGAGCCCCAGCTGAAGGATGCGGCCCTTTTCGTCTTTCAGTTCAGTAATGTTCTTCCGGTAGTGCTCTTCCAGTCCGTAAAGAAAGTCTGCTTCGGTGGTGTAGGCTTTGAACACGTCACCAACGGTCCAAGTGGACGGAACCGCCATTTTGGCTACTTCATAGTTGCGCTTCACAAGGGGAAGCAGGAAATCCACATCGGCGGGCAATGCCGACTTAGTGTCCTTGGTATAGAGGACTTTGAGCTCCTCCAGCTTGGCCTTAGCCTGTTTTTGAGCATAATCTCGGATCTGTTCCCGGGAACTGGAAGCCAGCTCCTTCCGGTCAGCCGACGTGAAAAAGTACCACGAAGCTGTTGGATACAGGAACCAGCCGCTCACCGCCAAGAGGAGCACGATGATGAACAATCGGAAGCGTTTCGTCATTTCCTCATCTCCGGAGGGGGATTATTTCTTTTCTTCGGCCGAAGCCGCATCGGCCTTAGGGGCCTTCTTATCTTCTTTCTCTTTCTTTTCTTCTTTTTCTTTCTTCACAACAGGGGGGTTAACCAAACCGGCAATGGCACTGCGGTTGAACTCGAGAGTTGTGGAAGAACCTTCATCAACCTTGAGGGTGACGGTAGCTTTCTCTTCATTGGTGGATTGCACGGTTCCGTGGAGCCCGCCGATAGTATAGACCTTGTCGCCTTTTTTGATGGCGGACAGCATCTTTTCGGTATCTTTCTGCTTCTTGTTTTGAGGCCGGATGATCAAGAAGTAGAAGATCAGAATGACCAGACCGAAAGTAACTCCGGTCATGATCAGAGATTGGCCGCCCTCAGCGGCACCAGCCTGCAAAAAGGTCAGGATAGAAGTCAGTGCATCCATGGTAATTCCTTGGTGGAAAAGGGTGTTCTGGTCACAGACAGGCAAAGCACGCCATACGACCGAAATAGCAAACTACCAGAAAAGCCCCCTGCCGTCAAGCGAGCTACAGGAAGGAGGTCCTCTGAATGGTCTCGTAAACTTCTCCGACGCCTACAGTCCGCTTGAGAGAGTCGACATCTCGAAGATCTTGGTCAGTCAGCCGACCATATTCCAGACGCAGCCATTCCAGGTCGTCGGTGTTCTTCGCGAAAATCGCACTGGCCACTGCCGGTTTGTACAAGCCCTCGGCAAAGAGCTCCCGGGTACCCAGGCGCCCGAATTGAGCCTCAAGCTTGCGGTCAACAATTGCCGTGCCGCCATTGTAACCGATGCAGAAAACAAAAGCATTGCGTGTCATGCTTTCTGTTCTAGCAGATGTGCCCTCTGTTGGTCCAGCAAGGCCCTTTGTTCGGGAAGACCAGCGCTTCGTCGGCCTTCGTCCAACCATTTCATAACGGTCAGAGCCTCCTCGGCCGAAACGGGAACTCTGGTACCGTGGAGAACGGCATCCCGAAAAATTTCATAATAGTGTTGGTATGCTCCGGGCACCCCAGTAACCGGTGTATCGGGTTTTCCCGGAATCACGAGAAGTCCCCGGTCGGGGTCGACACCCCAGCCGGGAGAACCCGGAATGCCCCCAGCTTTCAAGGCGTCTTCTTGAACATCCACGCCCTGCTTGACGAAGGATCCAGACAGCCCATGGAGAATGAAGCGTGGTCCCGCCTGAGCCGCCACGGCGGAAGCCTGCAGAACCACTCGTAACTGGTGATATTCCAAGACGGCATGAAACCAGTCATCGGTAAGGGCCCCGTCCCGCGCGGCATTGGTATGCAGGGTCAGCTTCTGCGGTTCCCCAAACAAAACCAGGGCTTGGTCCAGAAGATGGGGTCCCAAGTCGTACCAGAGTCCGCTTCCAGGTCCTCCATCCTCCCGCCATCGATCCCGAACCAAGGGCCTAAACCGGTCGATATGAGATTCGAAGTGGGTGATCCGTCCCAGAGGCCCGGAAGCCAGCAACTGCCGCACCGTCAGGAACTCTGAATCCCAGCGCCGGTTATGAAATACAGACAGCAAGCGCCCTGCTCGCTGAGCCCGTAGGATCAAATCTTCCGCCTCAGCCGAATTGAGGGTAAAGGGCTTATCGATCACCACATGCTTGCCGGCAGACAATGCGGCTGCAGCCAGAGCATGGTGGGTATGGTTGGGGGTGGGAATCACCACAATATCCAGATCAGGAAGGGCAAACAGCTGTTCTGGTGACTGGCAGATCAGGACATTGGGCAGGACAGACTGAACTTTAGCAGGGTTGCTCGTCGAGACAGCAGCCAGCTTGAGCCCGGAAACACATTGGATCAAGGGGACATGAAAAGTAGCTGTGGCAAAGCCGAAGCCGACAATACCGACGTTCAGAACCCTGTCAGAAGTCATAATCGATGGTCCATGCAGCTTTTTGTCCTGTGAAAAGACTCCTCTCGAGGTAGGGCTCCCAAGAGAAGGTTCGGGCATTACCCCAAATGGGGAAGCCATCGGGGACGTAATCGCAACGGGCCCCCACCAGCCCCAAAAGATCGTGGCGCTGCCAGACGG
>JFJP01039580.1_pt1 | contig 13162 bp, 10 predicted proteins | sample 431651 | NCBI WGS metagenome assembly JFJP01 (sample SAMN02602958, study PRJNA72255) | Microbial mat metagenome, whole genome shotgun sequencing project. | biome: fresh water; feature: sink hole; material: water; isolation source: purple microbial (photo- and chemosynthetic) mats found in...
GAGCTGCATGACAAGCATTATTCGATTGTTGTGGTCGCTGAAGGGGCAGTGACCGCTGATGGTAAATCCTTCAACAAGGGTGCGGGAGAGATGGGCCGGGAGGAAGTGGTTCTTGGCGGAGTCGGCGAATGGGTCGCAAACGAAATACGCCAGAGAACAGAAAAAGATACCCGATCATTGGTTCTCGGTCATCTTCAGCGGGGGGGTAGTCCAACCACCTTCGATCGCCTTCTAGCCTTGCGTTTCGGGGCGGCGGCGGTACGCCTTGTTGAGAGTAAAACCTTTGACCATATGGTGGCATTAAGCGGGTCGGGTATGATAGCGGTACCGATTGCTGATGCCATAAAGGCAAGAAAAATGGTGAGTCTTGCTGATGATAAGGTTTTGACTGCACGAGAAATTGGTATCTGCCTTGGTGATAGCCTTGGCGAGTTGCCCCTCTTGTGAAAAGGTGACGTCTCTTGTCTGGTAAGATGGCGTATCAGGAGGTCTTTGACCTGCTGTTTGCATATTTCGGTCCTCAACATTGGTGGCCGGGAGAGACAGCGATTGAGATTGTCGTCGGTGCAGTGCTCACCCAGAATACCAACTGGAGCAATGTCACCAAGGCAATTCGTAATCTGCAGAATGCCGGCGCCCTGTCGTATCAGGTACTCCTAGAGATGTCAATGGCTGAACTGGCAGGATACATCAGACCTTCCGGCTATTATAATATCAAGTCCAAGAGATTGAAGAATCTGCTTTTTATGATCCGTGATCGATACGAGGGAGATCTTCTGAGATTGCTCAGCGATGAAACACAAACCGCGCGGAGCAGTCTGCTTGCAGTGCAGGGGATTGGTCCCGAGACAGCCGACTCTATCCTTCTCTATGCCGGTGACCACCCTGTTTTTGTTGTCGATGCGTATACGCATCGAATCTTTTCAAGACACGGTCTGATCGCCGAAGAGAGTGATTATCAAAGTATGCAGGAGGAGTTTACCTGCAGATTGCCAGTGAGCTCAGCTCTGTACAATGAATATCATGCGCTGCTGGTCATGCTCGGCAAGAATTTTTGCAAAAAGACAAATCCCCTTTGTGGGCAATGCCCACTCAAGGGGGTTAACGGGGTGGACGAGTTTAAATTTTTCTAAGCCTTTACCTGCAGAAGACTGCCCAGCATCTCGTTTTCAATCTGAATTGTCTTGAGATTGGCCTTGTAATAGGTACTGCTCAGCATCATTTCCGGAATTTCATTCCCCAGATCCACATTGGACAGTTCAACCGCTTCACTGCCCGTTTCTCCTTCCTGATAAACTGTCGGTCCTGCCATTTTGCTCTTCTCAATCTCCGCCTGAACCCCTTGGGGAGCTTTACTGGCCAGGTTCACCCGTGTTCTTTTATAGCCGTCGGTGTTTGCATTGGCGATATTATTGGCGTTGGACTGGATTTTTGTGCCAAAAGCCTGCAGGGCGGAAAGTGCGGAAGATGATGCGGAGATCATATGTGTCACAGTGTGGAGGTGGAGATTTCATGTAAAGAAGTGGGCTGCATACGGATATCGTTATGCAAAAAACATTCCATTAGTTTGTATTGCCAAGAGGATCTATCTTTGACGGCCAGCTGTATGATATAAAAAGAAATATTTTAATCCCTGGTTGATGAATGTCATCCTTTGCCCAAGGATGTTGATCAGAGCTGAATGCACCTCCGTAATTCCGGTTACATTTTGGAGGGAACCAGGATCAAGAAGGCCGACGCTTTAAAGTAAACAGAGGATCTGCTGCCAGTAATTCTTCAATTTCCTTGGTGGAATACCCCAATTCCCCTAAGGCTGTCCTGTAGCGGTCAAGGGTATCGCCGGCCTTGAGATAGTTGTCAGTTTTGACATACAGGGAGTACAGCAGGCGGATCGGCCGTTCATCCTGAAAGGCCGGTAATGTATGTTCAAGAAGATCTATCGCTTTGTCGGTTTTATTCATCCCCGTCAGATTCTCAGCCCAGGTGAGGCTTACATCCAGCAGGCTGTTTTTAAGCTGATCTGTAAGGGTGGTAGTCAGATCATTGCAGAAGGATTCTTCAGGCCACAGGCCTTTCCAGAATGAAACAGCTTTGCGGAAGGCACATTCCGCCAGCCACCACTGGCCATTTCTACTGTGCTGCAATCCGGTCAAGGCCATCCTGCTGAATTCTACAGTGTCAATTCGTGAGTTATCGAGTTCAAGTATCCCCTTCTGCATGGAGAGGTAGGTTTTTCGAGAACCTGAAATTTTATTGGCGAATTCTCCCCGCAGGCGATTCAGCAAGGTGTCAAAGCTCGTCCTGGCTTTTTCCGGCGGCTTGTCTGGCCAGAGTTCGAGCTGCAGCTGCTCCTGGCTGATACGCTGCCCTCTGGCGGCCAGCAGAAAACCCAGAAGCTCTCGTTGCGATGGGGTGAAGTTACTGGCCTTAAAAATAATGCGGTGATTGATGCAGATCTGGAAATTGTCGAGCAGGGAAATATGCAGCAAGGGAATGAGGGTTCCGGTATCGGTAAGGGTCGTATCGAGTTTTGCCAAAGAGAGTTCTTTGGCAAAGAAGTATTCGATATTGTGTTGCACTGCCAGTGATAAGAGCCTAATCATCATTGCCGGTTCCCAGGTCCAGAAATGATTGAAACCATGGCGTTTCATAAGGCCCAACCCCTCCCTGAGATCTTCCAGGGCCGCCAAGGGGCCTCTCACTACCAGATTATGGAAGCTCCGGTTCAGATAGGCGCAGATCTGTAAAAATGACGAGGGAAGGGCCTCGGCTATTTCCACCCCCCTGGCAAAAGAATAGTCCGCAAACTCCGACATGCCGAGGCGAGAGTATACAGCCCCTGCAATGATGGCATTGAATCCTTCGTGAAACGGGCTGCCGGTCTTCGCCCGGAGTTCGGTTGATTGAATGATGCGAGTCAAAGCCTCCTGGTGTTCACCGCGAAGTGCATGGCCGAAGGCATGCCATTGCAGAAGCTGGCTGTGCATGTGATCGGTTGTGGCGCTCAGGGTGCTGCCAAGTCCTCGGTGCAGGAGTTCCATAGCTCTGTCTGTTTCGCCTATGGAAAAGAGGTTGCTGCTTTCCCAGATATACAGATACGGGGCGATAACCGTTTCGTTAAGTATTCTTTTCCCGCTGGTTGTGTTTATCTGCTGTTTTTCCGCAGAGAAATTGAGTTGATCCCCCGACATTGAAAGATGACACAGGAATATCATGCGAATGGTCAGTTTGTTTGACCAGCTGACATTGGGAGAGGATAGCAGGCGATAACATAGTTCAGCTTCTTTTTTGAATTTCGGGAGATCGCCGCTCAGCAGTTCAATGTATCCTTGAACGAACCTGCTTGAGGCGGCGAAGTTCTCCAAAGAATATTTGCAGGCCAGTGCAATGGCCATTGAACTGAACTCTCTGGCTTTTTCCACTTCTGAGTTGAAGAGAAACAGGCCAAGTGCCAGATTGCCTGCCGCCATGGTTCTGACATGTACCGAGAGGGATGCATCATTTTTGAGCAAAAGACTTTCCGCCCGCAGCAGCAGTTCCGTGCCACTCTTGCAACAGCCAGCCACGACGCTGTGATAGTAAATAATGAGAGACAGTGCGAGGAGCTCTCCGGTCTCATCTTTTGCAACGATAAAGTGTGCTCGTGCGGACTCAAAATAACGTAAAGTGTCGCGTGGCGTATAATCAAGCTGCAGAAGGCCAGCGAACAGGGTAAGCCAACCAAATTGAAAAAGCGTATCTTCCGGGATTGTCCGTAAAAGGGTATGGATGGCTGCTGTCTCGTTGCGGGCGACAAGAGCAAGACCTCCTTCCTTGAGTATTTTCTCCAGTTTTTTGTAATTGCCTGCCTTTTTATAGTGAAGCATGGCAGTGTCAAATTTTTTGCGGTTCAAATAATATTCAGCGGCACAGTTGTGAATATCAGCAATCTCCTTTTGGGAAAACTTCCCTCTGGCCCTGATACGTAGAAAGTCCCGGAAAAATCTATGAAGTCGGAAGAGACTATGCTGTTCATCCAGTCGATAGACAAAGGCATTGGCCGTACTGTGATTGCTGAGAACGTTGCAAATATCCCTTGTCTCGGTGATGATCTGGGCCAGATCAGCCGGTATTTCGTCCAAGAGGGCAAGCTTCTGGAAGGATATACGGAACTCTTCTGAAATCTGAGTGTATATCTCGTCCTGTATGTACTCCATCAGGTAATTCCTGCCAGAAACTGGAAGAGGGCTGTATTCTGCCGGAGCCAGCCAGAATTTTCCCCTTCCTGAGGCAGGGTGTGCAGCCAGGATGATCCCCATCAGCCAGCCTTCAGTAAGAGCATGAATTTCGCCGGCTTCCTGACGGCAAATCGGCTGCTGAAGGGTGTTGCAGAACAGGGCTTCAATTTCTGGGGCTGTCAGGGCCAGGTCACTGTTTTTGACAAAGCGGACAACCCGGCTGTCCTGCAGAATTCTTGCCTTGATATTGAGCGGCTTGCGACTCAAGAGAAAAAAGCGCAGTGCCTTGGGAGAATTATCGAGAATCTCTTCAACAAGGATATTGGTAAGGCTGTTGTCTGTAATACGGTGAAGATCGTCGAAAACAATATAGAGAGCGGTTGGATGAATGAGGGCAATATCACGGAGGAGGATGTTGGCACAATCTCGAAAGTCAGGATGAATTCTTTGTTCTGTGGCAAGGATTGCCTTGAGTTGCGGGGAACTGAAATTGGGGATGCTGTTTTTCAAGGTCTGGAGGATTGAGGTGAGAGCACAAAACGGATTTGAATCCTCTTCTGTGAAACGGTGCCAGACACACTCGAGATCGTGATTTTCGATAAATTGTAAAGCCAGCGTTGATTTTCCCTGACCAGCCTGGGCTTCGACGACGATAACCCTTTTTTTCGATTGAACTTCCGGCGGGCCTGCACGGAGCAGATGTGTGCGGGTGAGCGAACGTGAAGCGTCAATGTGTGTTGGAATGATTAAGTTTGCTGAAGATGCCACCGGGATTGGCGCGTTCTGTGTCATGTGGTGTTGCCTTCTTGTGAAGATTTGCCTGGAGTGGAGGATTGATGCCAGAGAAATTGTCTACAGATCCCTCGAATGATATTTGTGTCTTTTGAGGAGAGACGCACTCTGCCGAGGAATTGACGGATGTTGTTCATCCAGAAGGTTTGGCTCTTTTCCTGCAGGAAATTTATTTTCAGCAGGGCTTCCTCGATATGGTCGTACATCCCCTCGAGTTCGAAGGATGATGCATACTGAGGAACGGGATTCATGTTCTTCTGGAGGTGGATCAGGCCGTAATGCAGCTCATAGCAATGAATGGCCACGGCCTGGGCCAGGTTGAGTGAGGAGAAATCTGCGGTTGGGATGGCAGAGGTCATGTGGCAGTATTTGAGTTCATCGTTGGTCAAGCCGCAGTTTTCCGGACCGAAGATAAACGCTACCTGATTGCCGGCTATCTGTGGCACAAGTTCTTCGACAATATTTCTCGGTGTTTTTTCGAGGATGCGTTGCCTTCCCCTGCGCGCTGTTGTGCCCACGACGATGTTGAACGGGGCGAGAGCATCTTTGAGCTCGAGATGCACTTCCATATTGTCTATGAGATGGACAGCTTTATGAGTGGCCATTTTGGCCATGGTTTCGTGATCGGGCAGTGTATCGCGGACAACAATGAGCCGGTTTATTCCCATGTTCCATGCAACACGAGCAGCGGCACCGATATTTTCTGCAAACTTGGGCTGGACGAGGACAATGGCAACATGATCGAGCAGTGAGGTGTCTATGGTCATAATGTCTAGAAGCCGGTGCGCCATCGGGCTATGGACTTCACCGGAAGGGGCATGTATTCAACAAGGGCCTCTCGCTGATTGCTCGCGGAGGACCTTGCAATATGTATGATATGAGAAATATAGCTGATAAAATCAGCTGTGTTTATACCTTCTTGCCCTTACCTGATGGTGTCGGCTATTGAAAGCCTGCTTATTTTTTCATACTCTTCAGCCTGTTTGTCGGGCGTGGTCGGCATGAGACGCTTGAGAAGGGGGACAACTCCTTTCTCGGATTTTTCAAAGAGACTTTCTGCCTCCTTGAGGGTGATCTGCCAGGCTGGGGCGAAACCCGGGGCCTTTTCGAACATTATGTCGAGCGCCGTCTGGTAGATGAAGTACTGACGGATTTCCTTGCGCCCAGGTTTCTGGTTGAGGGACTGGACCGTGATTTTCAAGTTGTCACGTTCCTGTCTGAGCATATTGAGTTCATTCTTCCGCCGTTCATTATCGGCGGAATCAATTTCAAGTTTGGTGTGCAGGTGGCCTCTGAGGCGGTCAACCTCTTTAACAAGTTCCCGCCTTCGCAAAAAGGCCCGTATATATATGACCAGACAAAAAAACAGGCCAAGAGTCAGGCCCTGTGCAAAGGGGCTCCCGAAGAACAATCCGATCCAGTTGGTATCTTCCATGAGATTTCTCCTTTTACAGGGCAGCGATATGGTGGCGTCTATGTGATTTATTTATGATTTTCATCTGTAATAATTATGCGAAATGTCGGCTGTCGTCAAGGAACAAAAAAATGCAGCAGTTCAACCACCTTTCTTTTAGAACCGTTTTGTTTTGCTGGTAAGTGATTTGTCTGTATCGGAAAGCGGTTCAAATGAAATGCGATTTCTCCCTCTGTCAACGCTGGTAGCAACTACTTGCAGCGTGTCGCCCAGCTGAAAAACTTTTCTGCCGATTTCACCTGTAAGGCGATGATGGCGCGCGTCAAAAAAGTAATGATCACCCGACAGATCTTCAACGGCAATGGACCCACTGATGAATAAATCAAGAAGTTCTACAAAGAAGACTGATTCGTTGACTCCTGAAATGATAGCAGAAAAGGTTTCGCCAAGATGCTTTTCCATGTAGAGAAGTTTCAGCCTGTCGCTCATCTCGCGTTCCGCATTCACTGATGCACGTTCCCGACCGGAAAGAAAATCTCCGGCTTCTTTGAGTGACATTGGCGTATCCTTGGCACGCATTGAATGCGCATTTATCCCAAACATCCGGCAGAGTTCACGGTGCACCATCAGGTCGGGGTAGCGTCTGATTGGAGATGTGAAATGTGTGTAATCGGTGGCAGCCAGGCCAAAATGACCTACGTTTTCAGGGGAGTAGCGGGCCTGTTGCATTGTCCGGAGGAGCAGGTTGTTGACGATATACTCTTTTGGGCTGCCCTTGCAGAGATCGAGTACCATGGCAAACCAGTGCGGGCTATTTTCAACCTCCGGCAACTGCAGGCCAAGACTCTTGGCGAAAATGCTGAACTCTCTTACTTTTTCAGGATCAGGGCGTTCATGAATACGGTAGAGGCTTTTTCTTTTCTGTTCTGTGAAGGTTGCGGCCACTGCCTCATTGGCGGCCAGCATGAACTCTTCGATCATCTGGTGCGCGAAGTTGCGTTCAGCACGTTTAATGGCTGCAATCCGTCCTTCGTTATCAAGTTCGATTTCAGCCTCCGGCAAGGTAAAACCAAGTGCACCTCGTTGCCGTCGCATTTTCTGCAGGGCTTTTGCGAGTTCCCCGGCAACTTTGAGGGGGGCGAGAAACGATTTGTGGGTAGTGCATATCTCTGCATCTTTATCGATCAGGATCTTTCGGACAGTCGTATAGGTGAAGCGTTGGTGGCTGCGGATTATGGACCTGGTGAAGCGCTTGTCCAGAAGGTCGCCGACACGATCAAAGTCCAGGATCGCGGTTAAGGCCAGGCGATCAAGATGAGGGACAAGGCTGCAAAGATTATTGGAAAGCTTCTCCGGCAGCATGGGAATGACCCGACCCGGAAAGTAGATAGAAGTCCCGCGTTCGTAGGCATCTTTGTCCAGGGCCGTGCCGGGAGTGACAAAGTGACTCACATCGGCGATGGATACGTACAGCCTGAAACCCTTTCTGGTTCTGGTGACTGCCACCGCATCGTCAAAATCCTTGGCAGTTTCACCGTCAATCGTGACATGAAGGATTTTTCGCAGATCTTCCCGCCCTTGTTCTGCAGTAATCTCTTCCGGAAGCATGGCAGCTTCCTGTTCGGCCTCAGGACTGAAAATATGAGGCAGGTTGAATTTCTGGATTACCATACGCATCTGCACGTCGATGTTGTCGGGAGATCCGAGAATCTCGACGATCTCGCCTCTGACTGTGCGAAATGACTGATCGGCTGGGTCAATCTTGACAATCACGGCATCACCGTTGCGGAGTTCTGGGTGAGCGTTGGGATCGACAAGGACCGTAAAGGAGAAGCGCAGGTCTTCAGGAACGACCATCCCACCCCGTGCATCATGGCTGAAAAAGCCAGCAAGTTTCTCGGTTCCTCGGGCGAGAATTTTAACAACCGAAGCCTCGGGGCGATCATCACTGCGAAGTCGTTGGACCCGGATGAGAACCTTGTCACCCTGGCGCGCTGATTTGAGTCGTGACGCCGGGATGAATGGGTCCTTGCTCAGAGGTGGAGAGTCGATCATGCTGGTTCGCTGTGAGACAAAGCCGAATCCCCTCGGGTTCTGTTCCAGGATCCCTTCATACATCAGGGCGTTTTTGCTGAGGACGAACTGTCTTTTGCCGGATTTCTTGATATTGTTTTCCTGCAACAGCATCTCAAGGCTTTTTTCGAGAGATTTTTTTTCAGAGTCTGAAGTCGCAAGTTCCTGGGCTATGTCGTTCACGGAGACTGGGGCGATGCTTTGATAGAGCAGGGCGAGAATGTCATTGTCGAGAGATTCTGCGGGATTGTCATTCCTTGTCTTGCCGCCGTGTCTGGGTCCATGAAAATGGGCCTTTCGGGGGAGTCTTTTCTTTGCCATGGGTGTTTTTTATTTCCCCTCTATTGGAAGTTTGTTAGACTCGTGTGAAGGCGTGAGAGAATGAACTCTTCGCCCCAATTTCAGTGTAGCATAGGGTGGAAGACTGGCAAAGAAATAAGATCTTCACGGGGCAGAAATGCCCTTTGTCTGTTTTTGCTTATCCATCTTGAAAAACAGGAGAATATGCAGCGCATCCCCTTTGATCTTGAAGTCTATTGCAGCCAGATGCGGACCCTTTTGGCAGACACTCCCGATGAATCGGTATTCTGGGAAGCCCTCAAATTTGCCACCGAGGCCCATTTCGACCAGTGGCGAAAATCTGGTGATGCCTATATCCTGCACCCGTGTTCTGTCGCAAAAATCCTCGCCGAGGAAATGGATATCACCAACCCCGAGATCCTTGCCGCCGCGCTCCTGCATGACACTGTTGAAGATGTGGCGGAGGTTACAGCCGAGGTGGTGGGAAAAAAATTTGGCAGCTATGTCCAGGCGATAGTCGAGGGGTGTACCAAGGTCACCCATGTTTCGGGTGACAATCAGTTCGATCACAAACGTACCCACCGCAAGATTTTTTCAGGAGCTGCACTCAGACCAGAGGTTATGCTGGTTAAACTTGCCGATCGCCTGCACAACCTGCGCACCTTGCGGGCTCTGCCGGAGAGAAAGCGGCAGAGGATTGCCGACGAGACACTTGATATCTATGCTCCGCTGGCAACCGTTTTCGGCCTCTTCAACATGAAGCGCGAGATGTACAATCTGGCACTGTCCTATAAATTTCCTAAGCAGGGGGCAAAGCTCAAAGGATATATCCGACAGCTCATGCAGGATCCTATTGGCGAAGAGATTGTCCAGCAGTTGCAGCAGGAAACCCAGTCTCATAATCTTGCCTGTGAGGTGGCGGTAAGGGTGAAGGAGTTGTGGGCGTATTATGATATCAGCAATCGCCTTCTCCTCAAGCGTATTGATACACCGATGGAAATCCTTATTGTGGTGGACGATGTCCAGTCCTGTTTTCAGGCGCTTGGAGTCGTCAGCCAGACCTTCAGACCAATTCCCAGGACAATCCGCGATTTTATTTCCAACCCAAAGCCTACCGGTTATCAGGGGCTGCATGCCCGTGCGATTGTCAAGGGGCAGAGGTTTCTCTTTAAAATCCGCACCCGCGAGATGGCTCGCCGAGCTCAAAAGGGGCTCTTCAGGAACTGGAACTCAAAATCAGGAAAACAGGGGCAGTTTATCCGTGAAATCCAGGAGATGTTTGATGTGCTCAGCTTTGAGGATTCGCTGTCCTACCGGGATCTGATCGCTGCCAGCGGCAAAAAGGAGATCTATACCTACACTCCCCAGGGGGATCTTGTCTGTCTACCTTTCCGGTCTACTGTCCTTGATTTTGCTTTTCGAGTTCATACCCAGATTGGCAACAGCTGTCTTGGCGCCATGATCAGAAACAAACGGGTGCCGCCGGATCATATTCTCAAGGACGGCGATATGGTCAGGGTTATCAGGGCCGACAAACCGGTGCAATTTGATCCGCAGATTCTCAGTGTCTGCAAAACTCCTCGAACCAGGGCTGAATTGGCCAAGGGATTTCGTATCCGCCGCAGAAAAATCTCCCAGGATGTCGGCCTTTCACTGTTGCGGCAGGAGATGCTCAGGTACGGGGTGCCTTTTCACATTCTCAGTGGCGAGGGAGTTTCAAAGCTTCTCGGGCGGTTTTCTCTCGATAATATAGAAGAACTTTATATTCGTATAGGGGAGGGGCGGTTAAGGCTGCGGGATGTCATCGATCGGATTATTCACGATCTCTTTGGCGGGGTGTCGCCGCTGGTGACGCCGACTGGTGCCTTCAACAGCATCGAACTCACCACCCTCGATCCGGTTTCGGTCAAACTCTCTTCCTGCTGCAAACCTAATCCGACAGCCAAAGACAACTGTGCGCTGCTCACCGAGAAAGGGCTCTCCGTGCATCACAAGAAATGCACTCGTCTGCATGAGATCAAATTTCAGCGTGATGATGCCGTGAATGTGATTTGGAAAACACGGGAAACTCAGGTTCTGAAACAGCAAGTCCTGCATGTCCTCAAGGCCTCGAGGCCAGAGGTGATGCAGATCCTGCAGACTGCGCCTGAAGAAATGGAGATAGTCGCCCTCAAGGTTCTCTCGAGCTATTCCTCTCTGCAGCCTTCCTGGCAGTTGACCTTCACTGTCCCTGATCTTCACGCCTTGTCCCGTATCCTCAGGCATTTTGAAAAATCAGGAATCCCCTATGAGTTTTATCTTGAATGCTGAACGACCCGCTGGTCTGAATTAGGGAGCATCCGTTTCCTTGTCGAAAAGCGGATGATTCTTGTTGGCATATTTACTCAGCACCCGAGTGAGCATGTCGGGAAGGTCATTTTTTTGTCGCGAACTCCTGTGCAACTGCGTCAGTGTTTTTTCCAGGGTGAGAATTTCCCCCAGGAAGACATGGCGAAGGATAAGGGAGATCAGCCGGGTGATGGTTGTCAGATTGGATATACGGGATTGCAGGTGGTGGTCCCGGTCGAAGGCGGTTGAAGCAAATATTTCAACGGGATGACCTTCAAGTTCACTTACTGAAACATACCATGTGTTTCGGTCCCTGTCTGTGGTCCGGTAACGAACCGCATCGAGAACATCTGGTAATTCCTGACTTTTCTCTGTCGTTATTAGTGCGGGATTGGCCTCGGCCGCTGTTGTGTCGAGGCCAGCGATTTTCAGAACCTTGCCAAGATGTTCAGGATGAGCCTGCATGCCTTTGATCAGTGCATGGCATTCCGGGCAGACCAGGTGATTTCGGAGATTCGTCAGGTTTTTCTTCAGGCCGCAGCCCGCGCATGTTTCAGTCTGTGTTGTTGTCATTTTGCCAATTTCTGTCAGAGAGTGGTGTCTGTATGTATTGCTTCAGGAGATTGCTGAATTGCTGGCCGCTGATTTCCCGCGCGCCAAAATGCTGGAGATGCCGAGTGGTCATCTGGCAGTCGATAAGCTGGAATCCTTTTTCTTTCAAATGCGCAACCAGATGGACAAGTGCTCCTTTGGAGCTGTTACTTGTCGTCGAAAACATTGATTCCCCAAAAAAGACCCTGTCAAGGGCAACGCCGTAGAGTCCACCCACGAGGGCGCTATCCTTCCAGCATTCCACCGAGTGGGCATAGCCTTGTTCATGCAGTTCTGTGTAAGCGCGCTGCATTTCTTTGGAGATCCAGGTGTCACTGCGGGAATCGGCGCACATCCGGATGACCTGAGCGAAATCTTTATCCCGTGTGAAGGTGAAACCAGCATTTCTCAGATACCGCGCAAGTCTTATTGGAACGTGCATTTCGTCCGGGAAGAGAACCAGGCGGGGAGAGGTGAACCACCAGAGAATCGGATCGCCCTTGGCGAACCAGGGGAAGATGCCCAGGGTGTATGCTGCTACAAGCCTTTTCGTGCTTAGATCCCCTCCCACCGCGAGAAGTCCGCTTTCCTCTGCCAGTTCCGGGCGAGGGAAAAGAATTTGTTCTGTTAATCGAAACACCGGCATTGGGGAGTATTACCTGGCTTTCCGGGCAAAGTCAACAAAGGAGCATGTCAGAGAGAAGGCTGCGGTGGAGTCGGAAAGCCCTAACCCCAAGGCCATGCCGAGTTTTTGTGTCTCCGGCCTGGCATAGCTGTGCGCTTCGCTAGAGGGCCGTTCGTTGGTGTTCGTGAGATAAAAATGATATATCTTGATCAGAGATATGGTATAATACAAAGCTTTGAATTCCATTTTCCCGTGATGCGTATTCGCCGAAGAAACGGGTTCCCGGGGTCCTTGGCAGTGATATGCTGTTGGTGGTAATCCCCCTCCCTCTCAGCCGGTGTTATTTTTTTGCAATTACCGAGCAGTGAAGACAATTTGTCTTTTTAAGAGCAGAAGTTTCCATGACAATACAAGAATCTCATGAGACGGAGCACGTGCACTCCGAATCCTCTCCATTTGTTGATACCATTGAAGTTGAACGTTTTTTTCCCGGAGGGAACAGGCAGGCGGTCCTCGACGAACTGCTGCATGCTATATGCAATGCCGTGCCCATAGTGACTTTGACGGGTGAAGAGGGCTGCGGCAAGACAATGATCTGCCGGATGGTGGAGCGTGCCTTGCCATCAGATTATGTAACGGTGTTTTTTCCGCAGATGGTTGATTCGTTCGAGGATGTTGTTCGACTCATTGCTCAACGATTGGAAGTTGATCCTGCGGTTGCCGCGGGTGATATTCCCACTTTGCTGCAGGCAATCGCGACAACATTACGGGAAAAGGTGCTGCGATTACTTGTTATTTTTGATGAGGCCGAACGGATTTATC
>JFJP01002179.1_pt1 | contig 13161 bp, 9 predicted proteins | sample 431651 | NCBI WGS metagenome assembly JFJP01 (sample SAMN02602958, study PRJNA72255) | Microbial mat metagenome, whole genome shotgun sequencing project. | biome: fresh water; feature: sink hole; material: water; isolation source: purple microbial (photo- and chemosynthetic) mats found in...
TTTAAGCGAGCTATCTGCCAGCAAGGGCTGGTTGTGGCTATGGGGAAGGCGCTAGCGCTTGTATTGCTGGTTGTCGCCAGCGGTCAGGCTGCCGCCAAGCTTGAAACGCCTTCAGGGCCGGGCAGTATGCTCGAAAAGTCCGTTGCGGAAAATGCCGCGGACTTTCCCAAATCATCCGTGCTCCCTGTGCCGGCAGTCGTCGAGAGTCCGGTACGCCACAGCGAACGACTTGCGCTGATCAAGCGCAGGGGAACCTTGTTAGCCGGGGTCAAGACCGATTACCCCCCTTTCGGTACTGTCACCGAAACCGGTGTGCCGGTGGGATTTGAGCACGACCTCGCCGAGGATATAGCCCGACGCCTTGGGGTGACGTTGACCAAGGTACCGGTTACCGCGACTAACCGCCTGCAGAAACTCGAATCAGGCGCTATCGACATCGTCATTGCCACGCAAAGCGATACCGCCGAACGCCGCAAGATCGCGACCCAGATCGAGCCCAATTATTATGCTTCCGGTGTAACCCTGTTCGTTGCACCCGACAGTCAGTTACGAGACTGGCCGGATGTACGCGGCCAGAAGGTGTGCGCTGTCCAGGGTACCTATTTCAATCGCGAGATGGCCAAGCGTTTTCTTCTCAATCTACAGATGTTCGGCAATGCCCGGGATGCAAAGCTGGCGGTACGCGACAAACGCTGCGTCGGTTTTCTGTTCGACAACACGGCATTGGCCGGTGATATGAGTAAGCCCGAGTGGGCAGGGTACAAGATGCCACTCCCGGCTTCGCTGGTGACGCCGTGGTCGATCGCGATCACTCGCGGCGAGGAAAATACCGACTTCGAGGCAAAGATCAGTGATGCAGTCGCCGACTGGCACCGCAGCGGGTTTCTGATCGAGCGTGAAAAAGCCTGGGGATTGCTGCCCTCCAGATTCCTTCAAAACATGAGCGAACTCTGGACACGGACAGATCCCGACGGTCAATTTGTTTGCCGACGGCGCGCGGACGGCACGCTTACGCCAGAATGCCGGAATCAGGTATTCGCCACCGCCGACGACATGTCCGGTCTGCGGCGGCTTGGATTGCAGTTAAAGGAAATAACGGGCCTCGATCTAAGCATCATCTACGACACCTATGACAGAACCGCATTTTTTTCCGGGTTGCTGGTAACACTGCTGATGACCGTGCTGTGCATCGGCGGTAGTCTTGCAGTCGGGGTGCTGGGTGCGCTCGCGGCGGAGCGCAGGATTCCATTCCTTAGGCATCTTGTGTCGATCGTCGGCGTATGGGGCCGAATGACGCCGCCGCTGCTTCAGATCTACTTGGTGCTGGTTGGATTCGGGTCACTCCTGACAAACTGGGGCATCACGCTGAATCCACTGGCCATCGTCGTGCTCTGTCTGAGTTACTACACCGGATCGAGCGTTATGGTGGCGATGCTGGAAGCGGCCGGGGTCGAACGCAAAACGGTGCCGGATTACCGGATCACGCTGCGGACCTTGCGGGAGATCATTCCCAATTCAAGCGGCCCGGTGGTGGCCGCGCTGGTAAACGTCAGCAAGGCAACCATGATGGGTTCGGCCGTGGCGGTGCCGGAACTCCTTAGCGCGTCAACATCGATTGCTGCCGAACATGGCAACGTCAGCGAAGTCATGACCGCTCTTCTGCTGAGCTTCCTTCTGCTAATTTCCCTCGTCGTCAGGGTGCTGGGAAAAATTGAACGCACCCTCGCCCGGATAGCAAGTAAATGATCATGTCCACGGAAATCTTCTGGGAACTAGTCACCTGGACTCCATTTTTGGCCGGCGGCCTGGCCATGAACATTCTGATGTCCGTGGTTGCCATGTTAATTGGCACTACGCTCGGATGGGGTGTTGCCAACATGCGGCTATCACAGTCGCCGCGCATGCATCGGGCGGGGATGATCCTGACCGAGATGACTCGAAACATTCCCACCTGGGTGTTTCTCTTTTATCTGGCATTCATGTTCCCGAATGAATTTGCCATCCCATTTACCTCCACGATGGTTGGGTTTCCGGCGTGGTTGAAGGCTTCGCTGGCGCTGGCGATCGCCGTCGTTGGCTTCTGTTCGGACAACCTGAGTCCCGCGATCAGCGAATGGCGCAAAGGCAACCATGGCACGGCCCTGCTCTTCATTCCGTCCTGGACCAGTTACGCACTGATCACCGTCCTGGCGTCGACCGCGGCATCCGTCATCGGCGTGTCCGAATTGCTCTCGCGCTGCAATACATTGATCAACGCGACTGGGAAAACGCAGATCATGTTGCCCGTCTACCTCTACGCTTGCATCATTTTTATCGGCTTTTGCTACCCACTCACCCGTTTGATGAAGCATATAAAGTCCATGATTGGCCGGCGGTTGAGCGAAACAGGCCATCTCAATACACCCAGCGTCAGTTCCATGAGCGGTGGTTGAGGCATGATCAGGATGGGTCGGGAACGAAGCCGCCATTGGGAAACGCCTGAGGCATCCGGGGGTAACGTGGAATGACGCCCTGGGCGACCAAGTTGGCTCGGCTGTCGTAGTAGATCGCGATGACCTCGTTGGGCGAACTGCTGGCGCGGCGGAACTCTGTATTTTCGGTCGGGGCGTGAATACGTTCGCCGTGTCCGGTGCCGATCTTTTCTTCTGCCATTGCCTTGCGCCGGCTGGAATACTCGGCGGGCGCGGCGGGTGCGCCTGCTGCGTCATTTGCTGCCAAGCGGCCCGGTGAATCCGACCGAGATTGCGCCGGTGCCGGAATATCAAGGAGTACACGCGGAGGAGCGATAAATTCCTTGTAGATCGCGACGCCAATTACGCCAACATTGTCTGGTCGTCCCGTACGGGCGGCATAGCTGTCGCCCAGCGCCGTGAAATAGAAGGCGGCAACATCGCTCATGTCTTTCCGCCAGCCGGCGATTTCCGCGGATGATCCGGGACTCAGGACATAGCCGGTCTGGCTGGCGGCGGCTGTCTGTCCGCTGACGGCATTTACACCATCCACCGACAAGACTGTCAGAATGCGGCCGCCAGTCCGGTTGCGAAGCTGGACGGCGTAGCGGTCGCCCGCCTTGCCTTCGACGTAATACCGCCCATGGTGACGGTAAAGGGGGAGTGTTTCACCGGTCGAGCGATTGATCACGGCGACATCCGCGACGGTGCCGGCATCTGCGAGGGTGGCGCAGGCGGTAATCAGCGTGGCGGTAAGTAGGGAAAGGGTTTTGCGCAACATGATGATCTCCTGGTTGTGGGTGTGCGCCCTGTTAAACGAAGGAAATCCGGAAATGGGGTTAAGGCATCGAAGACCGGGGTTGCGGGCAATGGCACAATCACGTTTTACCGTGCTAGCCCCATTTTCATTATCTGATCGTTGACGTGAACGAAGACCCGAGAACCGACGAAGGCCTCATGCTTGCCTATCGTGATGGCGATGGTGCGGCATTCGAGGTGCTGTATGGTCGCTGGCGCGGGCCACTTTACCGTTACTTTCTGCGTCAGTGTGCTCATGCTGGCCAGGCTGACGAATTTTTTCAGGATGTGTTCATCAAGGTGATTGGCGCTGCCACAAACTACGAGCCGACCGCGAGGTTCTCAACCTGGTTGTTCCGCATCGCTCATAACCACCTGGTGGATCATTGGCGCAAGCTTGGCCGTGAACCGCTGGATCCCCTGCCCGTTGATGAGGATGGCAATGACTGCGAACTTGACCCACCGGCGCCCGAAAGCACCGTCCCGGAGCGCCAGATGGAGCAGAAGCAGTTGGGCGAGGCCCTGATGGCAGCCATCGCTTCACTACCCCAGGTTCAGCGTGAAAGCTTTTTGCTTGCTGAGGAGGGGGATCTGACGCTGGAAGAGATTGCTTCGATTGTGGGTGTCGGCCGGGAAACCATCAAGAGCCGGTTGCGCTATGCGATGGCAAGATTACGCACGCTAATGGAGCCATGGCGGTGAGCATGATCGATCCCCGATTTTCCCGTTTATATCGCGATGCCGCCACCGAGGGCCCGCCGCCCGCAGTGGACTCGGCGATTCTTGCCGCCGCCCGGCAGCGGGTGGCAAAGCCGAAACGTCGCAAACATCAGTGGTGGTCGCGCTGGATGGTTCCAGCCAGCCTGATGGCGACCTTGGTGCTAGGTGTATCCATCACCCTGTTGATTGAACGCGACCATCCGGAAATCGTGCAAGGCGAAATTTCACGTCAGGACTCTCCGCAACCGATTACTCCATTACCGAGCATAAGCGCATCGTCCCCAGCATCGACCAAAGCCAAGACGGCCGCCGAGTTCAAGAGCAAAGCGCTGCTTGCCTCTCCGCCTTCGCCTCCTGCCGAGAGCAGGCCCGCAACACCTTCCGCAGCGGAGATATTTCCGGCCGAGCGGCGGGCCAAGGCAGTCGAATCGAAAGTATTGCAGGAGTCGAATGTGGCCGGCGATAGGGAGGTCAGGTTAGATGCGGTGGTCGCGCCAGCGGCGAAAATGTCTGCACCAATGCGAATTCAGGCACCGCCGCGCTCGCCGGAATCCTGGCTGGACGATATCCGCCGCCTCAAGCGGGAAGGTCGCGACAAGGATGCGGCGGAGCAACTGGTGGAGTTCCGCAGGGCCTATCCTGGCATCGAGCTGCCTGACGATCTGCCCCGGTAGCCCTTTGGGCAGGGTCAGGCGGCCGCCCGTTCGCGGTGGCGGTGGGCGATCACGGCCGGCAACGCAATGGCGGCGAGCAACACCACCACCAGCGCCAGCGGCCACAGCACCGGGCTATTCCATTCGGCACGAAATCTCGCACGTTGGGCGACGTCGACACGCTGGTACTTGAGGGTGTTGTGACCGACCTTGCTCGGTTTGCGATTGGTGAGCCAGGCATGACGCAGGGTGTAGTCCTTGGGATGGTAGCCCCAGATCCACGGAGCATCGTGATGGAGGATGGCGAGCATCTTGTCGATGATGGCTTGGCGGCGCGGGCTATTTTCCATTGCGCGCATTTCGTCGAACAGGCGGTCGTATTCCGGATTGGCGTAGTTGGCGGCATTCTCACCCTGATGTTTGACCTTGCCCTGAGGACCATAAAGCAGGAAGAGGAAATTCTCGGGGTCCGGATAGTCTGCATTCCAGCCGAAGTAGAAGAGCTGCACGGCACCCTTGCGAACTTTTTCCTGGAAGCGGTTGTAGTCCGTGCTGCGTACGACGAGTTGGACGCCAATCTTCTGGAACTGCTTGTTGAGCCAGTCGACGCGCGACTTACCGCCGACGCCGGTGGCGGTGGTGTCGAGGTTGATGACGAGCGGTTCGCCGGTCTGTGCGTTGCGGCCATTGGGATAACCGGCCTCGCTCAGCAGTTTTTTCGCCAGTTCAACAGACTTTTTTTGCGGCCTGCCTTCACCGCCATCCAGCCAGTCGTACATGGCGGGGTTAATGCCCGCACGGCCTTCACGGTAGCCGAAGATGCCGGGCGGAATGGGACTTTGCGCAGCCTGGCCGCGGCCGTTCTGGAAGATGGAGATGAATTCTTCCTGGTCGATGGCGAGCGATAGGGCTTGCCGCAATTTGCGCGCGTCTTCCGTGCCGCCGCCAACCAGCGGATCAAGCATGTTGAAGCCCATGTACATGGTCGAGGTGGCCACCGAGGTGGCGAGCGAGATGCCCTGCGCGCGCATGCTGTCGGTAAGCGCGACCTCGCCGCCTGAGGCGACTTGCACCGCCTGGTCGAAGCTGTCGGATGAAATGCCGGATGCGTCGTAGTAGCCTTGCAGGAACTTGTTCCAGTAGGGAATCTGTTCCTTTTCGCGGGTGAACACGATCTTGTCGATGAAGGGCAGGGGCTGCCCGCAATCCTTGAGCAGGTTGACGCCATCGTTGTCAGCCGAGTCGCCGGCTTCGCCTTCGCAGGGGTAGCGGTCGCCGTGATAGTTGGGGTTGCGTTCGAGCACCATGCGCGCGTTGGGGTTGTTCTCTGTCAGCATGTAGGGGCCGGTGCCCATCGGATACCAGTCGAGCGTCAGATTCTTTTCCGCCATGCCCGGCTGACTATGAAAGCGATCAACTTCCCATGGCACGGCGGCGAAGAAGGGCATGGCCAGCCAGTAGAGGAACTGTGGATATTTGCCCTTGATGCGGATGCGATAACTGTGGCGGTCGATGGCTTCGACGCCGGCAATCGGGTAGCGCCGCAGGTCCAGCCATTCGCCCTGCCGTACCGCTACCGCCGACTTTTTGAGGTCTTGCGACAGTTCCTTGAGGCCGACGATGTATTCCTCCATGAGGCCGAGAATGGGCGAGTGCAGGCGTGGATGGGCCAGCCGCTTGATTTCGTACACGTAGTCGTCAGCCGTCAGTTCGCGCGTGCCGCGATTGGGGAAGTCGGCCAGCGTCATGAACGCCGCGCTAGTGGCCGGCTGTTCGGCGAAGGCTGGATGGGGCTGGTAGCGAATGCCGGGGCGAAGGCGAATGATGTAGTCGGTGAAGGCGATCTGCTTCGGGGCGGCACTATCAGGCAGCAAGCGCCCCCGTGCATCGAGATAGCGCGGCTTCGGCACATCGATGGCTGTCGCCGGCACCAGTTCGTAGGGACGCTTGAGATAGTGGTATTGCAGCGGCGGTTCGTAGATCTGTGCCGTGAAGGTGATCTCGTCCTCGCTGTAAGACTGCACGGGATCGAGATGTTTTGGCCGCTCGGTAAAGGCGGTATAGAGGATGTTGCGACCCCTGTCCGCGGCCGGATAGGGGTCGTTCAGGGTCTGTCCGCAGCCGGCGATGAAGAATAACAGGCAGAGCACACTGATCCAACGCATGGTGGAGCAGTTTAGCCTATCCGCTATAATCGGCCGGTCATTCGCATGGGGATATTACGATGGGCTTTCTCGCCGGCAAGCGTGTTCTGATTACGGGGTTGCTGTCCAACCGTTCGATCGCCTATGGCATCGCCAAGGCCTGCCACCGTGAGGGCGCGCGCCTGGCCTTCACCTACCAGAACGAACGCTTCAAGGATCGTGTCGCCAAGTTTGCCGATGAACTCGGCAGCCACCTGATTTTTCCGCTCGACGTCGGCGACGACGCGCAGATCGACAAGCTTTTTGCCGAACTAGGCAAGGGCTGGGAAGGACTGGATGGCCTGGTGCATTCCATCGCTTTCGCTCCCAGCGACGCTATCGAAGGCGACTTTCTCGACGGCATGACGCGTGAATCCTTCCGCATTGCCCACGACATCTCGTCCTACAGTTACCCGGCGCTGGCCAAGGCGGCACGGCCGCTGCTGATGAAAGGCAACAATCCGGCGCTGCTGGCGCTGACCTATCTCGGTGCCGAGCGCACCCTGCCCAACTACAACACCATGGGCCTGGCCAAGGCCAGCCTGGAAGCGGCCACCCGCTATCTCGCTTTTTGTCTAGGCCCACAGGGCATCCGCGCCAACGCCATCTCGGCCGGCCCGATCAAGACGCTGGCGGCCTCCGGCATCGGCAACTTCGGCAAACTGCTGGCTTACAACGCCCACCACGCGCCGCTGCGCCGCAACGTCACCATCGAGGAAGTCGGCAATGCCGCCGCCTTCCTGCTGTCGGATCTCGCCAGCGGCATCACCGCCGAAATCATGTACGTTGACGGCGGCCTCAATACAACAGCACTCGGCAACGCCGACCCGCTGCCGGGCTGATTTTGCTCCATTCGGAATGACCAATGACAAAGGGCGCCTTCGCGCCCTTTGTCATTCCGGTCAGCCTGCCTGGCGAGTCTACTTGTCCTTGTTTTCGAGTACGGCCTTGTTGATCGTCACCTCGTGCCGCGTCTTGAGCGCGGCTATCCAGGACATCAACTCATGCTCCGTCACCACTTGCGCATATTTCTGGCGGAGCGCGCGGGCCGCGGGCATATCGGCATCCGTCGGCACATATTTCTTTACGGCGTCGATTCGATACAGTGCGTAGGCGCCACCCGCCATTTCGGTACCCACAAAAACGGGCGCTTTCACCCCGTCGCCAACGCTGGCACGGAAGATCAGCTGCACGGCATCCGGCGATAGTTGCGGGGAATTGGCACGAGAAATGCGCCGCGCTGGCCCCCAGGCAACGTTAACGCCTTCGCCTTTTTGCAATCGCGTCAACATGTCGGCGCCCTGCTTGGCAGCGATTTTGCCTGCCTCCTGCCGCACCAGAATCTTCTCGATGGTCGCCTGTACTGTTTCGAGCGGCTGCAGGGCGGCAGGCCGGTGCTCGATCACCCGCGCCGCCACCAGCGTGTTTGGCGCAACCTCGACAGCCTCGGTATTGCGCTTGTTCTTTAGCGCATCGTCCGCAAATAGGGCGGTCATAAGCTTGGTATTGGTGAACGGGGGCACGGCGGCGCTGTTTTTCGCTATCCAGTCGCTTTGTTGAGCGGAGAGTTTGAATTTCTCGATGACGGGCGCGAGGCTGTCCGCCTGCTCGTAAACCGTGTTGGTGAAACCCTCCGCCGCCTCGGCGTATTTCCGGGCTGCCGCCTGGCGCTTGAGGTCGGTAGCCAGTTCGACCTTAACTTCATCGAACGGCCTGACATGCTCGGCGCGCACCCCCGTGAGCTTGATGATGTGGAAGCCGAAATCGGAACGCACCACCCCGGATAGCTGGCCTTCCTTGAGGGAGAAAACCGAATCCTCGAAGGGCTTGACCATCATGCCACGCCCGAACCAGTCAAGGTCGCCGCCCTTGGCGGCCGAACCCGGATCCTGCGAAAACTGCATTGCCAGTTTCTCGAAATCACCCGGCGATTTTTTCAGTTGCGCCAGCATATCATCGGCCTTCGCCTGCGCAGCCTTGCTCTCGGCTGCGGGTGCATTCTTGGCGGCGGTGATCAGTATATGGCTGGCACGGCGGCTTTCCGGTTGTTTGAATTGAGCGGCCTGCGCATCGTAGGCCTTGCGAACCTCATCGTCGCTAACGACAACTTGGCCAGCGAGCTTGTCGGCGTTGAGAACGACGAACTCGGCGCGTACCTGCTCCGGCGTCTCGAACTGCTTGCGGTTTGCCTCGTAAAAGCTTTTGACGGCTCCGGGCGCCAGCTTGACCTGTTCAGCATACAGTTCCGGCCGCAGTATCGTCTCGGCAATCTCGCGCTCTTCCAGTTGCGTCGCCAACCAGCGTTCGGCTGGCGCACGCCCCGGCATGGCGGCATCCGTCACGGCCGCCATCGCCTGCTGCATGACGAGGTCTTGCCGTAGCCGTGCCTCGAACATTTCCTTGCTCATACCCTGGGCCGCCACCGTTGCCTCGTAGCGCTCGCGCGAAAATTTGCCGTTATCCTGCAACTGCGGTACGTTTTCGATGAACTGCTTCAGTTGCGCGTCGCTAACGGTCATTTTCGCCTTGACCGCCTGCACCATCAACAGACGCTGGTTGACGAGGGTGTCGAGTACCGCCTGCCGCAGTTCCGGGGTGTCGAGCAACGCCGGGTTGGCGTTGCCCAGCATCGGCCGCAGGCGATCCTGCTGTTCGCGCAAGGAATACTGGAACTCCTGCAGGGAAATCTTGCTGCCGCCGACCGTGGCGGCATCGCCACGACCACCGGCATCACTGACATAGGATTCCACACCCCAGAACGCGAAGGGAAGCACGATGAGCGCGAGAATGATCTGCGCGACCTTCTTGTTATTACGGACAGCATCAAACATCTTGGCGGATCCTGAAACAAAAAAGCGAACACGGGACACGGGTTCGCAATATGGAATGCTGAAGGGCTTAAACTTCGCCCGCCAGCCCTTGTCGTTTCGGCGCCTGGCTATTTGCGCCCGACCACATGCTGTGATAAATAATGTAACAGCATAGGCGTTGCGTTGATTTTAACAGATTGTGTTGACGTGCATTAATTCTTGGCCGCCCGTGTAGAGCCGCCGTGTCGGCGGCAAGGTGCAAGGTAGCCGACAAGCATGGGCTACAGCGGCACGATGCCGTGCCGCACGGCGTAGCGCACCAAGCCGGGAATATCGTGGATGTCGAGCCGATCCATGATCTGAGCGCGATAAGTTTCGATGGTCTTTACGCTGAGGTTGAGTTGGGTACCGATACCCTTGGTTGGCACCCCTTGCGCGATCAGTTTCAGCACCTGCTGCTGGCGTGTCGTTAGCGAGTCGAGCATTTCTTCGCCCTTGTTGCGCGCCACATAGCCGGCGATGACTTTTTTCGACACGGCGGCCGAAAGCCAGCTTTCTCCCGCCATCACGGCCTTGATGGCAAGCCCCAGTTCCTCCGGCGCCACGTCTTTCAGCATGTAGCCGGCGGCCCCGAGGCGCAGGGCGCGCAATACATGCTCCTCGCTGGAGTGCATCGACAGGACAATGACCCGTATTTCCGGCAGCGACTCGTTGATGCTGGCGAGGGCGTCGAGGCCGGATGTTCCAGGCATGACAAGGTCAAGGAACAGGATGTCGGGATTCAGCGCGTGGGCCAGTCGGATGGCTTCGGCGCCATCGGCGGCCTCGCCCATGACGTCCACGCCGGGAATATCACGCAACAAGGCGGTGAGGCCTGCGCGCAATAACTGGTGATCATCGGCAATGACAACGCGTATGCTCATGTGTGCATTCCTTCACAGGTGCAGCTTACGATGATTTCCGTGCCGAGTCCCGGGCCGGATTTGATCCGCATTTGGCCGCCGATCGCCGCTACTCGCTCGCGCATGCCGATTAGGCCGATGGAATGGTGGTTGGTCGTGCCGGAAAAAATCGGCCCCACGACGAAACCGATCCCGTCGTCACGCACGCTCAGGCTCAGTTCTTTATCGGCGAGCCCAAGTGAAACATCGACTCGGGTGGCCCGCGAATGACGCATGCAATTCGTCAGCGATTCCTGGATGACCCGGAAACAGCATAGCTCGATCTCAGGCGGCAGCCGCTGTTCGCCGATGTTTTCGTTGAGCGTCACGGTCTGGCCCAACGGCCGAATGACCTTGTCGAGATGGGAGCGCAATGCCGCCGCCAGCCCGAGCGCATCCAGCTCTTGTGGGCGCAATTGGTGTGCCAGGCTGCGCACGTCGGCCATTAGTCGTTCGGTAATCAGTTGCGACTGGTCGAAACAGCCGCGCAACACGGCGCTGGTGCAACCTTGTTGCGCCCGGGCGAGGGAAATTTTCAGGGCAGTGAGCGTCTGCCCCACTTCGTCGTGCAGGTCGTGCGAAAGTCGAGCCCGCTCCTGCTCCTGGGTGGCGATGATCCTCGCGGCCAGATCCTCCGACTGCGCCCGCTTGCGTTCCGTAATGTCGAGGAAGGTTGCCACGACCCCATGTGGACGAGTGTCACCGGCCTGAATCAAGGGTTCGGTATTGATGCTGATCCAGGTGAGGCTGCCGTCCGCCTTATGCACACCCATAATGACATTCAGGCAGGGCTTGCCTGTGCGTAGTGTCGTCAGACTCGGATGATCGTGGCCGTGAAATTCTTGTCCGTCCTCGTGGAGAGCGGACCACCGCGGATCAAACGAGGTGCGGCCCTTCATCTGGTCGGCACCGAGGCCCAGTATCTGTTCGGCGCGCGGATTGCAGGTGATGATCTCGCCGCTGGCGCCATGAACCACGACACCTTCAGCCATGGCATTCACCACGGAGCGATAAATCGACTCGCTGGCGTCCAGTCGGCTCTTGTAGTCGCGTTGAACATCGATTTCGATGAAAGCGCCCAGTTGCTCGGCAGCATCGACCTCTTCGGCGCTCCAGGGCAAGCTGTGGCCGTGTATGACCTGGCGGAAGGCGGCAAAGGAGCGGCGCGGGGAAATTTTCCGCTGTGCGTCGATCTCGTGCGGGCTGGCGGGGTCGCCCCCCCAGACCACCGCATGCTCCCTTTCCTCGCGAAACCATATCATGGTGACGTTCGGCCGGTGATCAAGGGAAAGACAGAGGGCACCGGCAACGCCGTCGGCGCAGGCTTCGAGACCCAAATCGGCCGCCAGCGCATGGGTATGGAACAGGCCCGGGTCGGCAGCCGCCATTTCCAGACGCCTTGCCTGGATGGCATTTATGCGGGCAACCTGAGGGGACTTGCCTGTCGTCTCGATGCCTGCATCGGTAACGAGGGCGAATCCGTCGGCATTGACGATGGAAAGCAGGTCGGCTTGCATTTCGCCACTCAGTAGCCCGGCAAAGCCATTTTCGTATAGCGCCGCGAGCAGGCGCTGTCGTTGCGTTGCGCGGCTGCGCTTTTCGTCGAGCAGTTGCTGGCTGTGCGCGGCGGCCAATTGGCTGGAAATATCCTCGCAGATCCAGGCGAAGACTTCCCTCTCGAACCGTGGCAGATATTTCGCTTCCAGCATCTGGTGGCAGGCGATCAGTCCCCACAGGCGGCCGCCGACGACCAGCGAACCGACCAGAGTGGCGCGCACCCCCATGTTTTTCATGTACTCGATATGGATGGGCGAGACGCTGCGTAGCGCCGAGCGGCCGAGGTCGATGGCCGATGCGCCGGCAGTCGGGACCAGCGCCACCGGTTGATAGTCGATGTCGGGAATCTGCCGGACCTTGTTGCCAAGATAGAGCTCACGGGCTTGGTGGGGAATGTCGCTCGCGGGGAAGTGCAGCCCCAGGTAGGGCTCGACCAAATCTGCGCGCGACTCGGCCACAACCTCGCCATTCCAGTCGGCGTCGAAGCGATACACCATCACCCGGTCGAAACCGGTCAGCGAGCGCACCAGCCCGGCTGTTGCTTGCGCGATGGCGTCGACATCCTTCAATGTGCGCAAAGCGGTTAGACCTTGCCTGGCATCGTGAAACATGCCGCGGGAGGCGGTGGCGTCATTGGCGCAGCGTTCCATGTCGAGGCACAAGCGCCCATCGCCGCTGGCGTAACACTGGCAATCGAGCGGTGTAACGTTGCTCTCGCAAGAAAACTGCCACGCATGCGCATCTTGGCGGGCCGCGTTGAATGCCACCATCGCAGCATCGCCGAGCAACTTGCGGCAGGGCTGGCCAAGCGCGATGGCGGGAGCGATACCGATGAATTCGGCGCAGTTTTCGCTGATGGCTTCGACGATCAGGTCATCGTCGTCCGACAGTAGCAGCAGCGCGCCATGTGGCTGGATCGCCCCGGGCGTCCGGATGGGTTCAGTGTCACAGGTCAAGATGTCGGTGGCGGTCATTCTTGGGCTATTGTAATTCCGCCCATCGGCGCCCGCCCACCCGTTAATTTGCGAGGCTTATGACTTTTTCTCCAG